>Ga0179591_1219961_pt1 | contig 14810 bp, 12 predicted proteins | sample CZOMad2_1_08_16f_FD_182891 | JGI IMG/M metagenome (GOLD analysis project Ga0179591, IMG submission 182891) | Vadose zone soil fungal communities from Angelo Coast Range Reserve, California, USA - CZOMad2_1_08_16fungal (PacBio error correction) | ecosystem: Environmental > Terrestrial > Soil >...
CCGAAGTAATCCCGTGCTGCCGCCGGAGCGAGGATGAGCGTCGCGGCTGGCGAAAAAGGGGGAGGATGCAGCATCAGGGGTCGGGGGGACGAAAAAGTCGAAAATACACCGTAGAGAAACTGAGGAGGGCCAGATCCTCTCACTCGCCAACGCTGGGAAAGAAGGGGCGACACGGACAAGGCAAGGACCACATACGGGAAGGGGGACCGTAGGAAGTACCCTCATCGATAAAAGACCGAAAGACTAAGGCAGATTCACAGGCATGACTTTCTGCACTCGAAACCGCAAAGGGAGGAAACCGGGGATGGAGAATCAAGGGCCTCCCGACGGCGCGAAGGAACCGAGCGTCGCGAGTAAATGTAGCACGGAACGACGGCAAAGGGAGGCGAAAAGTCAAGAGTAGACGGCGGCGAGTCCCATAAAATGGTAGCGACCCTCGGAATCCTCTCCAAAGCTGGAGGCCGGGGGGAACCGGAGTGCAGACGCCACAAAATGCCGATTCCGGAAATGGAATCATCGCTCAGAGACGGAGTGTCAAGGACGTCAGCAAGACAACGTGCGGAACAAAAAAAGCGTAATGCAGGGAAGTCAAAACACGAATAACACCTGACGACCCGGGTCATCAGCAGGATACTCAGAGGGGGGGGTGACCGTGAGCGATGAAATGGCCAAAAACGAAAGGAACCCGGGTGCATCATCGAAATTACAAAGGTCAAAACAGGCACTTCTGAATCGAGGTAAAGGGGGGTCTCGAATAAAATAAAGAAAAAGCTTCGTAAAAACCGGAAAAGTCATGAAGAACGACAAGAAGGCCAATGCTTACGTTGCGGCCGCGGTCATGAAAATAAACACTACTCGGCTAATGCCTCCAAGCTAGAAAAGAGATGGGCCGTAGCCAACCAAAGTTCGCCCTAGTGGAGACGGCGGGATCGGCTCGATTCTTACTAACGTTGTCTGGAAAAAAGTACCCACCGGTAGGGAAGCGGCCCACCGCTCACGAATAAAAGAAAAATCATGTAAAAGCCTGCTAAACGTCGGTATGCGGCAGAAGTATCGTCGGAGTCTCAGAAGCAACCCTCGCGGGTCGCATTTGAACTCGTTGGCAAAACGTTGATCTACGACCCGAATGAGCGTGGGAGTGAGAAGGTAGGTGATTGAAGGTCTGTGCAAGAGTGGGGGACAGGACTCGTCAGTCGTGGCGTCGTAGGGGGTGAGGGGGAACGTTGCAGGGGGCATTGAATGGAAAACCGGCCCGGAGAAAAAACGAGGGGGCAAATTCGAGGGGCCGAAGACACCACAGCACTCAGGAACGAAGGTTGGAAACCGCCGTATCTAGACAACAATGGAGGAAAGGAAGGCCGTCCGAGCGGCCCGGCAAACAACTCGCGTCTGGAGAAAACGGGAGCTGGAATCGCACGTCGTTGCCGGAAGCCCCGCCACCCAGAGAGGTCGCCGTTTTCAAACGATCCAAGACTCTGGGAGCGGAGGCGGGGTCCGCGCATCAAGGGCGGGAGGAAGGGGAACGGGAAAAGAAGTAAGCGGGAGGGCCAAGAAGGAGTACTCACAAGTGGTTGTAAAGGATAAGACCGGAGAGGTAGACAAACTCGAGGGGGGCGAAGGAGAAAGCTCTCTATCAAAAAAGACAAAAATCTTAAAACGAGGAGATTTTCTGAGACGGGGGGGAAGGGGGCCGGGGGGGTTCGAGGCTGAAAGTGTAGCATAATTGAGTAAGAAGAAAGGAAAACCGGAGGAGAGCGCGAAAATCTTCATCAAGCAAAGCGCGACTGGGTAGTGTGTGACCGCGAAAAGAGAAGGGTGGTGAAGGAAAAAGACAGGGACGGCCGAGCCAAACTGAAGCCTTGGGTTTTCCACGGGGTTTGGGGTAGGAACGGAGCGCAGTCGCAAACCTAGGGGAGGAAAGCCGTCAGACGGCGTGACGAAATGAGTACTCAGGGGGAAAGAGGGCGGAGGCACGATGCCAGACAGTCGAGCAGGAACTAATCGAAGCGCGGTCAAACACTTGGAAGGTGGTTAACAATGAAGGGAAAAAAAAAAAAACGTCGTCCATAAAAAACTTGAGGCACAGAAGGGGGACACGGGAGGACCAAGGCAGCAGCAAAATCGGAGGCGGTGCCGCATCGGATGACGCCTCGGGCGAAGCTTGCAGGGCGCAAACAAGAAAAAAGTTGGTTCTCATAACTCCCGAAAACGGCGGGGTCGACTATCGGGGAAAAGGGTACGAAAAGGGGCGCGGCGGTACGGTGTTTGGGTGCCAGTAAAAAGGCTACGATAAAGTTCACGGAGATCTGGGGAAGGGGCCATCGCGTACAGCTCGGCGCAAAAAGGGTCGCGGATCTAGTGGCGATGCGACTATCGTTCCCATCGTCTGACCTACGGGGAAAGGACGCGGGGGCTCGGGAGGGGTGTTCTAGCGAAAGGGAGGCAACCAGACGCGCACCCGCCGCAGACTCAAAACCTCCGCCAGGAGGACAGGCGCAGCCCGAATCCTCGCACGCGTACTCCCGAAAACAAGCTCAAAGGAAGAGCAAAATCGCGGGCAGGGAGAAGACATATAGAAGGGGAAAGCGCCAAAAAACGCAAAAAAAAGCCGACTCCAGAGCGCTTCTGACCAGGAAAGAGGTCATGCGGGGAAAGGGGACCGTCAGCGGCAAAACCCTATGTGTAAACAAGGGGGGAAGGGAAAAACGGTCGGAGAGCGAGAGGGAGAGTCATGCTTGAGAAACAACGGAAGCCAGAATACGAAAGAATCGGCGGACTTAAGAGGGGACACACCTTCAGACTAGATCCCGGTCGAGGGCGGTGCACGGTCTTCACCTCTTCGCCTGAAGAAAAAAACAAACAGCCAAGAGTAGGGAATCACCACAATGGGAGGAGAGATCAAGATTCGGCCAACACACAAAGACGAACTATAAGGCCTACGCTTGGAGAGGGCGGCTTGCTGTAAAGAAGATGATCTCTAGAAAAAAACAACAAAGGGGTTATTAAAAAAGGAATATATCAAAAAAAAACCTCCGTCAGAAGAGAAAGTAATCCTCGGCGGGGGGGTGGGACGTTACCTAAGAAGAGCCGCCGGGTTGGTTCGCCTCGAAAGAAGGGACGTGGGAGACGGGGGAGAGGCTACAACGAGGTGTGATGATCCGGGAACCCAGAGACGGGGGGGATCGTGACGAAGTGGGGTGAAAAGCGGCCGCGCCGAGAGCAGAAAAGAGCTGTCAGTTGGCCGCGGGTGGAACGGCATGCCGACAACAGAAGCGACGCCCTAAACATCGAAATCAAAAAAGGGATCAAACAGAGGGGGGGCGCTAGAAAGCACTGCTAGACATGTTAAAAAGGTTTCTAAAGAAGGAGAGCGTGGAGGAGGGGGGACGGGAAGGGGGGCGCGGACAAAGCTACGGAGGAGCACAGGAAGAAAGGTTAACGGGAAGGAGATAGGGCGTGCCGGGTAGCCGCGCGTCTTTCATGGGACGACGGCACGGGGGGGAGGGGAGGCGGTGTCGGGGGGGTCTACCATGAAACAACAGGCCAAGAGCCAAACCAATCAAAAAGCAGAAAAGGGGCCCCGCGCACTTTCCGAAGCAGATACACGATAGCGCTCTGGGAACAATACGATCCTGCGGAAGCAGGGAATCGACGACGCTGCACCTAGATCGATAGCTGAGTGAAAGGGGAGGGGAAAGGAAATAGGGGGCAGGAAGGGTCCAATCAAAAAAAAAGGCCCGAAAAAGCACAGGGGGTCCCTTCCGCAACGCGTCGACAAAACTCTCTTGGGGTCAAACACGTGTGAGGGGGCCTATCAGGGAGGAGGAGAAAGGGCCGGGGCCTTCTCGGATGCTTACGCGAGCAACGAAAATCGCGGCTCAGAGGGAGAACCGGTCACCGGTGGGAGAAAGGTGGGGACGACTCAAAATGAATACAGAGGGGGACCAGAGAAGGGCGCTATAAGGGAGAAAGAAGGAGGGATATCTTTTACAAAAAAAAATGAAAGAGAAGACTTCGATAGGAAGAAAACTCGGGGGAACAAAAAAGTTAGAGATTAGACGCCGTCAGGAAAAAGAAACAAAAAAAGGACACACCAAATTCTCTAACTGAGGTCAGGAGAGGGTCAAAAAAACAAGCTCGTGTGAAAGTCGACCCCCTCATTGAGGTACGGGACACTCTACGGGACTGGGGGGCTCGCGCAGGAAATGGCAGAAAACTGTGCGTCAGGAGAATACGTTGTTCAAAATTCCGGACTCATCGGCTGTCGGTCTGATGCAGTCGGGACGCGACAAAAAAGTCGGCACCGAAAAACCGAAGGGAGGAGGGGGCTTGGATCTGATCTCCGAAGTTGCGCAACACGGCGGGAAGGAGGGCATCTAGAAACCGCAAAATTGTCAGAGTAAGGATCCCGAAACAATAACGAAGGGCGCTTCCGGTTTGTCTGGGACAAAAGCGCAGGGAATAGGAGTTCGAAGGGAGAATAGGTATTCGGCTGCGGGAAAACGACTCCTAATCCGGCCGCGACGGGAGACAGCAAAAAGTCGGAACCATATAATGGTGGCAATGGGTCGAAGGGAAAAAAAGAGGAGGTACCACGATATCTCAGGGAGCGCGCTGCGATTCAGGGCCGCTAGAAGGCACGCATAGGGCCCCCACGTGTGAGTCTATCCGGAAGGGTAAAAAAAGACTCGCTGTCTCAAAGGAAGGAGATGGGTGGCTTCGCACACCGCGAAGTTGAAAAGGCTGGAAAGGCCGAGGATTTCATCAACCTAACGAAACCGAAATCAACAACTCCCAAAGACGAAGAAACAACGGCAGCGGAAAAAAAGACGTAAACCGATCTTCAATAAACCGGACGCGTAACGAAAAAGCATAATTCCCGGGGCTAAAAAAGACAAGACGAAGAGGGTCCCAATGGCCGCTATCGAAACGTGGAACAATATAGAAACTAAGAACGAGACGACTGAATTAATCAAAAGGAGGCACAGGAGGGGCTTGATAGGGAAAAGGGAGCAGCGTGGGCACGCTTTCGACCGGGGGAGGACTGAAAGGAAAAAAACACACATGGAACCGAGCTGACGATCCAGGAGCACGCTCGACGGCTCCAAACTCTAGAAAACTGGGGGTTTGTCCTACGTCTAGGCAGCCCAGCCAGAGAAAAGGCCAGCTTGGCTGCTCCGCTTGTATCTTCACAGGGAACGCGAAGGGAAAAACGGAAGCAGGTTCCTTCTTTCGGAAGCCCTGCAGCGCCATGTCGGGAAAGCCGCTGTCCGTCATAGGGTGGGCAGATACCACGTGAAAAGCTTGAGCTCCGGCGTCACCGTGTAATGGGCTAGTAACACCGGGGGGTGGAGAGGGAGGCCCTGGAGGGGAACGCCAAAGCAATGCGGGATCAAGCGGGAAAGCCGTGAATGAGAAAGATCGATTTGCAGGGTAAATGCAAGAGGACACTCAAAAAAGTGGATTGGGGACAAAACGGGTCACGGAGAGGAAAGGCAGTTAACTTCATCGTATGCAATTGCTCCTGCAGGAAGGAGGACAAGAGGCGCACTCGCATCACGCAAGGTTCCACCGAAAGCTGTCGGGAGGGGGCCCTTAAAGTCTGGAAACGCCGGCGGAAAACTTCCGTCGAACGCCGTCGTGAGAGGAGGTGGACGTAATCCTTGACGTAGAGGGCCGAGAAGGGAAGTGCTCGGACGATGCCGGAAACTAGCGCCGTATGTCTCTAAGTGGGAGGGACAGAGGTGGGAACGTCGCGTGCCCTTGGGCTCAACATACAGGCCCATGGAAGAGGAAAGTAGATTCTAGGGATAGGACGAGCGCCGGGGACACTAAAGCGAGGTGGAACGAAGGTTGTTCCTTGACTTGAGAGAGACAGAGACTAAGCAGAGGTCCCCAGAAGGGAGAGAGGATCTTCGCACACGAAGGTCTGTCCAAGACTGGGTGAGCAGAATTGGAGGAAAACCAGAACGATGCTTGCACAAAATAACAACAGCAACAGAAAGCCAACATCGCGCACGAGCGGTAACAAGCTAACTTCGTGAATTTCTTCAAGCTCGGCGAAAACAAAAAAGGAGGAGGAGGGGGAATAATAAAGAATGAAAAAAGGGAGGAGAACGATGACACTCGGAGCGATGGTGGACGGCAATGAGTGCTGGGTCCTCAGTGGGGAGCGGTGAAGCAGGAGGGTGCCGGGGAAGACAAGGAGCGAACCTCTCGGTAATGTCGGGAAGTAGAGATCCATAGAGGCAGAGGTGTTACAGCGTTAAGGCGAGGGATAAGAAGGGCGCGTTCAAAAAACATCGGGGAAGAAAAAAATGTTCGGGGTACCCTTCTAGTCGTCCCGGAGACTAGAAGAAAAACTGCTGGTCAGGGAAAAAGGTACTGGGAAAGCCAGCTCAATGCAACTACGTAGAACCGCGGAAACTACAGGCGGAAAACCAGGGAGAAGGGACTGATCGTCGAAAAAAGGGGAAGGAAAGCGAAGTAACGGCTTGGGCTAAAGGACCCGAAGAAGACGGCGTAGAAGTACAAAGATCAAGGGAAGTGGGTCGACCAGTGTGAGGGAAGTCCTACTAAGGAAGGCGAAGTCGGTACGAAAATGAGTGCAACGAGACGAACACTGGGCCGAGGTGAAGAAAAGGATTCGCTCTAATCTGTCGGCAAAGAGGCGAGAAACGGGATGCCCCATCAACCGAACTCTGGGCAGAGGCTACGAGAAGTCGCAAGGATAGGACAAAGGCATCATCAGGGTTATGCCCTACTTGCCGTGTCGCTGGGGAGGAGAAAGGTCCGACATCCGCAGGGAAAAAACAACACGGTGTTCCTCTCCGCAATTAAAAAGAAACGACCGGCACTGGGATCATCTCTTAACGGGGGGAGAGGAAAAAAGATACAATCTGGGAACGAAATGTAGATGCAGGGAGAAAAAAAAAGAAATATACAAAACGGGAGCCCGTAAGTCTGAAACAAAAGACGGTCCTAACAAGAGCGTCAGAGGAGGAAGGTGGTCGTTCTTAGGAAAACCAATTAGGACGGAGAGAGTTCTTGCTAATTAAATCGACGTGCTCATGCGGAAGGGGGGAATTGGGAAAACGGAGAAGAGGGGGAAACCCGAATCCCGTGCATCGCGAAAGAACGTCCTTGGGGAACTGAAAATTCGGGGTCGGCGGCAAGGACGTGATACACGCGTCGGAAAAAGAACGGAAAACCACGGGAGGCAGTTGAACGGAAGAAGAAATGCTGAAGAACCGGGCAGCAGTGGATGAACAGCGGTTCAGATCGGGTGGCAAGGGGAGGGGGGCAGGAGATGCCAGGTGTCGGGGAGGGTGGGGTAAAGTTGCGTAGGACTTTGGGGCTGCAGGGGCGTTAACTGCGCCAGCGCGGAAAGGCAGATTTCCGGCTACATCATAGTGAGACGAGGGTGACTAAAAACGAATGATAGCGGACTAAACAGTTTAGGACGAGACGTCCTCGAGAAACTGCATCGCCGAGAGAGAGATGGGGCGAGCTCAATACCTCACGGAGGGGAAGGCCCCCTCCACAGGGGAGAAGTGGGCAGCCGGGGGAGAGGAAGAACGACTAATATTCGTAGGCGCGAATGCCAGACATACTAGAGTCGAAGAAGAGAGATCCTGGATAAAAAGAGAAGAAAACGAAAGATTTGGGGCAGAAACTAAGGGGAGGACTAATTAAACCTTGGTTGCGAACGAGTTCATAGTCTAAAAAGAACCGAGAGGAAATCGGCTTAATCGGTTCCTACATTGCTTGCCGGGGAAAAGGAAGTTGGGTGCGTAGCGTTAAAAAAAAGGATCAAAACCAGGATCTGATAGGAAAATAGTAGGAGGGACGTACTGGAGGGGGTTCCCGCCACTAAATATGGGGGAAGGACGATCAGGAGGTCCCTCGATCAAGAACGAAAGGAGAGATCAAGTTGTGTGAACGAAAAATCACCAGAGATCCCTATCACGAAATGAGGGCTCGTTCTTAGGTATATGTGAAAGCAGAGGAGTAACAAACTCGGAGGCCATACGTCTATCAATGACTGAGATCGGTGAAAGAAGTGGGAGGGGGGGAAACAGGGACGTGATTTCCACCTTCGAAAATGTTACCCAGGGACCGCGGAGAAGAAAGTCTTGGATCTTAAAGCGCATGACAAGAGGAAGTAGCCGCTCACAGCGCAAGGACCACGACATCCGAACGGGCCCGACGAACGAAAGGGGACAAGGGGAGGACGCGGCAGACCAGGGGAGAAGTGCGGTTATGGTGGATGAACATCTCAAAGAGGCTACGCGAGCATGCAAAGGGCGGAAGGTCTTGCATCGAAACATCGGGCGCCACGAGGCGAGGAAGATGGAGGAAAAGCAGTAGAGTGGGGGGGGGGTGTTGCCGCCTGCGGCACGAACCTGGCGGGCCTTCGAAGGTGAGCGGGAGGGGGGGGGTACGGCTTTAAGATTTTAACCAACGCAATGAAAGAACCTGCTCCTAACCAGACGCCGTACTGGGACATGACATAAGGGGGCGCACGCCGGACCAGCTCACGCGAGACAAACAGAGAAGGGGTAGGCGATCTGCGATGAACCAACCGACAACAAAAAAAAAAAGAAGGAACCCTCACACGAGGACGAGGACGGCACTAGTCTTCATTACAGAAAGAGCACGTTTCGCAAACAGGGAAAGGGAGCGGAGAAAGGAGTAGAGAGGCGCTGCTCTTCATGCGTTCAACCCGACGGCGAAGATCGAAGAAATATGGACCGGGAAGCGGGAAACAACACAACGTCTACTGAGAAAACATTCGCGGAAACCCGGATGACAACCTCGCGAAGAGGCGGCCGGACTACAAGAGCCCTGAGGCGATCGAACCACATCTTCAGCCCTCTTCGGGGTGAAAGAGAAAAAAAGAAAGAAAAGCTCTACCTCGCGAGTCGGAAGCGCGAGGAAGAACGGGGATGAAAAGTCAGCCACCACGGAAAAGAGATCTAGCGGCCGTTCCCTCAGCCGACTTCGCGATCTGCAGAGGTGAGCACCGTCGTTGTCAACCTAAAGGAGCGAACCGGGTGGAAATAGAAAGACGGGAGAGTGGTCAATCACGCGGAAAAAGTTTTGAGACGAATTTAAAACTGCCGAAGAAACCGGAGAAGACGTAGTACAGGGGTGAAAAGAGCCAGCGTAGTTTTTTAAATCAGTCGTGGAACGGAAGGAAGGGGAAAGCCCTACCTAGAAGGCCCAGAAGTGTTATACATCTACCCCAGATTTGTCACCTCGGTGGGGATCTACAGCTGCCGGTCAGGAGAAGAAAAGTTAAAGGTCTGAGGACCCTATCTTGTATGGAAGGCGGGGGGAGGATAAAAGGGGGATCGCAAGCTACGCAGGAAAAGCTCTTGGATCTGGAGTGAGCTGAGATCTGGAGGGGGAGAGGGAGGCTCTGCTTCGTCACGAGGCACGCGCTTAAGGGGGGGTTTGGACGGTCAAGGTTCGGGGTGGACTGAGGAGTTAACGCAATGGCCGATAAAAACACAAACATACAAAAAAACCGCAGAAAAGAGAAAGGGGGTCCCTCAGGCGACAAGATGAGAGACGCATAGAAAATCCGATACCAATCGTCAGAAGTGGAGGAGTCCACTTTCCCGGCATGCAATCGGACGATCCTGCAAAGTAGGGATCTCGGGACCCGAAGGGGGAGAGGGGAAAATCAAATCCACCCCCTAAAAGTCCCGCACGGGGGGGAGGAAGCTTCCCGATTAGGAAAAGGGCTCGTCTATTCCGACCGGGTTTAGGGGGGGCGGTGCAATAGACGGGAGACGGAAGTCTCGATTCTGGAACGAGCACTAAAATTCTGACTCGAGTCCCCGGTCACAGGTGGGAGAGGGAATTAAGACTCACTGCAATGGACCACACCAGAGTGGGAAAAAGAATTCGCCGATGAGTGTATCTAAGCGGGGGGAATCAACTCTGTTGACGCAGAGAGGAGACGCTGTAAAACTTAACGAGAAGAAGAAGAGTGTTCCAGAGGTCTTCTATCTTACTCAAGAATGCCACACCAAAGGTCCAAAAAAAGATCAGATGAGGGATAGGGAAAAAAATAACGCTAGTTTTCACCGTCGACCCTCGGTTAGGGCAAACACTAGAAGCAACGGCTATAACTTAAAGGAATAGGGCGCGGGAGAACCCGTTTGGGGGGAAAACGAGGCAAGGAGGAAGAAAATCGGGGTTCAGAAAAGGCACGAGAGGAACACTGGGCGGAAGAGCACAATACGACGAGTGGTCCTATCGGGGATGGTAGCGGCGACCTCGTTCTAAACTAGCGAAGAAAAAAAGCGAAGGGTCGGGTCTGGGGGAGGAATGCCTAAAAAACATAGGGAGTCGATAGCCGTTGACCCTCATCCTCATACGCGGCAGGGCGAACGGGAGGGGGAGTAGGGGCGACACGGAAAGAAGTAAAGATTTATCTCCGAACAACTTATAAAAAGAGCCAAGGTGGAGGGGGGAGAAGAGATCAACGCTTTCTAGTGCCAGAGGAGAAGAGAACTTCCGTGCTGCATTAGGAGCACGGGTCACCGCTCGGTGAGACATGGAAGGGAATCTTCTGTAGGACAAGAGGAGAAAAAAGACTTCTGAAGTTGGGTCAGTAATGAAAACGACGGGGGCGGTGGCGCTGGATAAGCCAAGCTGCATTCGGCCCCACCGACTGGAACCAAAAAACGCACACCAAATCCGAACAAAAACGACGGCATCTCCCAGAAAAAAAAAGGTTGACAAAAACAAAACGAGCATCACCAGGCAGGGAGAACGCCACGACTACTGGGAAAGGAGTGCGAGAAGACAAGGAGTCGTGCCAAGGCGCGATCAAGGGGGTTGCCGTCTCTACTGCATAAAGAATTAAGAAGGATCCAGAATGTGCGAAGGCTCTTCGACGTATGAGAGCTGGAACGTGATCGCGGGGACAGGGAGGACCTGGAGTACGGAATGCGACAACCATGGCAGACGAGCATAAATCTGATCTATATGTCTCCTCGAATGAAAAAGAGATACAGGGGGGTGTGAGGGGACAGAAGCCGCAACCATTCTCAGCTGACTATCGTGGATGACTACCATCTTGTTATTCGATCTAACGCTGCCTACTGACATAAGGGAATTGGCTTGTCCACCCAAGACTTAAGGCAAACCTGACAGAGAAAAAGGGGGGGTCGAACCCATGGAGGGGAAGATACCAAAACAATTGAAGATCGTGAGGCAGTGGCAGGGATCGACGGGTCAACATATTAATGAAACAGGGGGGGTAGTCATTTTGGGGCACTGGTCTTGCGGGGCCGGACACAGCACAGAAAAGGCCCTTCTTTATGTAAAATCTGCTTCCCAGGGAAAGAAGCGGGAGACGTCGGATTTCGCAGGTCCCATATACCGGGAGGGGGCCACGTGGAGGGAAACGTAAAAAAGGGTCGAAAAAAATTAGTCCGTAAAAAGGAGAAATGCTCCATAGGAACGAACAGTAGCGCGGTAAGGAAAATCGGACCACCGACGCTCAGAGGCTTTCAGAGGGTTAAATAAGTACGTGAAATGGAAGGAGAAAGCTAAACTCGCGTAGAAGCCTTGGGAGTAGAGGGAGGAGAACTTCTGGTGTATAGACGAAGGAAGGGGAACTCAACCCGGACTGGAGCGCAGGGGGCTCAAAAAGGGGTCTTACCAATCGGATTTGGACCCTTGACTGCGTAGAAGGGGAAGGGAGGCTGCTCGATAGAGGGGAGAAGGGAGAGAGAGACCGGTACCGACCTAATCGGCACGCCTTGTCCTGTGCGTGACGGGCGTAAAAGGGAGGAATGCATCCTGGGTTCCCCAGAGGCGAGAGAACAACGAAGAAAGGAGAGAAACCATACGGGAGGAGAGGGGCTGAAAACCCGAAGGCTAAACCGGACCCCGGGAGAAACTAGAGCTCCTCCCCAAAGAAGAGCGGAACCGATAAATCTCTACTCGGACTTCTGCATCTGAGCTCCCAAAAACAACGGAGAGGAAAAAGAGATTACACATAACAAACAACCGAGAGGGAGATACGCGAGAGGAGTATCAGGAGTCGACTTTTCAGTTTCTCGGTACAGGTTCAGCAGAGGGTTGGCGTGACGACAATGCAAGAACCAGTCGGGTAGAATGGATTCGGGGGTTTTCAGAACATCATGAGGGAGGGGAGCTGAGGAAAGGATAATACTAAAAATTGCTATAATGGCCGACCGGAGGTCGGGCCCGGCGGCTAGAGAAAGGAGAAATCGACTCATACTCGATTCCACTCAAAAAGAGACAAAAGGGACACCAGACGTTCGACAAAGTAGACTCAAGGCAACTAAAGGAACGGCTGCTGAGTTCTTAAAAAAAGGCATCCGGGAGCGAAAGCTCAATGGAAATCATACGCAAAGTGGGGACTTCACTAAGAAAAGACTTGGTCTAAGGAAAGAGCAAGACGGTGTCCCGACCCTTAAGTCCTCAAGCCTGAGGCTTAGGTGGAACAAGAAGTGATGAAGCAAAATTGGGCCTAGTGTAAATTAAAGGTTCCAGGACGGCAAAGAAGCACACACGTATTCACCAGGAAAGAGGAGTGAAAGGACGGCGAAGCGAATTCTTACGGGCTACGAGCAATCAGAGTGATACCTAAGGGTGCCGTGATGCAGGGACTAATGGTTCAAAGACTCAAGGGGAAAAAAGGGGTCCTCACTCCGAAAGGACAGGGGCGACTACATGCAAGTACAGCACAGATCGGGACACCGGGTCCGGGCCAGCTAGAAACAAGGCTTCTTAACAACGCCGACGACAGGTGGGAAGGAAGACCAGAAGGACCTCGTTTGAAGGGGGGGAAAAGCGGGCAGAAGAAAAAAATCCTATTTCCAAAACACTCGTCAGAGCTGCAAAGTTGGGGCAGGAGTCGGCCCCCAAGGCGGCTCTAGGGCTGGCGAGATAGGCAGATGAGAGAGGACCTGTGGCTTCGCAGTGACAAAAGTTACTACCGGCTCACACGAGAACTTTCCATCTCAGCAGAAAGGGGACTACTGAGCCATCTTTTCGGCTGACTGACGCTGCAGGTCGAGGACGGCCCACTGAAGAGCGCAAAGGGAAAGGGGAATCTGGTCGACTCCCGCGGCAAATTCTCGTGGCCGTTCACGAGGGAGGGGGGGGAAATGGACAGGATCGGTCACAAGTGTGTCGTCGAGAAGTCTTGAGGTCTGTTTTGGAGGGGTGGAAGGGGAGGGGATAGTGGGTGCCTACTGCAAAATTCAGCCACGCGGGAAAGGCGTCGCGGTGCGCTACCCAAAGAAGAACGTCAACGAAAGGAGGGAACCTAAGGATCGACGTATCAAAAGTGTCTAAATAGGGCCGGAGGAAGACGGCAAAAATTAATAGCAACGCGAAGCAGGGATGGGACTCGAGCGGAATCTCACAGGGTAGAAACAGACAAAGGGGTGGGATCTGGGGCGCCGTGACGGAGAGAAATATAATTTTATATTCGTCCGAGCAAAACGGTCGCCGCCGAAAGAAAAGGCGGAGCCAAACAGATTAGAGATAAAAAAAAAAGGGGGAAGAAGAAAGAGAAGGAAGACGTCCAGGTCACGCTCAGGAGTTGCGAAAAAAAAAAAGGGAGAGCTCGGCCCCGCCGAAACCCCTCTTACGAGTGCTGAACGCTCAGGGGACGGTAAGAGGAAGTCTGTAGGCAACTAGTGCAGGGGAAAAAGGGAGGCGAGAGGAGAAAGTATCTGTCGAATCGCGCCGGGCAGGTCAGAGGTGTGTATCAAAAATGGAAAGAGTGTCGCACTTTGAACACGAGCAGGGGACTCACACTAACTCGAGAAAAAGGTCCCATGAGCAAATGAGAGAAAAAGCGAAGGGGGACCTCTGGAGACCGGACTGAATTCGAGGAAACTTTACGCAGGTCGAATCTAGCGGACCACGCTTAAAGCCCTACGGTCCGATCCAGGCGCACTCGCGGCACCGGACGGGAGGTTGGACCGTTGCCCGGCGTCAGGAATCACCTTTCAGCAGGACAGGGAGAACACGACTCAGATCGGGTCGAAAGATGGACAGAAAAGAAGTCGCTTGCAGCGACACGAACAAGGGGGATCGGGAAACAACGACGGCTTGTCGACGAAGTGAGGACCGTCCTCAAGGGGGCGCATGGTTCACTGTGATTGTACACTACAGATATAAGGGAAAAGACCGATGGGGAGGCCCGCCGGGAACTATCGCTGACGTTTCGTATGTTAGGGTGGGAATAGAGCTACTTTTCCTCATCATCTTGTGGCAGTCTGAGGGGCTAGGATGGGTGGTCCGTTCCGGGGGGCGGGAAACAAATGAAAACTCCAAGCCTCCCTAACAGACTTCGTGCAAAGTAGAGACACGAATAGCGAGACAGGAAGACAAGTCGCTCACTCCTATCAAAAGTCTGTCGGAGTCCTCTGACTAGACCCGGGGGAGGAAAAAGACCAACGCCATAACGACGAAAAGCATAAGGAACGTGGGAAATCAAACGTCTTCGAAGGGACCGCAGCAGGATCGAACCACAGCGGGGGGTTTGCCTTACTTGGGAATCGGGCGAGATAGGAGGAGAGGGAAGAGGGGACCAACCTCGAGGACGAAAAGGGACAAGCCACAAATCGCTCCAGGAATCGTACAAAATTCTATAGCCCGATCTGACGCGTCACGGGAGTCAAGTAAATCGGCGAGCGGTCTGGCACGTCCTCCCCCCTTCTTCGAACCACAACTGCTACGCGAACTATTAGGGCCCGAAACAACAGCGATATAGTAAAGAGACTATCTTGACTTCTAAGACTAGG
>Ga0179591_1208156_pt1 | contig 14809 bp, 22 predicted proteins | sample CZOMad2_1_08_16f_FD_182891 | JGI IMG/M metagenome (GOLD analysis project Ga0179591, IMG submission 182891) | Vadose zone soil fungal communities from Angelo Coast Range Reserve, California, USA - CZOMad2_1_08_16fungal (PacBio error correction) | ecosystem: Environmental > Terrestrial > Soil >...
TTGCTTGTTGAGGAAGAGCAGGTAAAAAAGCGCGGGGAAGATATTTAGGCCTCCTACTGGGTCAGAAAAAAACAGCACCTCGGTTGGTTGGAGAATGGTTTACATCCTTCTGAGAACGCAAAAGACAAAAAAATGATCTCGAAGTAAAGACCCCGGTGGCAAGGCAGAGGGAAAACTGAACCTCACTGAGAAAAAAGGAAAAATCTACGCCGGCCAACCAGCGAGCAAAAAACGTAGGACCAAATTTGGTCTAAGACAAACAATAAAACAGAAAATTAAATCGAAAAAAGAATAGTCGTGGCTCGAGGGAAAGGGGGAGCAACATTCGGCGGAGGAGCGCGCATGCTTGGCACATCGAAGAGGGGGCCGCCACCGCGTTCCGGAACATTGAAAAACCCGAGCGCGGTACACGGGGGGGGAAAAGGGTCCTGGAACGGGATGTAGCAGCGCTCGTGCACGCCAGTGACGGGGGAAAAGGAAAAGAAGACAAGCACAAGACGTAAAAAGCGCCAAACTATAGTTGCAAAGTACGCAGTCAGCAGAAAACACCATCCTGAAAAAACTATACAAAAAGGACGAACGTGAGAGCACAGAATTCGGGGCACGGCGAGGTGGTACAAGGGAGGGGGTGTGGAAAGAGAACAGAAAGACACGAAAAAAAAGAAACGTCGGCAAAAGGAAGAAATCTCCCCTTCAAAGAAAAAAAAACCACAAAGGAGAAAGGCAACGAGAGAGATGGGGCAGAGAAGGCCCACAAGTTTTTTTGACCGGGCAGGTAGGAAAGGATCAAAACAGAAGGGACCACTGCCAACACGGGGGAGAAGGGGGAAAGGAATTTCCCGGCTCAGGCACAAGGGAAAGGGCAAAAACCAAGGTTGGAGAAGGGGGAAATGGAATGCGGGGTAAGACAGTACAAAACGCCGGGAAGGGGGGAAAACTGGGGCTTGAAAAAATACTGAATACCGGAACCTGAAGGGGAACCGCAAAACAGGTAAAGGCATTGAAAACTACCCGCAGCGAACAAGCTTTCCGGGAAGAGGTCGCACTGGCGGGAAAAAAAGGGGCACACGACCAGAGTAAAAAATCAGGCGCCTCACGACAAGGACTGGACCTCCGCCGAGCGCCATCTCTACCGATGAGAATTTAAAAAGGGGGAAAGGTGTTGTGGGGGGTAAAAGGGAAAACTCGCCTACAAAAGGGGCGCCAAAAGCAAAAACCGGGTGTTGGCGGAATTCTGGCTATGACAGTGGGGGATGGTAAAAAAACAGTGACCAAGAAAACATGGCGGAAGAGGGCTACAGATTGCAAAAACAGGGGGGAAAAAGCAAGTCTGGAACCATGGAAAATAAAAAAAAGATGCAAGGCGCGGGAACCAAAAGAAAGGGAAAAACCAATTCGTAATACAAAAATTGGCCAAAAATTCCAAAGGAACCCAAGAAACGGGCCTCGGACAAAAGAAAGGAGGGATGTAGCTTCTGCTTTTGGGACTGAAAGGCCTCTACTCAACCCTTCACGGAGAAAAACGGCACGAATCAAGATGCAAAAAGGCACGCGCCACGTCCCAAAGGGTAAAAACTAGCAGAGGTACACCGGCGCCGGTAAAGGCTAGGGAGGGGAGCAAGCACCGAAAACAAACGGGGTGAAAGCAGCAGTGAATGGGGATTTGACAGGTGATTGCCAATCAAGGGGTTGGTTTAACACGAAAAGAACCGGAAAAAAAAAGGCCAAACGTCGCACGAGGCCTCTATTTATAAAAAGAGGAAAGGGCCCACGTGGGCTACTCATAGGAGCACCGCCAAGGAATAAGGCATCCTCGGGGGTGGAATCAAGAAAGACAGATTCGCATGAATTTCCCTGGGAAAGATGCCGGAAAGGTCAAATACGCCAGAAAAGTGGACCGGACGGCGCGACCGCACAAGCCGCAAAAAATCAAGACGTCAAGCCACACGGCCAATACAAACCCACAACTCTGTGGGGAAAGGGGAAGTACCATGAATTCTTTGCTTACCCGGGCGCAGGTAAACAAAACAAACGGGAGACGGAGGAAAAAATCCGAGCGACAATCGGGTCGCATAGTTAACCCCGCTCCAAAAGGGAAAACCACTCCACCGGGAAGGGTCCCAAAGAGCAAAACGGAGCATGGGAGGGAGGAGGACGCCCGCGTGAAAACGATAAAGGCAAGGGGGTCATATAAACCAACAAGGCAGGAAAAGTGGCACCGCAGCCAAGTAAACTAACATAAGAAATCACAGACTGAAATCTCAAGAGGGTTATTATCGGAAAGGGGGCACTTGCCGCTGATGACGAGGAAAAACTGGGCAAAAAAGTTACGGATCGGGGAAAAACAGGAAAAAAAAACCGACTTCGCTAAAGAAAAGGAAATCCACAAACGCGGCCAGAACGCCTCGATCAGTCCTGGTCAGAAAAAAAAAAGGATGGGGAAAAAAGAAAGAGCGGGGGAGCACTTAAGGGACGCTGCCTCAGGGAAGTTAGGCGCACGCGGGACGGGGGTAAGATTCAATTGGGGGTAAAAAGAGGGCACTTTCACATTTGCGCTGAAAAGGAAGCATCCCGGGGAAACCCATCTGCAGAAAAAGAACAATGCGAGGATCCAGGGAATGATGGCGAGAAAAACATCGGACAGAAGTAATTTTGGAATAACAAAGGGGAGATCAGCAAGTTACACTAAGAAAAACAAAGGAACTCCCAAGGCCTAATGGGCAAAAACTCGTGGGGGCAGGCAAGGAACAAAAAAAGCGGAACATGAGGTGGGCATCGGGGGGGGGAGAAGGAGTTAGGGGGGGGGGATTGTCGGAAAAAAAAACCAGATGGAGAAAAGGAAAAAGAACTAGATGTAAATTGGTCAGGACCAGGGGGACCGAAGGGAAATGGGAAAAAGAGAAGCTGGGACGTACGGAAAAAAAAAAAAAAAAAAAAAAAAGCAAAATAAGGGCCTGTCATCTTTAGGGCGGGGGACAGTTGGAAGAACAGGGAAAAGGTAACACTTGGACAGGTTCTCATGGGGAAGGGATAGAACGAAAGAACACATGAACGTCCGAAAACGGGAAATTTCAGTCCTGGACAACTGCTTAAAACTTTTCAATAAGACGGCAAAAACATGTGATCGAAGCGCCGATCTCGTCAACGCGAAAAGACCTGCGCCTTCACCTAGAGGAAGGGCGGCGTTCTCAGGTGGGGTTGGGAGAGCTCACTTGCAAACAAGGCAATAAACAAAAAAAAAGGAAAGGGCGAACGCTGGCGCAAGCCTGAAAGGGGGTAGGTGTAACACAGGTGAGATAAAGGGGGAAAGCAAAGAACACCAGTAAAAAAAAAAACAGGGGGAAATAGTACGGGAAACAGGTCGAAGAAAAGCAGATGCTGCAAAAGAAGGGCGGAGCTATAACAAAAAAAAAGCGGGATCGAGAAAATAAAAAGAAAAGGGGAACGCTAGAACAGTTCCAAAGAGAGGCAAAAAACCTGTAAGGACTGTTATAGGCGAAAGATCGGGACAACCGTCTCCTACGTAAAACAAAAACGAACTTCAAAAAAAAAGAGAGGGGGTTTCCATAGAAAACTGCTCAGCTGGCACATAAAAGAGCACGTGCTCTCAAGCTATATAAGGGGAAGGAGGGGGAAGAATCCGTTCATAAAAAAAAGAAGGCCGTACCTTCAGGGGAAGATACTGCATGAAGCGCATGTTGAAAGGTGGGGAAGGGCTTGGCTCAAAGAAGGCGGGGAGAAAAAAGTGTAGCGATAAACGAGCAAAAAAAAAAAAAAAAAGTTTGTTCCTCATGGGGGTGCAGCCTGGAGGCAGTTTGAAGAAGAAAAAAGGGAGTACCTCGGGAAGGCGGCGGCCAGAAAGGTCACAAAGGAAAAATTCCGCAGCAGATCCCGCCGTGCAAGGAAACCGACAGGAAAGGGGGAGAAGGAGAGGGTGACGTATCAAGACAACTAATCTGACTAGGGATAGATGCTCTAAGGGAAAACGTGAGGTAACAGGGGGGGGGGGGAAGGCAGTAGGACACCGGCACAAGTCCCCACAGAAAAAAAAAGAGAAATAAGGGGCAAAAAAAAAAAAAACTCGTCGGGAAAATGGATAACCCGAAGAGAGGGAGGGGGTGGAACAAGGGGGCAGAGGAGAAACTTAACCAAAAGGGGAAAAAAAGGGAAGTATTCGGGATGCGAAAAAGCGGCAGACTCAAGAACGGACGGAGAAGCAAACGGAGCACGCGCTGCGGACTCGGGTCTTGGTTACTTGGGTCGCGCGTGGGAGAAAGAGGGAACGAAAGAAAGTGGTGCTCTGGGGGGGGGGGGGGGGAGAGTACTTAAGGGGAACTGGAAAAAAATGTATGTCTGGGGACAAACCTGGGGGGGGGGGGGTCATGATGGCGAGGGAAGCGCTGCAAGGCAGTGAAGCGTAAAAAAACAGGAAGGCGTGTAGCAACACGAACTCATGTACAGTCACGGCTTAAGTAAGCGACGAACGACAAAAAAAAAGTTTCAAGGGGTCAGGACCGAAAGGTTGAAGCGGGGGGGGGACACGACATTGGTAAGGGTCAAAAGAAACAACTAGCTGATCTGAAAAACGACCGGGCCAACTCAAAAATACAAATTCGGAGTGGCCGTCGAAACAAGATATACCATGAAGCGTTGCAAGTCACAAAAACATAGAGTCAAAGGGAGTTGAACCCTGGGGAACCGGTCGAAAGGGAAACCGCGAGGGTGGGGAGGAAGAAGAGAAAGCGACTACGGACATCAACCGCGCATAAAAACTCAGGGATCCATGGGACAAACGGAAAAGAAAAAGAATAGTCGCGAGGTCACGAAAAGACGCGCTCCCAACCAGGACTCTTAGGAGCCTACTGGACAAAAAAAAAAAGGAACGTGCGGAGAGAGGAACGATCGGGACAGGGTGCCTTGTCGGACGACAGGGGACAAACGGCCGCGTCAAAAAAAAGGGAAGACGGGGCGAGGCGATAAGAACGGGAGAGAGCAGCACCTAGCAGAAAAAAGACACGGCGAGCAAACGAGGGGGGAGCGCCCGAAAGTCCACTGGAAAAAAAGGAGACAAAGGGGGGGGGAAGGGGAGCGGCCAGCAAAAAACAAGCCAATCGTCGCAACGGGAGAGGAGACCTACGCTTCAATTCAAAAAAAGCGTCTTATACGGGAAAAGGTAGGGTTTCCTAAGTACGGAAAGAGGGCGGACCTGGGGAACATGTCAAACACCTCAAATAAAGTCGAAGGCAGTAGACAATAAAAGATCAACAACAATACAAGGGAAGGAGGAGCCGCAGGAATAACGTCGAGTTAAAAAAATAAGCAAAAGTGTCCAGGTAGGAGGAACAAAACCTGCGTGGCGCTGTGAAACACGGGGGCCGGGCAATCATAGCACCGAACAGGGAAACGACACAAGGTGAATGGCCATGGGGAAAACATAGTCACAGCATACGACGGGGGGGGAGCTGGGTGCAAAACAAGGAGAGAACGGTCACATTATGGGAAGCAACGCACAGCAAAGGGAAAGGAAAAGGGGGAGGGCCGGCAAAAGGAGGAAAAATTCAAATCCCGTTCGCCTATTCGGAGACCGGGCTTGCACAGGAATTTTGACAAAGAAAGGGGGATTGCCGAAGTATGAATTTACGAGGAAAGAAAAACATGGGTTCGGACCCTCGGATCCGAACAAAAGATCGCCACCAGCCGAAGAAAACAGGAAGAAGGGAAAAAAACCCGGCACGACCCCAACGACTAGATGCGTGGAAAAAAAGGGGGCACGAGGGGAAAGAACCGGTACAAGCACTAAAAACGGAAACAGCCTTCAAAGAAGGGAGGGGGAAGCCCCTCAATGACAAGTGAGGAAAAATCAAAACCCAGCGGAAACAAGCGGATGCTGGGGACCGATTTTTGTGGAGTGGGGGGGGCAAATGGTATAGAATTGCGCAAGCAAATGGGGAAAACGCCAATGGCAAGACGTCGCGGAACTAAAAGGGAAATCATGCGCAGGGGGAAACATAACACGATGGCTATATGTCCAAGCCCGCGAACACGCAGAAAGGGAAAGACGGGAACGCCCAAAAAAAAAGACGAAATGCGCGAAAAATAAATCCGACGGCAAGAAAATAAGTAAAAGAGGGGGGACACCAAACTGAGAACAACAGTCAAACAAAGGGGGAGGAGGAAGGAAAAAAGGGAACAGATCACGGGGACGTCGAGTTTCACGCGGGGAGAGGGAGGCAGCGGACGCTGGTTGTTCACAACAGGGAAAAGGGGTGGGGGAAAAACCGGGGTATCCGCGTACAAAAAAAAAAGAACCCACACAAACCTCAGAAAACGGAGAACAAGGGACATGGGGGTGCAGTGGGAGCGAGTCATTAGTCGTACGATCAACTTAAAAAGTCGCGTTTTTCGGGGGTGAACCTTCCAAAAAGTGTGCGGAAAAAAAAAAAGAATGAAAATTACCAAAAAGGGGGGGTATACCCAAGGGGTAATCTTGAACAAGGCGAAAGGCGCCAGCAGGCTGCGGTGTCCGAAGGAAGGGATGGCCGTATTGGTCGTGGAAAAGCAGTGGGCGGAGGGGAACTAAACACACCCGGGACGCCGGATTGTAAAGGTGCACTGACCGGGGGAACGGGGAAGATCGGAATCCGGGGGGGAAGGGCGAGAAAAATGCACTCACAGGCACGGGGCGACGACGGGCGCTGGCGCAGAGGTCGGGAGGCAAAAGGAAACTGAAAGGAGTGAATTTAATTGGGACGAATGAAGCTTTTAGGAAAGGGAAAGCGAAAAAGCCGGGGGACTGACGTCTGGAACAACGAGAGGCAAAACAAAATAAACAGGGGCGCACACGAGAGACAAACTGCCCGGGGTGGGCGTTAATGTTGCTAGGGGACTCCATCAAGCGAAAAAAAAACAACAGGGTCACGCAGAGGGAAAATGATGGCGGTATAACAAAGGGAGGTTGGTGCCCACAAAAAAAAGAACACAGAGCCAACAATTAAAACTGCAAGGACAAAGGGGGGCAATATAGAGAGGATGTGGCAGACGATGGACTCTAACTCGATCGAAAAGAGTCCAGTCGGGAAAAAAAAAGACTCCTCGACTCAAGAACAACCAGCAACAGCCAAAAATGGGCCCGGGTGCAAATAAAAAACACGCCTTTGCTTGAGGAGATCCGCCAAGCCTCGTCAACACCAGAGAGGTAGTCATGCAACGCCGAAGCAAAACGCCGAAAAAAAGGAAGTCCTTGCGAATCGAAAACATACTAAGGCGGACGAGGGGGGAGGGAAAAACATATGGACACACGAGCAAAAAAAAAACAACGAACGCCGCATGGTACAGAAGCGGGGAGGGGACGCGGCAAAAATTAGGACGATCAAAGAAGCCCTGGACGGGGGGCAAGATGGCGCCTGCCCTCAAGGACAGCGATACGTGAGGAACCGGGGGGAAATCAGCAGTTTGGACGCAATAGACCATCACCTGAAATCTATGGGAGATGACTCGAACGGGGAGGAGGGCACAGGGCGGACCCTCCAGGGGCGCGAAAACAGGCTGAAAGGGGAAAATATTCCCACTACAAAGTGCGGGGAACCACAGAAATGCGGCAAAGATGGCCGGATGAGAGAGCCTCGAAAGCACGCAACAGGGACTAACGGAGTGAATCGAAGTCGACAAGAAAAGGGAAAACTTCACCGAGCGCGCAGAGTCATTACCACAGCCTTGCCAAAGACTAAGAAGTAGACCTCTGGCAGGGACCCGGAAAATGCGAAAAAGGGAAGAAAAGGGTGGCAAGCGGGACAGGTGAGGAAACAAAGAGAAACTAAGCAAATGAGCGAGCAAAAAGAAGCTGTCGGCACGAAAAAAGAGTCGCATCAAAAACAAACCGAAAGAGAAAGAAGGTCGGGGAAGGTTCCCAAGGGTGGGGGGCGCGTTAGCGTGGGACGTGAGTCTATCACCACTCGGGAAAACACCATAAGCGGCGGGGACAGAATTTCAGGCACCGCCGCGAGGGAGCGAAATTTTGGGTGGTTGGCAAAAAACAGCGGTAACAACAATGGAGACAATGATCTGCACGAGAAAGTTCAAAGGGGGGTTGACGCGATTACTGACGAGGGAAGGAAGGGGCAAAAGCGTACGAGCAATTCCATCAGCTCTTTTCAGAAGGACCAATACGCGGGAAAGGGGGGGGGGCCATAGTCGCGCAAGGGCGCCATGGAACAGGAAGCCTGTACGAACTCCTATCGGACAGAGAAGTAGATGTTCAGGTGGGGGACCTTGTAAAGGGGCACAATTAACAAAGAACCCAAGCGGGGGTTGTGAGCTAAGGCGGAGAGCTTGACATGCATGCCAAAAAAAAGAAGGACAGCCCGGACCCAGACAAAGAGGGATAATAGGACGACTGAAGCAAAGCTCGACAGGCAACCAGGGACGAAAGCTGGATGTTATGGCGACGAAGAACCAGACCAAACCGCCTACAAAAACTCGGTCGCCTTAGGCACAAAATAAGAAAGGAGAAAATACTCCTGAAGCAGGCAGGGTTCAGGCTCAGGGGCGCAGGAACTGCGACTGGGCTGCCGAGGGGGAAGGGGGCGCCGAAGCCGCTAAAAGAACGCCATATCCAGTAACCTAAAGCAGAATCGGGGCAGGAAGTTCCCGGCAGACCGAAGGGACGCAAATCAGGGTGGGGGCAAAAAGCAACTTTTGCGCGAGGGAGGAAAAAAGACAGGGATGCTCGTGGGCCTTGAATTCAAAGGTTGAAGAACAAGATGTTGAGTGGGAAAAAAACGCCGAAAAGGGCCCAAGGTAAAAGGAAACGTCGAAACAGGAAAAATGGGAAGATCGTGCCGAGTAGTACTTCTCAGGGGATATCGAGAACGTCCAAAATGGTGCGAGGGACTTGGAAGGGAAAATAAGAAAATGAGGGGAACAAAAAAAGTTTCGCGACAGAGCAGAAAAGATCAGACTAACAACCAGGCAAGCGGTCGGAACCAGGCCGCCGAACGGAAAGACTTAGGAAAGGGGTCCACAAGGGTAATCGATTTGAATGCACCGGTCTCACCCAGTAGGTAATAGCCCGGGAGATATCCGACCCGTCCAAGATCCGAAACAAAAAAACAAAGGGGGAGCCCAAAAGAAAAAAGCAAATGGGGGAGGGCGAATGCTGCAGGAGGGTGTGAACCGAAATAACAAGGGTGTGGAACCAGAAAGGTTAGACAGAAGGGGGCAAAAAAAAAAAAACCGACTCCGCGGAACTTCCAAAGTAAATGAGGCACTTCCATCTGGTTACCATGCTCCGAGGGATGTGTAAAAATACCTTGTCGGGGGCTCGGGGCTGGGGAAATACACTGATCAGGAAAGAACCGACACAAAAAAAGGGCTCAGAACGCGAACCACAAATGGGCATCGATGATCAAAAAACAAACAACGAAGGGGAAACATTAATTAAGAAACGGGAGGAAATATGTAAAGGACGCGTGGGCTTGAGTCAACGGATTGAAAAGATCGTGGAGAGGGGGTGAACAGCGACGAAAAGAAGGCGGTCGAAGGTTTCCCGACTTCAAGCATAAATATCCGGCACGCACTCAGGAAAAAACCTGGAACGAAGTTAAGTGATGTAAAACCGCCGAACGGCGTGGGAGTTCCTCCCAGAAGATAACCGGGCAATTTCAAGTAACTTGGGAAGTAAAGGGGGGGCCAAAAACGCAAGATGGGGAGCGAAGCCATGCCTGGGGAAAACACATCGGGCGGGGCTGTTAGAACGTGGGGAGGATCTCGTGGGATAAAACCGGCAATTTTTACCCAGCGGGAAGAACATTTGGTGGGGAGAAAAATTGTTTCAAAAACTGGGGCGGGGGGGGAGGGGGGTGTGGGAGGCCGATAACAATCAGGAATGCACTGGCACTAGGGAATAAAAACATGGTCCCAACAGAAGATAGGAGACGTTATAAGGAGAGGCCGTAGGGACGGACGAAAACACAAACAGTCCTGGGGAGGATCGAGGTGGCGGGAGGCAGAGACTAATACCTAAGGCAGCGAATACTTTGTCGAAAATTGCAGGACACAGAGGGGTGCCCCAAAAATGTTCAATCGGCAAGGAATAAGGGGCTCTAAGACACCCAGGAAAATGAAGTCCGTATCATTACAAATTAAGCAACACGCCAACAGCAAGCCTCGGAAAACTACAAGGGGTCAACCTTTTGATTCGGCATCATCATAACGGGCATTCTGTCGGGCAACGCCGGAAAAAGCAGCGAAGAATGTCGGGGAAACACCTGGGGGGGACACCCATGGTCACGAAAAACATGCAAGTGACGAAACCCGTGACAAAGACAGTAACACGCCGGCCGAATGAAAAAAAAAAATCGAAGAAAGCACCGCGCGACACATGACAAGGGAGAAAAGGCCATGACGGGACTCGCAAGAGGGTGGGAATACAGCAGGAGAAAGGAAACCAGAAAGCAGTTTTTGCAAAAAAAAAACGCGAAAAATCAGAACACGCGCCCACACTAGCCAGGCAGGAGAAGGTGGGGTATGAAAAGTCGCCAAAATAATCTTGAAGAAGAGGTAAAAAACAAGTGGACACTCGCAAGCACCACAGGTTTTTCTGGGGAGTATTACGGAGTAATGTGCAGCAGGGCAGTCTGCGAACAAATCGTAGCCTCGAAAGCTGTGGAAGAAACAAGAGCAGTGCAGATAAAGTGCCGAAAAAGGCCTGCATCAACGTTTGGGGAAAAAAGAAGCAAAGTACAAGGGCCGGAACAGGAAAAAAAAACAGTATGAATCGTAAAGGAAAGCCACGAAGTCAGACGGGAAACATTCGGGCGGAGGAGACTGAAGACTGCTCAAACTATGCACTAAATCAGGGATACTGGAGACCAGAAAAAAGAATCGGCGGGATTGGGGACGTAAAAAAGAATGACAACATCCAACTCTGTAGACATCGAAAAAAGTGAAAACACCTCCCAGGAAGTACCTGCGAGGTACAGGAACGCAAAAGAAAAATGCTACAAACTAAGGGTCAGGGAGTGACTGCACAAAAGCGGGGGGCACAGGCGACGGGCAGGAACGGGAATGAGAGAACGGAAAAGGAGAACAACAAACGGGGAAGGGGCAAAACAGGCAAATAATAATAAACAAAACACCGGGAGAGGAAAGAAAAAGAGAGAATTTTCGTAGGACGGAAAAAACAATTGGGGTTACCAAAAGACAGTGCGCGTCACTGGGCGGAGGAAAAAGGGAAACACGCGCCGGGAAATAAGGTAGAAACGGCAGAGGAAGATGGGAGAGCTACCGTTGACCTAGTGCTGGTGGGCAGGGCGTACTGAAAGGGAACAGACGAAGGAACGGAGGCGGGAAACTAAGAGAAACTTCCCAAGCCCCAGGACCTGCACCGAAAAGCTTAGTGAAGACACTACAGCACAGCGGACATCTCGGGAAAGAGGGTCAAGACACTCGTGAAAAAAAAAAAAGAAGCATAGTCTCAAAGAAAAAATTACCACGCGCACCAAGGTCAGGATGAACAGTCCTTCCGACTGAAGCAAGACTACAGACAGGATTACGATTTAGAAAAGGGGGGGGGGGCACAAAGTTCGTGAGGACGAAAAGCCGAGCAGGGGTGGGGCAGGGGAATGACGGAAAAGACCTCGGGGCAAGAAGAACACGGGAAGGGGGAGGAAGCTACGATTGGAGAAAAAACCGTCATCGGGGGGGTCGGGGAACCGCAAAAAGAGGGTGGGGAAAACTAAGCTACAACGGAATAAAAAGTTAATCCATTAGGGGGAACCCAGTAAGGAAAAGTGTAACCAAAGCGTACCATACTGAAATAAAAATTCTGGTTGAGTAAGGAGTTTGCGAAAAAATTCTCTGCGTCAAGGTCGGGAAACCACAAGATTACAAAACACGCAGGCAACAGTGATACCAGGAGAAAAAAGGCCGATTGAACCAGGGGGCGGTGGCAGCTAGAGCGCGTTTAAATCCCGGGCCAGGTGCGCCTACAGGGGGAAATGGCATAGGACGGCCAAACGCTACACCCGGGTGTTTTTTTCACACCACCGACTCAGGGGGGACAAATGACACAGGCAACGTCAGCCCTAAAGCCACAATACTCGGATGAGCAAACGAGCCCTCAAAGACAGATCTGTTCGCGCATTGGAAAAACGCTACAGGGCGAAAACGTCAAAGGAAGAACGCGTAACTGAAGGGGTCGAATCCTAAAGTATGCATTGGGGGAGAAAAAAAGATACAAAGCACGACCAGTGGACAGGCAAAAGTAAAACTAACCGAAACACAGGCGCACCATCCGAAAAATCCAACGAAACGAAAAGACACACATCTCGAATGGGCGCGGGGAAGAAGAGGGGTCCGACCTGCTGAAGCAAGAAAGTTTAAATCAAGGAAAAGGGTGTCATCGAAAGGTTGCATACCCGCGGAAACGAAAAGGCGACCAAGCAAAAGCAGGGGCTGGCGAGGCGGACCCGCATGGGGGGAAGTGCATGGGGAAAAGAGGGGGACCTAACAAAGGAGGGGAAACTCAATGGGGCACGCTTAAGACAGGAAAGCAATGGAGAGCGGGACGAGAAGTTCAAAGGAAGATGTGCCGGATTAGGGGAGGGGAGAAGGGGGAACAGTACACTGATAGGAAAGTCGTAGAGAAAATCAATCGCGCCCACAGCAACGGAGCCGCGGGAACGATGAACAATAACACACGGGGGAAGAGAGGGAAAGAGCGAAAAAATGTTAACCGCGTTCGTGCGGCTTGGGAGCGGGAGTTGGGGAGCGTACACAAGGAGGGGCAAGGATCGTTAACGGGGGTGTGAACGCCGCCTGCTCAAACAAGCGACAGCAAGAGAGAAATAGAGAGGAAAAGAATGGTATCGAAATGACTTAGGATCAAGGTGAGAAAGGACGAAAAAGGGTGGGCATGCGTTTTGTTGGTCCGACAAAAGAGGCAATGGACTGAAAACATATATGCGGCAAAAAGAAGGGAAAAAAAATGACGCAAAAAAAAAGGTGGCGGCCGGAAGGCGTGACCGGATGAGGGGAAAATCAGCGTTGGAAGGACCAGAAATCGAGGGAAAAAGCTCAGAAGGTGGTCACGTGTCTGAAAAGGTGTTGAAACCGGGCGGGAAAAAAAGACGAAGATCTGGTACGCCATAGACAGGAGCGCTGGGGGGGGGAAGTGTGGGGGCAAGGACGGGCGAGTTGGATAGGGAGCCGGGGAGCCCCACGAAGGGTAGGGACGAAAGGGTGAATGATTTCAAAAATTGCAAAGGATCTTTGGGCAAGTGAAATTACATAGAAAGACCGGTCCGAAAAAAAAAGGCGACCATGGTTTACAAGGCAAAAAGAAAACAAACAGGCAGAAAGTCAGGACACAAGGGGGCCGCATAGTGGAAAGGCGGGCGTCTGAGGGACACCACAAGGAACAGGGGCGTAACTTCCTGTGCCAGCTTATGAGGGTCAGGGAGGTTGGAGCTGCGGAAAACAGCCATGCCACGACACACCATTCACAGGGTCTCGAACCAATTCAAACGGCGCCGATGCGTCAACAAAAATACAAGCCTTCATCGGCCGGAGAAAAGACCTCAGACTCCAACCCAGGTACGTGGTCGTGACGGACGGGCGCGTCGGGGGGGAGTCTAGACACGTCCAACGCAAGAAAAGACGACAGGTGTCAGAAAAAACTCGAAAAATACTAAACTAGACAGAGTGTAGGTGGGGGGAACCGGAAGAAAATGTAGGAAAGCGGCTGATTGTTCCCGAACGACCCAGCACGCATATGTTTGGGGGAGAAAGGGTGTCCAAATACTGCAAGGGAGGGGGGAACGCAAAAAAAAAGTTCGTCAGGGGCAAGCATGGGGAAGGGGGGGCTGGCAAGGAATGCAAGAGCCTGCAGGAAAGACAAAAGGCCCCCTTATCCCGGGTGCCGGGAGACAAAACACTGAAATAGGGTCTGAGAAATGCGAGAAGTAGGATGAAATGAGACAAAGGCGGGGGAGGAGTCGCCTCATGAGACATATTTCCAGCAACCTGGACGTCTGTGGGGAAAGAAAAAGCGATAGGGCTGTGCTGTAACTTCCAGGTAATCGAGGTGGGAGACCGAGGAGCGGAAGGTAGAAAAAAGACAACCCATAAAAGCGGTCTAGATAATAAATGCCTCGCACTTCCAACCCAATAACGACTCTAAAACGGAAAACGACGAACTAGGAGGACTAATGGACTTAAGCCCAGACTATTATGAAAGCGCGGGGGAAAAAGGGGTCTCGGGTTACATACGGGGCTAAGAAAAGTGGGGAAGACTCAAAAAACGACAAACAAACTGGGCAAAAAGCAAAAAAAAAAAAGAAAATTACCTTACAACCACAACGGAGTAGAATTAGAAGAGGACGAGCAGTTGCGACGGGTTTTTAGGGGCCCGTTTCGCCTTCGTTACTCATAGCAGCGGCAAAACATCTAGCCTGTACATGTTGCACGGAATGAGCCACGAGGAGTCCGAGGCTAATTGTTAGCGGTGGCACGGTGCCTTGCTCACGGCAGAAGATTTTGGTGAAGTTGCTGATAGCATGAAAAGAGAGATGCACAGCTCATAGAGGGTGAAACAGGAAATCAGACCCAAAGAAAAAAGCTGGGGATCAAAGGCGCGAGTGAAAGGAAGAACGGAGTCGGACACAGACTCCCTCCCGCCCGTGTAAAAACCAGACAGAAAGCTATAAAATCGAGGGGGACGAAATGTGGGCACGGGATGGTCATGAAAAGAACACATGATACTCCAAGACACAGGTTGGGGGCTACTTCAGAGTGTGTGAGGAAGGAAGGA
>Ga0179591_1164610_pt1 | contig 14806 bp, 18 predicted proteins | sample CZOMad2_1_08_16f_FD_182891 | JGI IMG/M metagenome (GOLD analysis project Ga0179591, IMG submission 182891) | Vadose zone soil fungal communities from Angelo Coast Range Reserve, California, USA - CZOMad2_1_08_16fungal (PacBio error correction) | ecosystem: Environmental > Terrestrial > Soil >...
CAACCAAAAGAAAGAAAAAGAAAAAAGAGGAATTCGCGGCGTAATAAAAGCGAAAAAAAAAAAAAAAAAAAAAAAAGAGGAAATGCTCCTTCAACCATATAGCTACTGTAGGGCTATATGCGCACCGGGAGGAAATGGGACTACTTCACGCCTCACCTAGAGAGAGAAAGCGCGCGTGACCGGAGAGGACACAGTAAGCGCAGCGGGGGGAAGTCGGAACCCGCTCCTTGAAAAACAAACTGAGGGTTTATCAAGGCGCGGCTCAGGGAACTTCTTGTGCCCATTCGCGCGAAGGAAAAAAATCTGGCCTGAGTGTCGGGCCGGACCGTTATATTCGAAAAAATACGGGGAAAGGGGTGGTAAAATCTGGGCTCAGAATGGGGAGGGAAGATTCGACCACAGCGCGTCGGGACGGTGGCGGGGAGTTCAATGCATCATGACGAGAAAAAAGGGGAAGGACTCCGCGGCGGGCTAAAGGGGAGAACGTTGAGCGTGGCCAAACGGAAAAAGAAGAGAGGGTAAAGGAAGACGCGGACAGACAAAGAGATACGCCCTGGGGCAGCGTAACGGAGAAGAAAAACGGGAATTGTCGTTCTTGATCGCAACTGAAAAGAGGGAAAAGAAAGTGGAAGGTAACGCGCGCAAGAACGAAAGGGGGTCGCTTTTAGGAGATGGGCGCGTTGACGACAACATAGAAAGCCCGGGGGCGGGGGGAAGCAGATCGAGAAAAAACGAGTCCTACGGAAAAGCCGAGACACAAAGAAGGGCGGAACATTCAGCAAATTCGAGAGAGAAAAAACAGGTGAAAACTTATGGAGGCAGACACAGAAAAACTGCCTCGGGTCGCGGGCCGGAGTAGGGGGTTAGGTGAGGCCGCCGGGGGGCAAAAGGTCGTCCCAAACGATTAGAGGGGAGGTGGCAGAGGGATGCAACAGACCTGACCGCGCCCGCCACGGAAAGAGAGTCGTGGAAGGGAAAGAAGAAAAGACAAACAGAAACCCTTCGCGCAGAATAGAAAAAAGATTTCGGATGCCTGAACAGAGCCAAAACGGATTTCTATATTATGCTCAGGAAGAAGGAGACAGCGGGTCTATCAGCAACGGGGCCGTGACGGGAAAAAGGGAAGGGAAAAGGAAATGGAGAAGCCAAGAGAAAAGTCGCGCGCAGGCGCGCCGGGATATGTCTCGAAAACGTCAGGGGGAAGACAGGTTAATCTCGCGCCCTAAAAACTAGACATGCGAAACGAACGATCAAGCCATAAGAGTCAGAAGGTGAGAAGAGGAAGGGGGACTCGGGGTCAAAAAAACAATAGAAAAATGCTTTTTACGATATGATCGAAGCGCGGTGAGGGGACTCACTGGATTTATCGGACGAAAAAAAGACCTTCTGGAGGAACTGCGATCGGAGACCACCGCGGCGCCATCGGATTCAAAAAAGAGACCGGTATTTGGTGATAGAAAGAGGAGGACCTGCGACGGGATACGCGCCGAAGAAGAGGACCTTGTTCTGAGGAAAGGGAAAAGCCGCGGCCGATTGGAAAAAAAAAAGAAGAAGTTGATCGCTCGGCAGGCTTGGGGGCAGATATGACTCGACGGAGAGCTGCGGTCGCCCTGGGGAACCTCGTCGTCGACCTCAAGCACCGCGGCCAGCAGAAGCTCGGAGGGAAAAGCGTAGGAGGGAAAGGTTCTGGCGCCATCGGGAGTGGATTTGGGGCGACAGCTTCGCCGAAAAAGACAGGAGAAAGAATCTGACATCACGGCCGCATAGGGGCGGAAATTTCTAGTCGAGGTCTTTAAAAAAAAAAAAACAGGGGCTTCGTCTGAGTGCAAACGAAGGGGAAGACGTGAAGAGAAGGTAGAGCGGGGGGCATAATAGTCTGGTTCTTACAGGGGGGATGTCTCAAATATTCCAAACGTAGGGGACAAATCATTCTCCAAAATCGTCTGTGTAGGGAAAACGTCGTAAAACTTGGGATGGAAACTCTAGTGGGAAACATAGACGTAACGCTCCCTCCTTGCGTCTCACAGGGAAAAGCGCTTCTCTAACGACCTTATCTCTTAGAGACAAAGGGAGAAAATATATCTACTAGGGACCAAAAGAAAAGTCTAGTCTGGCGACTACAGAAGCTCTAGCAGGAGGGCCACTAAGAATGCGGCAAGGGGGGTCCATCGTCCACATCGCGAATTGGAGAAAACTGGTGTAAGACTCTAGCTCGTGAAAGGAGGGTGGAAAAATTCGGCTCGGGAGGCGGGGAAAAGCCACCCAATTTTCTTACGCGGAATCTGGTCGCGCTTGGAGCATTAGTGCTGACGCTGGGTTAAACATGAGAAAAGTTGTCGGGGAAAAAAAGGGGCTCCGATTGTTCTACGGAAAACACTTTCACCTAGGCGAAACCTGAAGGGAAGGGAAGGAGAGAAACCGAGAGGGAGGCGCCAAGGTTCGTCTTTCTACCCCAGGCGAAGAGAGGGAAAGAAGAGAAAAAGCTTCGGCGAGGTAAAAAGGGAGCCTAGAAGGGAAAACGCGCACCCGGGCAGGAAAACTCCGGGGCTCCAAAAAGAAATTCACGCAAAATAAAAAAAAAAAGGGGAAAACCGGATGCCGGGTGTACGACGGCAGAATCAATCTCGTCTACTTCGTCCGCGCTCAGACGAGAAAGAAACACGGGGCATACGTCCTCGAGACATACTGAGAAACAAAAAAAAAAGTTCCAATAGTCACGACCCGCGCGCTGCCTGCATCCAGAAAGATTTAAAAGAAAAGCACACAGCTCGCCGTCAGTAAGGAAAAAGAGGGGAAAGGGGACTGCCGGTCACGACAGGGAAAGCAATCAGAAAAACACAAGATAAGATATATATGGTCTGAAAGGATCTGACAGAAAAAGGAAGCCAGTGGGTCCGTCGTTACGAGGATCGCCAGGGTTGAAAAAAGAAAGAGGAATAGCGCGGATAGGAAAAAGGAGGGAGAAGAGTACATGGCGGTGGGGCGCAGATGCGAACTTGCATTTCTCCCAGGCCAGAAAGCGAGGACAATAGGACGAAGGATGGTGAGGAGATAGTCGTACACAAAACTCCATGGTGGGGGGCCCTAAAAAGATTTATTACTCGCTGACAAAAAAAAGGGGGAGGGGGCCAACCCGCGCACAGCCGACGACGCAGGCTCCATCCCAAGAGGAAGACGTTGGGACCGCACGAAGACGAACGCTAAAAGCTATATCTAACGAACAAGGAAAAGACCGGTCGGGGGGGCGCCTCAAAAGATCCCATCAGAAGGACAGCACGAGAAGAGGGAAACGTGGGGCGAAATCGGGTGACCGAACAAAAAAAGGTTCACTGAACCAAAGAACCACAAATCGGGGCCCGCAGCATCTTCTACAGATCCGGAAAGAGTCTAAGGAACAGAAAAAGCGTAGCTTGTCCGGTAACGACCCAAGCTAAGTTTCAAAAAATCGATAAATCTCTCAGGGTGACCATCAGATAAAAGCCCGTAGAAGTCGACAGGTCCCATCCCCTATGAGTGGAAATGCTCGAGCTTCTGCTCTAATTTTCGGAAGAAGAAAAAAAGTTGTACAGATCGTCAGTCAAAAGAAGTCGAGAGGGAAATAAATGAGCGCCGGGTGTGAAGAAGGGAAAAGGAGGATCCGCGGGTCGCGGGCGGAGGAGGAAAAGGGATCATAAAGGGATGAAGACACTCGGGGACACGGCAGTCTCGGCTGAGAAAACCCAGGGGTGCCATCTGATAACAAAATATCATAAACTACGAACAAAGAAACAGGCCGCCGCAATAATACCTGAAGATCTCCGAGATCACTCGGTAAAGGAAGACAAGAGCCAGACTGTCGCACTTCCAGAGAGGCTGCAAGGGAGGTCAGAAGGAGGGAGGGGATAGGCCGCGGCCGCTGGAGACCGAAGAAAACTGATGGCGCCAGAAAAGCAGAAAAAACAGGAGCGAAAGGATCAGAAAGGGACGGTGGACAAAAAACGAGAGGAAGAATATTGGCGCCGACGAGGGGAGGCCAGAGGGACCGATCGATAACTCCGGGAGTACATCGCGAAAAAAGTGAAAAGATATCGTACGGACGAGGTGTGAAGGGAAAGGGCGGCTAGACAATGCACCGTGGTGAGATTGGGCCTAACGACGGAAGAGTGGGAGGAGGATCTTATTCACCGTCGACGGAGACTGCTATCATCAAAACCTACCGGAACTTAGTGGCAGGGGACGAGACCGGTGGGAGACCGCAATTTAGGAAAAGGAACTGCATTCGAGCTGACTCCTGCACAAAGCAGAGAGTTCGACTATACCGTCAAAGGCGGAGGGCCCTGGGGGAGGGGGGAATAGGATAACAAAAAAGAATAAAAAAATAGGTGAGCTAACTCACATCTTCCACAGAGGAAAATAGCCGCTGCGGAAAAAAAAAATTCTACAGAGGGGATTTTGACTGCCGTCCCCGGGAGGGATAAAAGGGGGAAAAAAACCATGCAGAGTCTGCCGTACTGAAGAGAGAAAATTCTGCGCGACGGCGCCGAGACCTTCAATCTAAGCAAAACAAAAAAAGTTTGGAGGAAATCGCAGCAAAAGAGGGCTTCTCTTGCTTAGAAAAAAAAGCAACCTAGCCTCCGAAACCAAAGAGAACCGGTGAAAATAAGGGACGCGAAGCTCGCACGTCGCCTTGCGCAGTCATCTACAGGGCTTCTATGTTAAAGGAAAAATCTGGGGTCCGACGAATTCCGAAAGAAGGCTGCACGCGGTACGACTTTAACACCCGGAAAAATCGGGGAAAAAGAGCGGGTTACAAAAACGGAGAGCGCCCCTCACGCATAGTCGTCCAAAAAGATTCCTGCTTAAAAAAAGGGGACGAACCATCAGAAAAAAAGACGAACTCAGAGACCGAGACGGCTCAGGGACATTCTTTCAACGCGACCGCTCACGACTGAATAGCGAGCTACATTGGTGAGGACATTTGCCCGAAGCAGCGGGAAAGCGCACGCGGGGGAGGAAATTCCGTAACCCAAAACGAAACGGTTCCCTAGCGACCCGCAACCCGAGCAGATTCCTCAAGGCTCTACAACTCGCACGCCCAGCAGAAACCAGTTCAGGGAGCGCGCGCCTCTCCCCAAAAAGAAATAAAGAAAGAGAGCCGGGATTCCAGAAACGTCCTAAGGAAACCGAGGAAAGGGCCGCGTGCGCTGAAACATTTCCGCGCGCCGAAGATAACTGACTTCCTCCAACCTCGAAGAAAAAAGGACAAGTGGCCACGCTCTACGTCCGAAAAAAATCTCCCTCCTCTTCTTGCCCAGAATCTCTGGAGTCAGTCAGATGCACAGAAAAAAAAAGGACTGACGAGGACGAAGATCTTCAAGATACCACCTTCGTCTCAGATTAAAAAACAACCTCGGGGGGGGGACACATTAGGGAATCCAAACGGTCAAAGAACCCCTCGGGGTGTAAGCTAATGGCAAAAAACGAGCAGTCTAAGAACTCTCAACTGCTGAACGGGGGGGGGGGGATAAAGGCGCTGGCCTGGATCGCGTACACGGAGCCTAGTCCTGTGACCCGCTCGCACGCTGAGATGCAGAGGCATACTGGAAGAGATTACTGAGCCGGTGCGAAGACGAAAATATCCTATCTGTTTGCGTAGGTGGGGAGGGGATCCGAAGAAGAGTACGACTCGAAGGGGGAGTCAGAGAGCTGGGATCGGAAGGGAGGGCGTAAGATCTTAAATCCTGAAGGTAGTCAAGCGATGTCCTGCGAGAAGGAAATCTTGGAGGGAGGGATGATGCAGGCGCGGGAGGGAAGGTATCTGCCTTTCTCACGTCGGTTGCCATCAGGGCGAGAAAGAAGAGAAAAATCGACGTGGTGCAGTGCAGGAAAACGTTTGAAGATCGCGGGTGGAATAGATACAACAAACACAAAGGGTAGGGTATTAAATAAGAGAGAGGCCATCGGCGGCAACAAATGGCACATCCGCATCGAGTCTCTTGGAGTAAAAAAATAAGCGAAAAAGGGGAAGTTTCTCACGGCGAAAGAAAAAAAACTCCAGAAAACCTCAGAGAGATCAAAAGAGGCCGTTCCCAGGACGTGGTTGTGTTTGTGCTATCCTGACAGGGAGTACACAAAACCAAAAAAACACCAATGCCCGGACGAGGCAAAAAAATAAACCGCCAAGAAAACCAGGGGGAGATCTAGCTCGGCTTACGATCCCTGCAAAAGCGACAACACATCTAATGAAAACTATCGGCGAATGTCTGCAAAAAAAACCTAGACGAAGCGTCAGAAACAGGGGGAGACGCTGAAAGGGAACCTTCGGTGTACACGGACGGCGGCCGGAGGAGATCCCCGGCCCTCTCCTTGCCAAAAAACTCATTTGGGAAGCCAGGGAGAAAAAGGCTCGGACGGGGGGGACAGGGGGGGAAAGAGATCCTAACAAGAGGTCTCAAAGGGTCCTTTTACCGGGGGGTAGAAGGAGATAGAAGGTGAAATCGAGGTGGGGGGGAACAGGACTCTTTTCTGAGTTGTAGCATGGCCGACGTACAACATCTACGGTGGCGGGCTGCGTAGAAAGGACGAAGGAACAAATGAGAAGAATAAACGACTTTCCTATGGAGGCTCATGACTTATAAAGCGGATAAGAGATGGGAGTCTGATGGGGCCGTTGGAACAGGAAGAGTGCCGTAAGAAGCCCGCAGCTAGGTCAGGAAATTGTCAGCCAAAGCGTTAGGGCAGAATTAGTCTCAATAAGAAAAAGCTAGAGGGGTCTGTTCTTGGGGGATGGAGGGCAGGAGCCTACACTACGGTAGGAGATTCGCTGCGGGCAAAGCGCAGATAGGCGCTGCCGGGGCCTTTAGAGAGGCTCGACGCGGCGTCCGAATTGCGCCCGGAAACCAAAGAAGCGGAACTGCGCGAGGGTATATCAGCGCTGCGCAGGGGGGAATCTTCAGTGAAGGTCGGGAAAAATCCCGGCAGACAGCTGAGACTAGCGGGGAGGTCTTATTTGGGATGCCGCAGTGAATCAAACGCTTTACGGAGACAACTATGAGGGTCAGATGCTAAAAAGCCATTACCGGAGACCAAAAAAAGGAAGATCTTAGTCTACGACGTCGCAGCAGGTTATGACTGCGGGGAGGAGAACATCGGGCTTGGCAAATTCCTGAACATAGCCGGGCTGGCTTCTTAATGTCGCAGACACTCAGTGCCCGCCGGTCGATAAGAACCGAATTGAGCGTTAAAAAAAGGGTTGGGCGCGGAGGAATGGTGTCTTTCTACGGATCACTTCCTTCGCGTCGAGGAGCTGGGATCATCGTATGAGGTCGGCGACGGATCAAAAACGGTTCTACTCAGAAGAAAAGAGCGCAATTGTGAGCGCAGGGGACGGGGGATCCTCTTGCCTGACGCAAAGAGGGTACGGGGTCGTCCAAAAGGCTCGGGTACTGAAAAAGTTAAACTAAGGGAACAGAGGGGGGGGGAGGGATAAAGAGTCCTCTCGTTTTCTGCCACGGGAGTCGTCCCGCGGCGTCTGCGGGCAAGGCGCGCGCACCGGCAAAGGAAAGGTCATGATCAAAGGAGTTTCGGAAACAGCCAAAGAAACGGGGGGGGGGTTAAAAGGTGTTTAAAATAGCCTTCGGAGAAGCTACTTGAAAGTAGCGCCGAAGAACCTTGGGAGGACGGAAAAAACCAAGGGTCACCACGGGATCTTCTCCAACGGGGAAAGGAAACAGCAAAAAGGTCGGAAAAATAGCGCCTCTGGAGGGCTTTCCTGGGAGGTAATCGGCTTTAACTACAGGGAGAAGCGAGGAACCTGCGAAAAAAGGAGAAAGGCCCGGTCCACAAGGTCAGAGCTCGTGGAGCTCACAGCTTGAATTTCTCCACAACGGGTAGGACAAAAAAAGGATGAGGCGGAAGAGAGCCAAGAGGACGCAGAAGCAAAAAATCTGCAGTGACGAGACGAATTCTAGGCGGAGCAAAAAGGGGCCCGAGAGATTAAAGGGCTCATTTAGGAGACTGCGCGGGGAGGAGGAAGAGCTTGGTGAGGGGACGAACTTGGCCACGGTCGTGGAAAAAGCAGGCGGCGATGAGTCCTGGGGAGCGTGCGCTAAAAGAGGGAGGGTCTGGAGGGAATCCTGCCGCGGACAGAAAAAAGAATCAGGGGACAAGTCGCTGCGCGACAAAAAGGGTAAACTCTCCTCTCAAGTGCAGAAGACTTAGGGTACCTGCAGCGGAGTCGGGGGGATACAACGCGGAAGAAGTCTCGGTCTCCTCGTTGCCAATATCGGAATGGTGGGACCTAGAAGAGTCGATCCACGATCGGGGTGGGGGGTGGGTCGCCGAGGCTAGTTAAAAAAACGCTAGCTGGGTCCAAAAGCTGCTCAAGGAGAGTTAGTCAGATAAGCTAACTACGTCGTCATCTCGGCAGCTGGTACGAAGGTCCTCATAGGGGAGGCCGGTATCATGTTTTAACGCTTTTCAACTCTTTTAGAGAAAATAGACAAAAAGGGGTTCTATTATGTTCCCTTTACGAGAGGCACATCGGGGACGCCAAGACCGAATAGTGACTACCCAGCTGCAGCGAAAGACGCCTGCTGAAGAAGTCACCGTCAGCGAGGTATTGTGCCGAAAAAAACCCGGAGTCGGAAGCGCTGCGCAGGGGGGCTCAACCTAAAGGGAAATAGAAGGCTCAGGGCAACGAAGGATGGACTTTGGGACTACTGCAGCATCGACAACTCTTAAAAAGTTCTTCTGATGAGGACTTGGACAAGTCTCAAAGGCAGGAGTATCCCAGCCAACCGAAAAAACCTAGTCTACAACGGCGCGATCAGACCTGGAAAGAGCCTAGAACCAATTTCTCTCGTAATAGGAAGAAGGCGGACTGTCAAAGGCCTGGGTCACAAAGTAGGGAACTGCAATAGAGCAGCAAAAAAAGGAGGGTATTTTAAAGGGGGGAGGTAGTGGAAGGTCGTGAATTAATCTGGGTTTCTGAAGTCGAGCGCATCGGCCCGGCGCTAAAAAAAATCTCGCGGAGCAGGGGTCGAGCCGGCGGGTCGAGGAACGGTGCGTTTTCGAAGATTCTCACGAGGAAGACAAGAAGGTGGACGACCAATGCCAAGCGAGAACTTTAGAAGCGGAGAAAATGTTTGTGATGCGGGCAGGAAAAAAGGTCGGGGGGGGTCCTGCAGGCGACTTGACCTCCTAGGGAGGGCCACACAAAAGAGGGTGAAGGCAAATGAAATAAAAAAGGGTGGACCTCGCCGAAGAAGAGACGCGCGAGATGACTGAGCTCGCCCAGCGGAGACAAATCTGGGGCGGCCTCAGGAAACAATCACGAGTACCTCTGACACGCGAACTAGGGGACGTGGGGAGAAGGTAAGAAAAGAGAAGATTCGGACACAAAGGACAAGAAAAAAAGCCGATACGCGCACGACGCGATCGGAAGCTCTATAAAAACAGTAAGGTTAAGAGTAACGCAGCCCGAGCGAACGGGGGTTACCATAAGGAAGATCCGAAGCGGGCCAGCACTGATAAACCCCGCCAATTGAGATACTGTCGCGGGAGAGTTTACCTATGAATCGCATGAAAAATAGCGGGTAAACGAACGACAAGCGCATAAAGGGGCCCTAAAGAGTATAGTCTAATCTGCAACCGGTTCTAAAGACTAGAGGCTGGGAAGAAGCGAAGTGACGGAGAGAGCCAGACTGAAATCTAAGCGTGAAACTCGCGCATCTCGTTATTGATCACGAGAAAATCACTCTTATCATTCTAACAGCCTTGGAAGAACGAAACACGATCAGAAGACGAGCCAAGCCAGACGATAAGAGACCGAAATAAGGCGGATCGCTCGGTAAAAACATAAGCCGCCGCGTATCTTACTGGGACGAGAAATTGATGACTGATGATCGAGCAGGAGACTCTGAGCGCGAAACATAAAATGATGAGGGCTGAGACCGAGCTCCGAAGAGACTTACTTTGCGGCCTCGTTGGAAGCAAGATGGCACGAACTCGGGAGGACAGGGAGAGAAGCTAGGAAGCGCGATTCCATCTACGGAGGATGACGAGGTAGAGAAGGATTCGGTTTCTGGTGGGAAACAATCTACGTTGTCAGAGGTGAACAGGGAGTGTGCCGAAATACCAAAAAAAACCTTACCGTGTTCGGCAGAGGTCTTGAAACCGTCAGCGACGCAAACGGCTACTCATCAAAAGCAGTCGAGGCCATCCGACGAGACCTGGGATTTCGACCGCATGTACTCAGGCAAAAGAGAACGGTCCTCTGCGCGCAATTCCTCAGGAGAGATTGACTATACCGAACACCAGGGAGAACATAATAACCACAAACCACACAAAGAAAAAAGTGCGGACGAGGAAGATAAAGATTCCAAGAAATATCAAAAACCAGACAGTCATGGTGTCGGCTTACCAGACCGTACACGCCATTCAATCGATGGCCCGTCCAGCTGGATGGACCGGAGGAAGGACTGCTAAGAAGATAATGGAGCTCAAATCGCGTCCCGTAAGGAAGTCTCAGCGCGTGTCAAAAAAGGCTTCGAGCAAACTAAACATCACCCGGGGGGCCGCCAACCCCGCGACGCTGAACTGTATTGTGCTGATAGAAAGAGGGAGGAGACGAAATGAGGCATGGTGCGCCTCATCTAAAACAACGGTCGGGGGAGAATTCCCACTGACAAAGATGGGGGTTACTTCTACCTGGGAACGAAGAAGCTATACGTCGAAATAAACAAGAATCTCGATGCGGGGCTATGGTTTCACGGGTCTCCAGAAAAACAAGCAAGATCATCGGGGTCGACTACCGTGAAGGACTCAAAACTTCCGGTCCTAATAAGACGACTAAGAGTCCGCTACCGAAAGAATTCAACAGGGGCTGAAGGGGAGGGAAAGAAAAGGGCCGTCACCGAGTCGAAAGCTCTGAATGTCTCTCAAGGGTCAACCGTGCCCAAGTCCTCTGGGCTTCTCATCAGGGTCAGGAAGGTACCGACACGAAAGACTCCGAGAGAACTGCACGTAAAGAAAAGTATGAGCGCAAAACGAGCCTCTAATCCAGCGCACATCGTGAGGAGCCGCGTAAAATAAATATCAGAACCCATCTGGAAGGTGAGGACTTCGAACTAATTCCTGCCAAGTGGGCAATGGCCGGAGAAAAGCATGGCGATCCTCCATGAGGAGACTTCGGTAATTTGGGGCCAAGGGACACAGTAAATAAAAGCGAGGACATGTTGAAAAGATATCAGTCCTTAGAAGAAAGGACCGAAGCAGCATGGCGCTGCCGGCGTAAATGAATGAAAGCCAAAACGAAAAGTCGAGTGAAAGATCTGGCACTACAACATTGAGACCAGGCCGTCAACTAGGTGAAAAGGAAATCCTCGAAAGAACATGGACCATAAAAAAAAAAGCCGACGTTTTTCTCCGGAACAATGGACAAAACGCCTAGCCGTTCGCAGAACTAGGACGGAGCAACGTCAGTGAAAGGTGAAAAAATCGAATACCAATGGCTGCAGATTAAGGGGACCTCCTGAACTCATTCTGAGTCGAATCTTGTCGTGCCGGAATAGGGGGGCGGGATGGAAAATGGAGAAGAGGAGACCGACCAGTATCCTATCTGGGGGGAAAGCGTGTTTTCTCGACCTCGAAAAAAGTACAACAGCACGTCTCGCGCCCGGCCGAACGTCAGGGGCGGGATCGGGGTAAAAGACGTACATCCGGCGAAGGACGCGGAGACGCAAGCCGAGGTAGAACGGGGGTCGAGGGAACCTGGGAAATCGCGAAGGAGGTGAGTCAGTCTTAGGCGAGTCATCAACGTCCGGGGGGGGGGAAAAAAGACGATCTCGGCGAAACAATACCGAGACGAATTATGGGCGGAGTGGCGGGGGAAACGATCGACATCTTACTCAACAAAAACTGCTTCTTATTAAAAGAAAAGAGGAAAACTGCGAGAAAAACCCCCCGAAGCAAGCACATAGGTATTGTAGTCCCGCGGAAGTCGACAGGCTATGAGGCGGACGGTCGCAAGTGCGAAAGGACGCGTCGCAATCAGAACGCAAGTCGCGATAACATGCATCGGACCGTTCTACATCTTAGGGGAAAGATCTCGGCCCATCGGCCGGAGGCACAAAAAATGAAATCTAGTACTAAAAGAGACGGCTTACGGATTCTTCTGTACGATGACCGATATCTCCCAAACGCTAACAACTAGCGTCTTTCTATCGGGCACTACGGGCAGGGAGTACCCGCACAGACGTACTTCACTCGAACGATAAAGGGAAAGTTTGAAGCGCCATCGTGAATATAAAAGACGGGGCGACACACTTAAGAAAGGACGAGACTAGTAGAACGATCTGTTTTGAATCGCTCGAAATAGTAGCCGGTGACCGGGGGCTAGGATAATTGTGGGAAATCGGGGGGAGGTTTTGACAGTAGCTGGTATCGAAGTTGGAGCTTAAGAGCAGTCACGAAAAAGGAAGCGAAGTTGGATGTTGAGGAGGAAGCACGCCCAGAATAAAATACGCCGCGGCAGGAGAGGACTTCGTCAGGAAGTAGAGGGTGACACTTTACTATCTGTAACGGAGAGGCGGTTACCAGAAGGGCGACGTAACTGAACTCGCGCGAAAGGCCCGGAAATCTAACAGGGGGAAGACGCTTTCTTCAATAAAGTAGCTTCTTAATCAGCACGCGCTAGGAAAAGTGCTGGTGACTTTTATTTACGGAAAACGCAAACACGAATGGGGGGGGTAAACTGGCGGAGCTGGCGCTGGGGTAAAAAAAATAGATTCGAGGCCGGGGCCGAAAGATCCTGCGACTTGGAGGGGCCGAGGGTGACTTGCAAACTGAAGCGGCGGAAGTCCAAAGCTTCAGAAAACATTCATCACAGCAGTAAAAAGATCAGGTGACGAAGGCGGGGGGGCAGTCTGCAAGACCAGACTACATCCAAAAAAATCGCTTAGGATGAGGTGAGCTTATGTTGAGTGAAGTCCTTCATCCGAAAGCACGTCGCGAAAGATATTGCTGTCGATGCGAAATCCTGAACAAAAAAAGAAAGGGATCTCCGCGGGTTTAAGTGAACGTACGTCACAGGCTGAGACCGAGAGTACCCATTTCTGGAAAAACAGCAGTCAAAAAAATCGTTGCGCACATTCGAAAATACTGGAGCGCGCGGACTAGAATAAACAGAAGTGAAGTTCTCGTGGGTGTACGGCGCGTGAGGGCCTGGGAAGGGCACCTTAAAGCCCGCAGGGGATCTGAGGGGGGGAAGAAGGGATATGGTCTCAGACGGACGGGCAGAACGGGGAAACGCATCAACTAAAAATGGTGAAGCTGACGGAAACGTGAGACGCGGCACTGGAGCACCCATCCCGAGTCGAGTTTCGCGGAATCTTAATACGGGGGCGTGGACTTGGGGCAAGAACCGAGGTTGGTACCTAGATATCTCAGAGCAGTTGAGCGAAAGGGGGAAATATTTCAGCAATGTAAAGCGGCAGAAGGCGAGATGCTAAAGAAGCGGGAGGAACCGCGTAGCCGGCACTACTAGACGTTTAGGGGGGACAGCCTGGGGCTTCTTCGAACGCTCGCTAAGAAAACAGAGTGCCGGGAAAACGTTCGACCTTCTGGAAACACGACCTAAGGCTGAGCCGATGTTGCATAACAGGGGAATCCGACGGAGGTCAATCTCAAGCGACCGGAGGGACTTAATGGAAGACGGTCTCTGAGGAGGTGCAGCCTCGGAGGAGAACAGCGGAAGCTCTTCAGATCCCCAAACTTCAATTAGACCGGTGAGATGGGGAGTCAGCAGGCCTGTCGAAAATCGGGGGGAAACGGAAAACAGGCAGAGTATTGAACCCGACGGACACGGCAGCATAGAGGTAAATGTTCGAAGCTATCCCCGGCGGCGGCTGAACGGTGAAGGAAAGAGTCATTCCGAATAGCCGATGCGGCGGCGAGGGGGCATGGGCCTCGGCTGGATGAGCGGGTCGGTACTCAATTAGGGAAAACGGGCTCGACACCGAAATAAAGTAAAAGGAGCAGCAACGTGCGCAATGGCATACACCGCAGAGACCTGCTAAGCGGTCAAGGAGTAAACGCGGAGCGTCCGGCCACGGGACGAAGCGACGAAAAAAAAACGCGACCAAAAACGACTGGCCGGCGGAAGGCGACCAAGAGAGGGGGCAGAACGCCAGAGTAACAGCGCCTGGGCCGAAGCCACGAAAAAGAAAGTCGTGTAAATCAAAAGGCTGGGTCAAAGGCAAACTCGGCGTGTAAGACTGTTGCCGCAAGAGACGTGAGGAGGGTTAGCGGAAGATGATCGCGGCACTCGCGCTGGTCGCGAGAAAAAAATGGGGGGGGGTTTCTTTAGAAGGGTGTCCGACGTTAAAAAGGTGAGGAGATCAAAAAATGCAACCAGATGGAGGGGGAGGGGGAGGTGCCAAGGGACAAGACAGATAGTCGGGAAACGCAAAGGGCCGTACTCGGTCGACAAACATAAGTGGATACGGGGCGGGAAGAGCTCTCGCTGCGAGAGGGAACATGTCGCAAGAGGTCAGGGAGAAAAAAGAGGTCGGCAGGCCCAGCAGAGAGGATCCGATTAACAGCGGAGGGCACTTTTTAAAAAACGCATCACAAAAGGAGGAGATACTTCCTCGGCCGCGTGCTCCCGATTGGGCGGGTTTAGCAACGGCATAGTAGTCCCTAGACACCGGGAGAAAAAAACAAGGTAAAGTCCAAAACATACAGTCGGGCGGATATCAGCGCGTCGCACCAGTGGCGCTCAACTCGAGAAAAAGGCTGGGACTCCGGCCGGGTAAAAGGACCTCAG
>Ga0179591_1272064_pt1 | contig 14805 bp, 20 predicted proteins | sample CZOMad2_1_08_16f_FD_182891 | JGI IMG/M metagenome (GOLD analysis project Ga0179591, IMG submission 182891) | Vadose zone soil fungal communities from Angelo Coast Range Reserve, California, USA - CZOMad2_1_08_16fungal (PacBio error correction) | ecosystem: Environmental > Terrestrial > Soil >...
GGCTGCGAGGGAAAACCGAAAAAAATACTCGCAAAAAAAGGATGCGTGGAACGACCGAAATCAAAAACGCGTCTCCGTGAAAGGGAGATCCGATACAGTGCGTCACATCATGCACCTGAGGGGGGTAAGGAGTGAGTGCTGGTTTGAACACGAAGAAGGGCTGAACGTGATGTCACGACGGAAGGGGAGGAAGTAACAAACAACTCAGGGGGGAGATATGGCTTTCCATACAAACACTTACAAAACCGTCGCTTGTGGATCCTAAGGAAAACTGCTGATGCGAAGGCAAAAATTGGCAAGGGGAAGCGTCTGAAAAATCAGCTTCCATCAGCTCTTGAAAAAAAACTGAATGTGTAAAGGAAAAGGACAAAAGAAGCCAAAAAAAAAGGCGCCTAGCAGCCGGGCAAAAAACGCGGCCATTCTATCATGACATCTACAAAAGGGCAAGAAGACGATCTCCAAAACTTCCAAGAAGCGAATACGGGAAATTTCTCTAAAGGAATCGAAACGACCCCCATAACATGGAAAACCGGCCAGTGCTCCCTACAGGAACAAAAAACCTGAATGCCGGACCGAACACAGGTACCATAGCGAGGCTTCCAAAAAAGCAGTCGAGGCCTGGTGCTGAAAAAACGTCGCAAAGGCCTGACCGGCGCGATCGAACACCAACAAACACAATCCCTGTAAGGAGGGGAACTTTAAGTGTCGAAAAAGAAACCAAAACACCACTCCCGCTTCTACAAACACTGCATCAGAACGATTTTGGAAAAAAAAAAAAACTTGACCAATTCGGGATACTAAAACCGTTCGGGGGAGGGAACAGAACACAAAGAGGCTGGTAGGAGGCATGAAGAAAAGGAATGGTCGGGAAGTCTTGGGTTACCCTGAAAAAAAGAAACCATTCGTCCATCACCTGGCGACAAAGACTTGCAGCATTGGGAGGGTAGTGAGAAATTACAAAAATCCCTCAGACCCATGCCGAACACCATTAGGCGTCGCAAATGCAGAAACTTACCCAGCCTGTGTGGCCATCGTTCAACAGAGAGGAAAAACCCATGGCCGACCGAAACTGCAGAAACACTCTAGAACAAACCAAGGGAAAAAGGTGCAGGGGAAAAGGTGCGAACAGGGGCTAAATCGATAATAAAAAAAAGAAACGACTTACTAAAGTGGTGCGGGACGCGGTGGCGAGAGTCAGGCGAACTAAAAAAAACAATCTCGTCGGAAAGCGCTAGCCTAAAAGAATCTGCAATCCTCTATAGGAAAAAATAGAGCAAAGGCCGGCGTGGGGCGGCATAAGGAAAATCAAAAAGGGAGGGTGGCGGCCCGAAAAAAACTTGAACTGGCATCCGTCGCCAAGGGAGAAAAAAAACGGCAAGCCGAAAAAACCCTGCGGGAGGAACACGAAGAAGTCCGGAAAAAGGGAGAACTTGGACTCCGGTGGCGACTGATTCGGGCTTCAGCCAGTCGAACGTCCTGCGGGGAAGCTTATCACAAAGAAGAAATAACGAAAGGAGGAAACCAACAGGAACCACGGGAGAGGTCCTTAAGTTAATCGACTACCTGGAAAATAAGCGGATCACAAAGAGACCCTGCAGGAAGACAAGAAGGCTGTGGAAAAGGGCTTAGCTGGGGCTAGGCGTTCAACATCGAAAAAACAGGGAGAACTGCGGATCAAAAAGGAGTCGTCGATAAGGTGGTCCACCCAATTGTCGAGATCCTGTTGCATGATTGTCAGGGACAAAGATGACGTATGGTGTGGAAGCTTGGGAGACTTCCTAGGGAACGGCGTCAGAAGACAGAAGCGGCAAGGTTCAAAAGGGAGTTGCAGACATAAGACGAAGCTAAAGGACCCTGACGGCTTTCCTGATCAGGGAAACCGTCGGCTAGTGCGGCAGAAGGTTATGGAAGAGAAAAGGGGCATCGAAAAGGAGATCGCGCACGCCAGTAGGTTCGGCAGGAGCCCGCGTGCGGGCACGTAGGAGAGGGGGTGCCCAGATCGAGGAGCCGTCCAGGGAGTTCCGGTTACGTAAAGGGCTAGGGGGATTCGAGAGAAATGGAGGGGGGGGGGGGGGGGGGGAGAGTGAGGTGCAGGGGGAGACAAGCCTCCTCACGCTGGAGAAAAAAGGATTAGGGAAGACGGCGTCCGTATTTCGAGCGGGCAAAGGGGGAAGACCCCTCATCAAGAGGACCCTAGCCAGGCCAAAAAAACTATTTAGTAAAAGGCAGCTCTAGACCGGGTTCACGCTGGAAAAGGCCGCCCGCACGTTCACTGGGCGAAAGCGACTCGTTACGAAAGGCCTGGGGCGGCGAAAAACAAGGTGGACGAGAGGGGAATGGGGGTCAGCGGGGAGACTTTGGATAAGAAGAAAACAGGTCTGACTGTATTGGGGAAAAAAAAAAAAAACATAGATTATTACAAAAAAGCGGTGGGTTCTGAGCTCGTTGAACTTCCTTTCAACAAAGAGGGAAGGCAGATCAAAGGGTCAAGGAGAAACGCTGCCAAAGGCAAAGTCCATAAGTTCGAAAAGGATTGGGGGGAATGAATTGCCAGGGGGAACTCGGGGATCCTAAGAGTATGGAGATTTAGGTGGAAAACTTCACAAAAAACATACCCTCTCAGACAAGGGGGGGGACGCAAAGTTTTGTCCTTAATTTTGCGCGATCGATCGGGATGTGGAACAAAGGCCAAGCGGTTCTAGAACATGGCGACTGCGGAGGGATGGGAATAAAGAAACGGGATTCAAGCAAATTGGGCTTCTAATGCTTTCCGGGAAATAACTTGGGGCTGCTGGGCCTGACCTAAATAAATTTACGGATCGAAAACCCAAGGAGGACTAAGAATCAAAAGGAAGTAAGCCCCAAAAAAGTCGTAAAACCCTCTTAAAGAAAAAGTCAATCGGGTGTGGGGGAAGAGACTGTTTTCAGGCGGAAAGGACTCATCCCTAATTCTCCGCGAAAAGGACTTTGTCTCCAAAAGAAGAGCTCGCTCAAACCAAGGGGAAGGCGGCAAGAGTGGAGGTTGGTCGCGCGAAGTCGGGAAGAATTTCAGGGGGGGGGGGGGGGGGGCATCTTCCATTCTCAAAAAGAAAAGAAGACTCAAGCGCAGAGAGCGGCAACAGCCTTTCAGTAAAGTCAAGGGAGAGAGACGCGGAGTAGTTGACAGGTCCGCGCGGGACTTTGCGCGCATCTGTGAAAAAAGGTTACTTCAAATTCTGGCCTCCAAGGCCTGAAAAGCAGTAAGAGCGTGGGGGTTGGTGTGAAAGCCAAAACATTCTGTCCGTTGAAACGTGAAAGTAAGAAGTCTCAGGCACGCGGACCAGCAGTCAGGGGGGAGTCCCAGGCGCACAAACAAAAGAGAACGAGCACAAGAGAAGAGGGGTTTATCAGGAGAAAGACCGGCCAATTGCCTCCACCCAGCCGAACCCGGGAACGCTGATGCGGCCGGAAGGCTGGGGAGGCAAACATCACATCGGGGCAGAAATAGAAGCCTCAGGTTGCGGAAACATTTGACCGGAACTCACGACGCCGCCCAACCCCACCCCCCCAAGGGACATCCCTGATTTGAGTACAGCCGTGGAGGCTGCCAAAGGCACTCGAAACCCTCTAGCACGGAACAGGGAAACCCCGGAAGAAGGGGCTTTTCGTACCCTCGCCTTCACCAATCCGCTCGCACAGGGAACATTCAACGTATATGTACCCCGCAACGGACGGCCATCCAAAAAAAAAAACCATAGTAAAACGAAACAAAGGAAACTTTTCAAAAAAAAACATAAAAACGCGGGTGCACCAGAAAAACTAGTAAGCAAGAAAGGGGACAGAGATCAGGCAGAAGCCGGGGTGGTGTCGAGAGGGGAAATCTAGAGAAATTTCGACACAGAAAGAAAAGGGCCGATGAATGGATGCGCGTGCGCTTCAGCATCACCTAGGAGCGAGCATCGATCGTCGCTTTTCACCAAAACACATTAAAATCAGGGTAATACATCCTGAAACCGTTTGCGGGGAAGGGTGGGATCGGAACACGAACGCATCAACAAAGAAAAGACGCGCTGGAGCACGGGGGAGATGGGTAAAAAGGTTCGAAGAAGAATAGGACTGCTGGGGAAACAAGCAGGGAGGGTTCAAAGGGGAAGTCGGGTGCAGGGGGGAAGTTGTGCAAAAAAAAAGAAGAGGCGTTAGTCGGGGCTGAGGCGCTCGAGGAAAGTCGACCGGATACTGGGTAGAGGACCTTTTAGAAGGATAGAAACAGCATCGCAGAGCGATCTACTGAAGAAAGGGAAAAAAAAAAACCGGGCAAGTCCCAGGGGAGAGACCGCGGGAGACCTCGAGAGATCCAAAGTTGAAAGACCTCGAACAGACCTGTGGAGCCTCGACGGAGGCCGGCAAGCAGGCAAGGAAACTAACAGGGTCACAAAGAGAGTTTGGCGAAATTATATGGCCGTCCACGGCCTGAAGTGTGGCCCAGATCGGTACGGGAGGAGGATTGCAGAGGGGAGAGGTATCTTGGGGAAAAGGCGGCAAAAGAGCCCGCCGGGAAGAACGCAAACGGAGGGGGTTGAAAAGTAAGCCAGGTTATGTAGGTCACAGAGCAAGAGGGTACGAAAAAAAAGAGCCAGTGAGAGCCCTCTGCGAAAAAGGTGGCGAAGGGGAGTTGTCCTTCACATTGCGGCTCGGCAATAGGTCAGAGGGGGGAAGATGACGATCGGCACAAAAAAAAAGTCTGGGTGGAAGTCGGCAAAAGTTTGGGGGGAAACTGGGTTTGGGGGTTTGGGGCCCGCAAACGGAGCCACAAAAAAAAACCCCCCGGGGTGTTTTTGTTGTGTTTACCCCCCCCGTGTTTTTTTGATTTGTTTCGTCTTGGGGGGTTGTTATCCCACCCAACCCCCAAATTTTTTTTGTTTCCAAAAACCAAAAGTTGTTGTTATGGGTCCGGCAAGCCTGGAGCATTGGGGGGGGGTCTCCGTGGGGTTCCGGGCCATGGGGAAGGTTTGAAGGGGATTGAAACGAAATCTTCAAAAAGGAACAAACATAGAGGCTAGGTCATACGTCAACATCACTACTTTACAGGTCGTCAAGAATCCCGAATGGGGGGGGGTCTGGTCACTTGGCGGAATGAGTGTAAAAGGTGTCTGGGGTCGCCAACCACATTCACGGTGAACGGACCTTGACAACCGGAACAAAGAGGCAGCGCCGGAAATCCGGAGGGGGTTAAGAAGCCGGAAAAAGAACGCGGGGCTTGAAAAAAAGTTTGTAATGGAAAAAAAAGTCGCTCTGGCGACACGCCCGTTGGTGGGCGCTGCGGCAAGGTGGGAAGCTGGACACTGGATACAGACGGAGAACGTAACTGCTGCGCTGAGCGAAATTCTGGGCCTGGCCTCTTCGGGGGGAGAAAAAAGTGGACAGGATTGGGGTCTTCCTCGGAAGGAAAGACTTGTAGAAAGAGGGATTAGAGGCCTATCAGGAAGGAGGGAGAAACGTCTGAAAGGGGTTGGCGGGACGTACTTGTCGTGGTGTGGGGAGTTAACACCAGCACAAAGGCTGAGGAAAAAAGGAAGGGAACAGTTGGAAAAAAGCCTGAGTGAAGGGGGGGCGACGCGTCGATCGATGCCGCGCGGTGGTGGGTTAGAGTGTTTTGAATTGAAAAAGAAAAGACAAAGAGTGTTTGGTAACGCCGCGGAAGACCGCAGGAGGAGTAAAAACAATCCAATAGGGGGGGGGAATCGAAAATGTGAATCCAACGCGGGGACGACACGCCGCCTGAAGAAGAAGATTCAGGATGACGCGAGGGATTTTGAGGGGACGCCCCTGGAAAGGCGAGGGAGAGTCTATGGAAAAAATTAGGGAGGTCATCTAAGCACAGGCAGTAAAAAGAGGAAATCTGAGAGGCGAGAGTTTCTCAAAATCAGCGCCGATGCGTGCGGGGAATCAGGGCGGGGATATCGAGATCACAAAAAAAGACCAAAACGACGAAAGGGGGGGAATCGTTCAACTTGATCTCAGCCGTTTGTGGGAAAAGAGAACGCAAGGCGTCACGGGGAAAAGAAACTTAGCGAGAGGTGGAGGATTTCGGAGAAAAACAACGCTCTGTTCATCGCCTCTACGGCAGTCGCCACAGAACGCCTTGGAAGCAAGGGAAAACATGGACAAGGAGATCTTAAGAAAGGGTAAAGAACAAAAAGGAATCCAAAAATAAAGACGGGAGGATAAAGACATCACTGTCATCGGGAAGGATCGAAACAACCGCGGCAAAAAATATGCATCAGACACTAGAGAAGGTCAGGACGAAGAAGGCACCCAAAAAACGCTCAGAGAAATTTACGAAGGCGGTCGCGAGAGAGTATTACAAGGATTCACAAATAAACACCTGCAAACAAACGGTAAAAAAGCCGTCGGTCCCAGAGGACACTGGGGGGCAAAATGGAAAAACCATTGCGAGCACAAAAAAGAGAAAAAAAGGAGTCGATGAATCTGGAGCCAAACTGACGTCACACCCCCGCATAACTGTGCCGGCAGAAGGAACCTTCCCGTTGAAAAAAAAGGGGCGATAAAAACGAACCCGGCGACCCAACGGAAAGCCCCTAGTCTGGCAAAAAGTTACCAAACTGCAAAATGAGGGGAACCGTTGCAATCTGGGGGAAATCACAAAGCATCCTCGGGGTCTCCAAGGCAGAAATCTAATCTAAAAGGATATATGCAAGATAAACAGGAAACGTCCAAAAAATTGGGACCAAGTCGCCAACCCGCCTGCTCGCATATAGAAAAAAACCTTGCATTCCGGGAACAAAGAACCTCTTCCCCCCCTCAAAAAACTCCTCCCGAGGGGGGACCCACACCAATACACTGGGAATCCCACGTCCCCTGGCCCTCCTCTCTTGGAGCTTCCTCCCAAAAAGGTTTGAGTGCAAGAAGGGGGTCCGGCGAGCCGAAAGTCCACTTCCCCACCACTACTAATGCTCCAACACCAACCGGAACTTTGGCGAATCAACAAGTAATGTCCTTACAGGGGAAGGCCATGTCGAACATCAAATTCTGTACTGGTGAGCTCCGGGGGATCTAAAAATTTCAAACTAAACTACAACCTTTTTTCAGGAAAGCCGGCAACGAGGGAGGCGGCGACTGCAATCTACCTGTATGGAAATCGTATCATGATCCCGGACCGGGGCTTAAGGCAGACAAAGAAAGAACTGCAGGAACCACCATTTGCCGGTAAACTTATTGGTCGGCCTTACAAGAAATTTCGAAGCTCAAAAGACCGGGAGGCCTACGTACAATGATACGGCGCTGATTCAAGACTAGAAGGACGAGACCAATCACCTTACTGTCTAATGGTCAGGTCTCAACCAGATATGGACTTCTTCGGCGACTTACCTGTCGTATCCCGAAGATCCTTGAATGGGGGATCTTAAGAAGAGAAGGAACTAGAAAACTTAATCGGTCTGATTCATATAGGGAAACTGAAACAACTGAAAAAAGAACAAGAAACCGGGGACGACAAGAAAAAATCCTTATGTGGATACACAGCCAAGAATTCGAGGACCTTCGACAATTCGATTGACTAAAAACTACAAAAAAGGGAAAAAAAGAGCGGATAAATTCTTTGAGGCGAAATATAAATGGGGGGGAAGGGCGAACAAGCGTCGAAAGGTTTGTCGGAAGGGAACTTTTTATCTGGAGGGGTTTTTGGAAAGCGAGAGGGAAAGTGCAGCGTGCGAAATTCCTCGGTGCTGAATGACAGCCAGGGATCGGACGAAAAACGTCACGAGGGGCAACTCTATTTGTCAATGTAAAATTGGATAAAAAAAGGACGGCAACAACCCATGACGGGTCCTGATCAGAAAGAGGCCTGGTGGTAGGGTCACGCGGGGGTTATGGATGCAGGAAACAATCGCATTCTGACGAAACGTTCGTTGAAGTCGATAAAGGATGCAAGAGCGTTGGTAGAGGTGAGGGAGGCGATGAACTGGATCTGGAGGGTTGTAAAAACGATCAGAGGGGCCGACGCAAAGGAAGGCCGTTCGGGGGTCTGCTTAAAAACGATACGCAAGCAAAAAACCGCTGCGGGTCAAAGTGGCTTACAGGGAAGGCTCCTCAGCTGAAAGGGTATAAGGCTCTTGAGAGTTTCGGGGAACCAATGTCCCAATTCAGCCCCGCGCTGATCGAGGACAAGCAAGCGAGGATGGGCCAGGGCCGAGGAAGCAGGGAATTTCAGGCGAAAAAAATAAAATCTGGGGACCCAACCCGGGTATTTCCTTGAAAAGCGATAGATTGGGAAAGGTCGATTGAAAAGGGGCCTGGGGGGAACAAACTTTTTCCCAAACATCAAAATTGAATGGAAAGGGGAATCGAGGACACGCGAAAGGTGTATCAAAGAGTCAGTGGGGGAAGTTTGGCTTTGAATTCAACAAACGATGGCAACGATTTGTTTAAGTGTGAAAAAAGTTGAACGTGCAAGGACCTAGTAAGCAAGGGGAGAAGGAGGGCCAAGAGGAAAGCAAATTGAACTCTGTGCCGAGAAAAGGGGGCAGCAAAGTACTGAGGGGGGTCCAAAAGCCACCTATTATTTGGGGGAAGGTAAAAGAAAAAAGAAAGAAACTCGTCCCGACAGAATCGCGAAGGAAAAACCGCAACGAACCGCGGAAGACGGCGAGGAAAACGGGTAAGAACATGGAGGGGGGAAGCATAAGCCGGAAAAGGAAAACGTTGAAGCTGGGGAGGGGAAACGAGAGAGAAGAAGTGGTTCAGAGCACTTGGGAGGTTCATGGGTAGTCTCTCTAAAAAAAGGGGGAAAGAGAGTAAACTATCCAAAGGGTCGTTACAATGCCAGGGAAAAACCAATGTTCGAAGCCCCTTCTTGGCGTGGGCAACGGGAAACGCACGAAGAGAACCTCATGAAAAGGAAGAAGCATTCCAAAATTTACGAACCGCGACGGGGGAGTTGTCCCACATCCGCAGCATCGAGAACAGTCTTCAAAAGCGGCCAAACGGGCCAAAGACTGATGGCAGGGAAAGGGGATGTATTGACTACGAAACATCTAACTGACAGCGCAGGAAGCAATAAAATAAAAGAGGGATGGCGCTAACGGCTCAAAAGAAGGGGAAAAGGGCGCTGACTGTAAGAAAGGTCGGGGTCCTCAAAAGGGAATGGACTGAAAGGCCTGAAAAACAATCGTTGACCGCCATCTTGTTCAATAAAGCCAAAAAAGGAGAAGGTTGAACAAAGTGCCAGAAAGGCGGCTCTACTCAAAACCAGCCAAAATTCCATTCAAGGATCGGGGGTGGTAAAACCCTCTGGAGCATAAAGGCACAGGAAAACGAGCACAATCCTATCACGAAAGGGCGCGCGAAGGAAAATGCGCAAGACTCGAGACTGAATCAGGGGGAAATGGTTCCTCGTGCCTGGCCCCACATCGCTTTGAGAAAGATCAGCCGTCGGGGAGCAACATTTGGCCGGAAAAAGAGAAAGAAAAAAAACCTTGGGATGCAAAAGGGCCGGCAGCGACGCTCTTGCGAGGAGGATAACCGAGATACCCATAAAAGAAAAAAAGCACGCCCGGAACGAAATGGCAAGCCAAGAGAGTTCAAGCTCCGCAATTGAAAGGCGCCCGCAAAGGAGCGACATCCCTGACCACGCTAAAGAACGGCGCAGCCGTCGACGAACGAAAAAAGTTCAAGAGAGGGGAGCATCAACAACCTCCGCACGAATGTACGCCTAAGGGGGGAGATCGATCAGAAGAAAGAAAAGGTTTTCGGCCTTAAAATGACGTCGCGCAGGAGAAAGGTTTCGAAGCGGGAGGAATAGAATGGAGCTTGAGGAGAAAACCGACTGATCGAGCAAGCGACCAATAATAGAGGAAAACAAAAAAAAAAGCTTTGTAGATAACATCAGGCATCCTGGGACCGAACCATTTGGGGTTTTCGGAGGAAGGGAACTAACCCCCCCCCAAAAAACCCCCACAAACAACCACCCCCAAAAAAAAACCCACTACCTCAAGGAATGGGATCAATCATGTGAAGACTTGTCGGACACGGGTTCAGCAAAGGGAAAAAGGGACGAGTGGGCTTGGGGAAAACGGCTTCGTTCAGGGATCTGACAGGTTCCAGGGTAAGAGAAAACGGGTCATGGACAGATACACGTAGGGGGGACCGTGCGAGAGGTCGAAAAGGGACTCAAGCAAACGTCCAAAAGGGGGTAAGAAGGCCGATCGACTTATGCCCGAATCCCAGGGGCAACGGCCTCGTTGAAAAAAAAAAAGACCGGCGGGTAAGAGAAGGGGCCATCAGACTTGAGGGTAGAATCGGGGGAAAAAGGAAACCGTGTGAGCTCGAGAAAGCAATCAGTTGGAAAACGGAATGTGGGGGAGAGAGCAAAACAGATCGGCCTTGTGACTCAGAGGCGCCGTAAAAAAATGGAATGATCGATCGCATACGGAAGAAGATCTGGCGGAAGGCAGAAGGGCGGGGACTGGATCGGGGAGGGGTGTGGCGAAAAAGGACTTTACCTCTGGTTGTTACGCCAAAAAGGGAGTCGTTGAACACCGGAGTTGATGTGGAACAATAGGCACTACACGGAGAGGTTGCTGAAACCAGAAAACGCACCGTTCGTCAGTAAACCGTGGGGGGGGGTCTAGCATGTAAAGGGGGAGGAGTACTCGGAAAAATTGATCGGAAACGGGTGGGGAAAGCGCGCAGCGCTGCTGTCGGCCGTATCTGGTTGGGGTGGGTGAACGAAGGAGGGGCTTGTTTGGCAATGTGCGGTGTCAAACGGGGGAGGAAGCATACGGAAAGACATTGGTGTGGGCTCCGTGTGGCAGGGGAAGAACTACGGGGGAAAAGTTGTCAAAGAACGGAAGTCGAAAGAGCTTATGAGGACAATTTAAAAAAACATCTAGCTTCCTGAGGGGCTTGTTGTAGTTTCATGGTCAAAAAGGAAGAACGGGAAACAGGGGAAGCAAAAGGGCTTGGTCAAGGGGGGAGGTTAGAAAGGGTTCTGTGGGGAAGGAAAAAGTTGATCGCCAACCCCTTCAACGACAGGCTCGTTCAGGCGAAAAAAAAGGGAAGGCGGTCGAGATAGCCGAAGTGGAGAATGACAGAATAGAGGTACTCCTCTCGAAGGCTTAAGGGAAATTTGGGTAAGGACAAGCGCTCGAAAAGACTTGGTAGAGGACAGGTTGTCTTATGGTTAAAATTTCGCACTCCGGAGAGAAAAGGGAGAACTGCTTGAGAAGCATGTCTGCAATCGTGGAATCTCTGGTGTACAGGAGAAAAGGGGGGGACCTTAAAAAAAAAAGTAGATGTCCGAAAGGGATCGAGGCCGAAGGGGGGTTTCGCCACGATGACGGGAGGGAGGTCTGGACCGGTTGGCGGATAGGGGGATCTTGGGGATCGTCAAAGGAAGGAAAACGTTTCAAAAGAAGGCCGGACCGGAGTTGTGCGGACCTTCGTGGAAGAAGATCCGAGGCGAGACAGCGCAGGGGTTCGGTAAGTGTGGAAAGCAGAGTTTGGGGGAACTTAGGGAAAGGCGATAGGTTTGAAAAGGAAGACACAGAACGAAGGAAAAAAATCCGGCTCTGCTTTGCATGCGTCGACCTGGGATGAGGGGGAAAAAAAAGCTCAAGTCGGTTCCAAAAGGAGGGAAGTCTAAGCTACTCAAAGGAAGAGCCCTATCATACGTCGGCTGCTGCCATGTGCATTCGGGAGAAGGGAGAAAAAACACAAAGGGAGGAAAGAAGATAGTCAGACGAAAAACAGCCGAGAAAATTGAGAGAGCTCGCGGCGGGGGAAGACGCTCTCGGAAAAAGGCGCGCTCAGGGATACGCTTTGCGGCACATCAAGGGTCGATAAGAAAAAGCCGGAAAGATTGGGGGAATTTCTGAAGGTTTTTCAAAAACCCTAGGCAAACAAGAAAAGAGGGGGTGAGGGAAAAGATGATGGCTTCAAATTCAAAAAAACACTGGAACCACCACACGCGCTGTGAAGCGCCTCGAAATCCGCAGTCCGACACGACTGCTTATAGCAAACTCACACTTGCAGGGAAGGGATTCACGAAAAGGGTGCAACGTAAACTGAAGGGAAAAAAAACACGAACGACAAGGACAACGATCCCAAACAATGTAAAGGCTTCTCCAAAAGAAAGCACGAGCGTCAGCGAAAACGGATCGAAAAAAAAAACGATCAAAAGAAGAGTGGAAGGCCGTAAACGCACCGACGAATTCGTCGCTCAGGCGCGCTCGGTCGCGAGGAAAAAAAAGAACTTATTACATTGGGGGAATGCAAGAAATACCCTCGACCAAAAGCCAGGTACAAAAAAAGAAATCAAGGACAAACTGGTCCCCTTCCAAAACCATGCGGATCAAGCACGATAAGGAATGGGGAAAAATCTCACACAAAAAAGACACCCCGCAAAGTCCGTGAAGGAAAAAGAAAAAAACTTTCAGTCGGGGGGCGAAAAACGAACGACTAAAAGACCACGAAACCAGAAGTAAGGGATAAACTATGTCTCTACCACGTACCAAAACCAACACTGCGGGGAGACTTAACGACCTGGTGTCTTGATGGCGAAACTAAACCCAGCCAAAAGTGCGAAAAAAAAAAAAAAAAGAGCTAATATCCTATTCGATGATCGGTTAATAAAGGGGCTACAACCACACAAGGGCTTCACTTCCCGGATTACGGGGGAAAGGGTGACGCAAAACGGGCAACCATGACACTCCAAAACATTGCCAAACGAATCACGAAAGAAAAAAAATATACGGAAAGGAGAAAACTCTGGGAAAACTGCGGAGAGATAGACAAAGAAAAAAGAACATCTGCCCTTGCCGCCGGAGCCAAGGGGAAAGCCACACTACTACAGAGCGACAACACCACAGAAAAAAAAAGGGAACGGTGGCAGGGGCAACGGGCCAAAAAGTTAGAAAGGGGGGGAGGGCGAAAAAGGAGAACGATAATAACGAAACTTCTTCTACGTTGGGTGCGAGGGGGGCACTCCACTTCTCTCAAGATCGGTGAGAGAATTCGGGGGAAGGAAACTAGGCGTCTAAACCTACTCCATAGCTGCAATCCGTGGTGCGACCGCAAAGGGGTCCAATACGAAAAGTACGGAGCAGACTTCCTAAGAGAACGATCAAGAGAGCCTGAGTAAAAAAATTTGCGGGACCTTAGAGCTCCAAAAATTTCGAGGAAACTACGCAATCAAGTCAATCGAAACCAATAAATAGAAAGGATCAAGAGGAATCTAAGGTGGTCTTGAGAAATCCCAGTAGGATAAAAATGCTCCGGAAAAAGACCTATCAAGATCAAAAGTCTGAAGGTAAGATCTGCAGGGGGAAAGTCAAGAAAAGGAATTCATCTCTTATGGAACGCCGCTCACTACCGAAGCGACAAAAAAAAAAAGCGAACCAAGAGTCAATGAAGATGGGGGGGGATACCAAAAGGGGAAGCCTTAGGGGGAGCCAAACACCGAAGCCGAGTTATCCACACGCGATCAGCGTGGGGAAGTCGATAAATGAGCGAAAGAAAATAGGGTTGCTAAGAAGTGGAACCGGGGAAAAACGAAGATTACGATTTGTATGCAGGGGTTGGGAAAAGATTTCTTGCATAGATCAAGCGAGCTGAAAGATCTTCCAAAAAAAAAATGTGCGAACCTTACGGAAAAGGCTCGTAAGGGGAAAAAGGCATCTAAACTGCCGGAAAAAAGGACGCTTCGTCCGAAGGACAAAACAGGTAAAAGGAACTTAAGGAAATTGGGAAGGCGAAGGGGTAGGAGAGGGGAGGGGGGTCAGTGTTGTTTTTGCTTAACCGGGAAATCGGGGAAAGAAAAGGGGGGAGGGGGGATGGCATGGTTGCGGGGGGGTCTTGCTAATCTCTGGGGTGGAGCAACTGGACCCGGTGTGGCAGCGGTACCAATAAAGGGGGGATAGATGGATTCCATGTAGGCCTTGGGGTAGATGTCTGCGGTGTTGAGTCGTAGTATTTGTTCTTGCTCGAAGAGAGTAGTCCAGGTTTTGCATCTAGTGCTACTGACGAGTGAGGGAAACGCTTAAGGTCCGGGGGGAGCCCTATGCGGGAAATTTTGGGTCAATGGATCGAGGATTTTTCGAAGGGCGAATAAATGCAACTAAAAAGCGGTGGATTTTCCTGCGTCAATTTCGAGGGGAGGGCCGGAAATTCAAAAAACGAAGAAGCTGAGGAGCGGGGGACAATTGGGAATCAAAAGAGTTTCAGGCGGAAAGAGGCGCTAACGCGGGTTCGCGCTTGAGGCAAGGGGAAAAAAAAGGGGGTTATTTCCTTGAGTAGAGGGGGGGTGCTCGGGTCAGGACCTTTGCCCCCGCAGGTGACAACGACCCGGGGTGACTGGACTCGCGGGAGCAAGCGGGGAGATGCTGAATGAGTCAGGCCAATAAGGGGGGAAACCACGATGTCGGGCGCTTTTTCGTGAAAATAATCAGAAAACGTTGAAAAAGGGCGGAAACATTCCAAGAAGTCCTTTTAAAAAAAGGGCTACAAGATTCACGGCAAAGAACGCGGAGGAGGTCACTGGCCTGACCCGTTGCCATTTCAAAAAAACTGGGGAAACCTCCGACGAGTAGAGGAGGGTTGTTGTGATTGGACAAGAGCAAATAAAGAAAGGAAGAACTCCGAACAAACTCAGCTCAAAACCCACTCCCGTTAAAGGAATCATTTGAAGTTGGAAAAGGTCCTTCTCCACATGAGAATAACAGGGCTGATGCGCGGAAATCGAGAAAAAAAATAGGGGGACTGTGAAAAGAAAAGGGGAAAAGGAAAGGGTGGCTTACCTAAATAAGCAAT
>Ga0179591_1323482_pt1 | contig 14805 bp, 16 predicted proteins | sample CZOMad2_1_08_16f_FD_182891 | JGI IMG/M metagenome (GOLD analysis project Ga0179591, IMG submission 182891) | Vadose zone soil fungal communities from Angelo Coast Range Reserve, California, USA - CZOMad2_1_08_16fungal (PacBio error correction) | ecosystem: Environmental > Terrestrial > Soil >...
GGAAGCCTGTGGTCTGCTTAAAACTAACCACTGGGAGCCGCGACAGTTGCGTAGAGAGTGACAAGAGATCATGCAAAGGGAAAAAACCCAGCTTGATTGTACCAAGGCGACCAAGAAATAAACACGATTAATCTAGGTTTTCCACAGCGAGAGAGGGGTTCAACCTCCGTTCGAGGGGGCCACTCCTCGAGGACGTGGGGCACCTCTGGTGGCACCGAGGTATGGGGAACCTGCATTCCGAGGGGAAAAAATCCTTCGCTTGGGGGCCAAAGGAAGCTCTCGTGTTACAAAAAACCTCTCTCAAGGGGGGTACAAGACTCAGAATTAGGAAGGCTGGGGACACAACCCTGGGGCACCGAAAAAAGGAGGAAGAAAAAGCCCCTCGCTACGCGCTCCCATCCATGGAATAAAGGGGAGATCTATATGTCCCTTTAACATAGATGAGACGAAGGTATGGAACATTGAGGTCACATGGGTCTATGATTAAAAAAATCGATGAAAAAAGGGTTCTTCCTACGTGGCTGCAGGGGAAAGGGGAGAACAGAGTTTGCCTTCCCTCATGCCTGCGGAGAAAGCTAGAATCAATGGAACACCTACAAAAGATCGGTTAGAGGGAACACCGATTTGAGAATGCGGGGGAAAACCGCATTACGCAGGAGATCACAGACTTTTGCTTATAACCAAGGAAGAAAGCAAAGAACTCAGTGCTCCCCTGATGAAGAAAGGGAAAGAAGAAGCGCGAACTCAACCGGAGAACATCAAGAGATAATACGTCATAGATCGGTTATTAACACATATTTCGGCACGAAGAGAGTTAAGAGTAGCGGGGAAAAGGAAATAGTGGGCTCGACGAAGGGGTATCAGAAAAGTGGACAGAGGGGCAATCGCCAACACTCAGTATACTCGCGCACGGGGGGGAGGGAAATTAAGGGCCTTGAGGCGGCGAGGAGCAATACACTGAAAGGGGAGAGATCCAGTTGAAAGTCCGGAGGTAGTTTCCAACTAGTGGGGAGAAAAAAAAAGTGCGACAGGTGAAAGGGAAGCCAAAAGTGCTCTGCAAAGAGTCTCAGGCCGCTGGAAAGGAGCATCAAAGCAGCTGTCAACCAGAGGGAGGGGGGGCGACACGCCCAGTGGAAAAAAAATAATTTTAAAGCGCAACAGCCTGGAAACCGAATGATCGAATAAAAGAAATGGAAAACCCGGTCTCAAAAAGAAAAACCGACCGAGAAGCAGGCAAGGATGAAAAGGCAGCCCAGTGCGGGCACGTATGATCAAACGAAAGAGAAAAAAAAAAAAAACCCAACCAGCAACCCAGGGGGGGGGTTTGGAGTAAAGGGGGTTGGGCCGTTCTGTCGGGCGAAGAAATCCGGGTGCAGCTCGTCGTCTGCGAAGGGGGAAGGTTGGCGCCAGTAAAAAAAAGAACGTGCCCACAAATAGACGACCCACCTCGATCTGCGTCACCGGAAGCTGGAAAGTCGAAAAAAAAAAGGGAATATTCTCATGGACTCAGCAGCCAAAAAACTAAAAAATCCAGAAAGCGTCGCAGAAAGACACGATGAGAGAGGGGAAAGACTTCTACCAAATTCGCAAGTGCAGCGGACAGCTTACAGTCTCTGAAAAAAAAACTTAAAGGAAGATAGATTCAGGAGAGTAGATGCAGAGGGAATGCGTTCGACGGAAAATCTCTAACCGATGTGGGGGGGGGGAGGGGGTCTACGAAAACTGGTCGATTCTCCGACAGGGCGGAGGTAGCATTCGTCAGGTAGGTTATTCTAGTATGGAAGACAGAGCAAGAGAATGTAAATCTAGTTTTGGACGCGGAAGGGTGGGAAAATCTCAGCTAGTCTTTACACCGGCGCAACGTAGGAAGGAAGGAATCAGTAGTGGTAGGTGTTATTTGTCCAAAAAAGAAAGGAACCCAGGTTCCAACATGGTCTGGAGAGCGGGGGGATATCACAAAACATTGCTGGAAGAGCAAAAGCCGATGTCAGGGGGGGGGGGAATCGACCGGGGGAAAGGTAAAAACAGAAAGGGAAGCACAATCTTTAATGCCGTCGAGCTTGCAGCTTCTTCAATACCAAAAGGGATGGGCACTCTATGTAGGGGGGAATATGGGTCGTTGACTTTAGAGTCAGGGAGGAAAGACCGGATAGGGCATAGGCGCGCGTAAGAGCTTAGGGGGGACGGGTTTTTTTCGTCGAAAAGGAGGAAAACAAGGGAACACCCGCCCGAACAGTGAGAAAACTCTGCAAGTGACGCAAGGGAAAAGGGGGGAGGAAGGAGAAAAGGGGCATACAATTGAAAAACAGTGTCAGCAGATTAATACTGGGGGTGGGTAGGGATTGCCACGAGAGAAGAAGAACACGGCGTCTAGTCCACTACCAGAAAAAAGGGGAGAAAAAAGAAAGAGGTTTGTGTCTAACTAGTGCATGGATACACGACAACGAACTGGATAAAGGGGGGAGTTTACGGTGTGACGGGTGGTGGAGAGAATGGTAGTTCGTTCCACACGGACGAAAGAGGGGACCGGCGATTCGATTTGAGCGGAAAGGTCGACGCTCGTATGCCAAAGGCGCTGGAAATTCTTCAAAAAGGGTGCACCTGCCCAGGAGGGGAGGGGGCCGAGAAAAGAGGACAGGGAGGGGGGGTCCGGGCGGCTGAAGACGAGAGGGGGCAGGCTGTCTGCGGGGAGAAAAAAACATGTTGCTAACAGGGGAACGAAAAAAAAGCAGCGTTTTGAATCGATCTGGGGTAAAAAAAAAAAAAAGGGTGACCTCAATGAAAAGCGAAAAAATCGAAAACACGGAAGGGAAAAAACGGGCATAGAATCGCTTTGGCAACATTGGGGCGGGAGAAGTGCTTTACGAAAAGGGGAAAAAAAGCGGGGGAAACGTTGTTGCACCGGGGAGAGGCGGCATCACAAGAGGGGGAAACGGGGGCAACGCGAGAGGGTCACCAAGGAAAGGATTTTTCCCCACTATCTGGGAACCCACTCTAAATGGCGGGGGAAAACGCTAAAAGCGGGGGGACAAAGAGGAGGGACAAGATGAGGTCTTGTTTTCACCACTCGGGATTCTTTTTGCAGCCAAGGAGAGGCGGTTGCACGAGCGAGAGAAGAAAAAAAATGGGGATGAATTCGGGGGCTTGAAAGCGAAGGGTCCCTCCAAAGGCAAAAATTTAGCGAACGATCGGTGGGCTGTCTCTCGAGCGTGCTGGAGAGTGAGGGGTGCGTGTACACGGCAAACTCCAGAGCTCGAGGAAAAAAAAGGGAGGGATGAGAAAGCATGATTCCATGGATGGCTCCGGAAGGGGGTACAAGTCCCAGAAAAAGGACTCAGTTGCGCGAACTGAAAAGATAGGAAATCAAGCCCATATGGTATAGTGTAACTTTAACAGGAGGGATCAAAGAATTCATCCCGGATTGTCCAGAAGAGCGTGGTGGGCCACCATAAGAGGGGGGAAAGCCCTCCGCGTTGTGTCAAACAAAACTCGAGCGTTTTGCCACATAGGTGTTTCCACCTGCCTGAAGGGACCGGACGGGGAAAAAAGGGGGCCTGTAGAGTGCCAGGAGCGGCTGTTTCCCCACAGAAAGAATCTAGTGTTGCCACGGGGGGAATACTCCTGATGCTCCCTAGGGGGAAAAAACTGTGGAAACAGAAAGGCCATCTTCCTCATCCCACAGACATCGGCTCCCCGCCAATGGGGGGGAAACTGAAAGAGATCTTGGGGAGAGCGACTTTTCTTGGGGAGGGAGAGGAACGTAAGGCTCGCACAATAAGAAAACGTCTGCGGATTGGAGGATTCCCTTGGGAAAACAGGAGCTCTGCGCCGGCCCCTAAAAAGAAAAAGTGCAAAGAGACGAATCAAGTACCTACAGGGGCATCCTTAATCGGAAGGGGGACAAATGTAAGAGCTTGAAAAACCAAGTATCTGACAATTATTCGACCTCCGTTTTCGTATAAACCTGGCCGGAATACCTTTCAAAAACAGAGAATTCGACGCGGCGGCAACTTGAAACTAACGCGGAAAAGAATAAGCAAAAAGCCTATTCCCGTAGGAAAAGAGAGGGTTAAAGAAGGCAAATATTAAAGGGAAAGAGAGGGGGGGAGAAGCGGGTCTCCTGGGGAGATCCGACTGGAAAAACGCGAGATTGTTCAATAAACCAAAAGGAAATCAATCAGAAGTAAAAGACTGGACTGCTTGGAGAATTCGTCTGCATGAAGACGGTAAGGGGAAGGTCGGCAGGGGGCAGGGAAAGAGGGGGAGGGGTTTCACAACTAGTGTGGGAAAGACAAGTGGGCCGAAACCGGAAAAGAGCGTGGGCCGCGCCTACTAGGGAATGCGGTTCCGACGAAAACGTAAAAATCAGTCCCGCTCAACTAAAGAGGAAAATAAGCCGTGCCCACCCCGAGTGGTAGGGGCCAAGGGCAAGCCGGGTAAAAACGAAGCGGTTCTTTTCTATACATCCCCGGCACTAATGCACTAAAAAAAAAAACCGAAGAAATCCGGCTCAAGTCTGGCAAAAAAGAAAAGGAAAAGCAGGGATATCCGCAGCAAGACCCACCCTATATGTTGCAACAGGCCCAGGGGTGACGGTCTTTGTCGGCGAAAATACAAGGAAACTAATTTGTCTCAAGGGCGAGGAAAGTTGAAAAGGGGAACAGGGAAGAACGCGACTGGGGGGGGGGGGGCAACCACCCGACAATCCACACTCTATACAACTTACTACGGATGGAAACTAAAAACTACCACAGGGAACGAAGGCCCCGAAAGAAAAGCAGATCGGAAAATCTTCGCCGCCGCAACCAAAGAGTCGACGTGAAGAGTTAAAAACAGGACTGAGTGACGAAAGAGAAAAGAAAAACATCACACAAAAACGTAGTAGTAGGTAAAGGGACAGGGCTTTCACTCTAAACGAGGATTCAACGCTCGAGACCTGAGGGGGGGGGTCGGAGGGAGAGAAGCTGGGAGAGGATAACGTGGGAAAAATCCATTCTTGGTTTGCGAGCTTCGTCTGTTCGGTTAGTCGAAAAAACCAATCGGAAAGGGTAAGCATTTATTCGGTGGGGAGAGGAGTGGGGAACCAAACGAGGACGTCATGAAAGAAAAGCAACGAGCCGACCGATAAAAACGGGAAGGGTAGGTTTGATTTTGCCGCCACAAAAAAGGAAAAAAGGGGGGGGCATGAGGTGGGGAGAAAGGGGAACGATCATCCACTCAAAGGGAGGGCAGGTTCATAAGGAAGGCGGTATGTTGGGGGGGTGAGGACCAGGTGTTTGCAGGGAAGAAAAGGGAGAAGTTAAATTTTACAAACCCGGCGGCAGGAAAGGCTTCAAAAAAAGTCGGGGGGGGAAGAGGGAGGTTAGAGGAGTTTCCAATGATCTGAGGACGAAGTGCCTCTTGCACAAGAAAGAAGAACGGAAAAGAGACGCAAAGGGGGGAAAAGTTCATGACCCGGGTACTCAGACAGCACAATAGTGAAAAATCGTACTTCTTCACCGGCAGGATAAAGGAACTCTGTCAGTTTCTAAATGAATGAATCAAAGACATTAAAGATTACTAGTGTCGCGGGGGGGGGCGGGATTTGGGGGGAGGTGAAAAAAGGGGAGGACCCAGGGTACGGTCCTATTAAAAGAATTCGAACTTATTCCGATATTTAACGTTCAAGAAATATTGCAGGGGTAAAAAGCAAGCTATGTACTACTAGGAATATACTGCGTTTGAGGGGGGGGGAAAGATACAATGAGTGGAACTGGAAAAAAACGATCAGGGACATCCATGCGAGTGGTCGACTTCTAGTTCGCTGGCAGACCTGCTGCGGTATAAGCAACGGTGGCTCAGCAGTCAGCGCAAATTGAGGGGCTCCACCTTCGAGTGGGGGGGGGAACCAGACCCTATTCAAGATTGACGGGGGTTCCCTGAAGAGGCGCGATTTTTGGCTTTATGCGGAAGAAAAATTGTTGCTAAGCAGCCACCGGAAGCAGGAAACTCAGGGTTGTCCCATAGACAGGTGGGAAGTTAGAAGAAACACGTCTCTGCAAGAACTATTTATCAGAGAAATCTGCAAAGGGGGGGGGGGGGGGGGTAATGTAGTTCAGAGGGAGTGCGAAGCTGCCCATAAAAAAATTGCCAACGTGGTGGGGACGGTCTCGTGGCTCGTTGGCACCACAAATAGATTCTTTGTGGCAAAAAGATCGATGTTTCACCACTGAAAGAGGGGGGGGGGAAAAACGGAAAGTCGTTTTCCCACGAAAAAGAGTGCAACCCTGAAACAAACGCTAGGCGGTGGCAAAAAAAAAAAATATACTTGGTCCGCAAAACTGTGGGCACCACTCTAGATGCGAAAGTGGCTGGGAATCGGGGGGGGATTTAGGAAGAGTCGATTGGTGGGGGGGGTTTGGTCCAAAAAATGGGACTCAGAGGACTCATTTAATCGCCAGAGCTTTGTCATCTTTCTCGACAACTGGGGGAAAAACGGATTACTTGGGTCCGGGTTGGGGGGATCCGGCGAAACGCCAGTTAAAGAAGACAAAAAAAAAAGGGGTATTATTAAAATAATATTGAGTGGGGTTAAGGTTCGGCGGAAGGGAAAAAACACCAGAACGTAAGACCTGCAGGGATCGAGCTGCAAGATGCGTCAGAATGAAGGGACAAAGGGGATTTGAAAAAAAAGTGAGTAAAAAGCCCAAACGTGCAGCCACTATACGCCAGCATCGTTGTAAAAAGCTCTCGGATGGGGTGCCAAAGAAGCGCGACGGTGTGAAAGAAAAATCTCGCGGGTGCAAACATCGCTGGTAGGTCGCGGGGGTGAAAACTGCCTTTCAAGGGGCCCCTTCGGGGGGGAAAGCCTATGAGGGGTTGCAAAAAGCCTCTCTTCGTGGTAAAAAAGCCGCCAAAGAGATAAGAGAAAGGACACCACCCTTGGGACTAGAAGGGTCCGCTTCGGCGAGACAAGAGATACGCGTGACTAAAAATTAAAAGAGATTTCTCTCAGAAAAAGGGAGACTTTACAGATCTTGAAGAGAAGGGGTGCAGAGAGGAGGTCTCGGGATGTGGAAAAAAAGGATCGCTTCCAAGGCCCGGCGGAGAGGTCCCGGGTCGCACATGTTGAAAGGACAACAACCGCCCATCTTTAAGCGAGAAAAAAGCAGGGAACACATACCGTATACTTGGAAAGGGGTAGCGGGAACCCGGGGAAGGGGTTCTCTGAGGGTAACCGCACTCGCGTACAGGGGCTTCACAGTCGGGGTCCATGGAGACCCAAAAGGGTCCCGCTACAAACGAATGACTCAGCGAATGCGGCACGAGTGGCATAAAGAAGAGGAGAAAGGAACCATGTGACCCCGCCGGGTAGGCAGGATTGTAAAGCGTCTTGGGCTTGGTCTCAAAGCCCTGGGGGCCGTAGAAAGGGAACGATCGTGAATAGGGAAAAGGCTCAAAATGGGGACTCGACGAATGTTATCAGAAATCGAGGGATGAAGGCAAGCAACTCGTATAAACGGTCGCACTTCCTCAGCGGTTTCAGCTTTTGGGGGGTGTGCTCGCGGAAAAGCCCTACCTACGTTCAAAGGGCATTTCAAAATTTTGCAGGCCGCGTTGCCAGGGAGGGTGTTTCGGGGGGGGTAACTCGCCCTCTGGAATTGTGTCTTCGGGCTGTGAAAGGAACCCTTGGGTTGAGGACATGCACGTCCTGGGGGAGCACTTCACATCCAAAAAAAAAGGGGGGGTGCCGGCTCTTTGTGCTGCTTCGCGTGAAAAAGGAGCGCTTTTGCGGAAGGGTGGACAAAGTGGGGGATGGAGGGAAACATGGTCCGGGATGTCGCATGGGGTACCGTAGCACAGGAAGGATGAGGGGAAAAAAGAGGTCCGATCCCACAAGACAGCAACACGAATAAAGGGTCCCTTGGGGGAATCCGGAGGATCAAGCTCTCCTGTTAAACCTTGAAAGGATTCGACGATACCCCCGCACAAAAGGAAGAAGCGGGATAAAAAACCAACAGATCGAAAAAGAAGGAACTTACCCCGGCATGCCCCCATGGGGCAAATGATCCTCTCGAGCCCCAAAAGAGGTGGTAGAAGGTGCCTGTCTCTTTACGGGCGCAATAAAAGCAGGTGGGGGATCTCGGAGGGAGGATAAGGGAAGGGGAAGTAGACCAAAGGGGGTAAAAAACAACGGGGGGGGGGGTCACGCGACCCACTCGATAAAGGAATACCTACTCTGATGAAAACTCTAATAAAAGAAAAAAAGCTCAGAACAGAAAACGTCTGGCGCAGAAGAGGAGGACACCCCGCCGCCACATAGAGGACGCGTGGAGGAAAAAGAGAGGAGGAAAACGTCGGACAGAATAGGAGAAAAACCAACAACGATTAGTATTAGAGAAGAGAAGAACAAATCCAGGGATGTCCTCAGGGAGAGGGGCGGGACGGGAAAAATGACGATCTGGTGTGCTCGAAAAGAGGAGAAGGCTGCAAGATTTGCTGGAGCAAATTAGTCAGGTTGTCGTGTTATTCGAGTGAAAAGAAAAATGAAATACAGGTTGCGGGTTCTGAAAAGAAAAGTTTGGGGAAAACCCCTCGAGTCCCAATCCTGGCGCAACTTCTAATCAACAGAAAATACTAGAAACCGTAGGGAGGGGGGGTATTTGCGCCGAAAGAGACCAGAAAAGAAAGGGAAAGTATATGTTTTTGGCGAGCTGATCATCACGTCCCGACCTTGTGTGCAGGAAGAAGGAAGAAAGGATGACTGGGGGGAAAAAGGTATACCTGGGGGAGGAGTTGGAAGACCAGATTATCATCGAAGTAAAAAAGAGAGAAGGGCGCGCGGCGAAAAAAGCGGGGGTCCGACTGGGGTCTGTCCGCGAGGAATATTTATCGAAGAAGATATTGGGAAGCATCCTGAGGAATCGGCCCACTCTCAGGCAGGGCCATGGTTCACCTGTCGACCAAGTGTGACTCAAAGAGGGGGGGAAAGACCAACCGCCCCGATCGGGACTGGGAAAAAAAAAAAAAAAAAAGAAGTGACGCGTAGGGATTTCTGAACGCAGAAAAAAAAGAGGAACAGGTTACGGAAGTTCTCCGCGTGATACGATTGTGGCTTGATTGGCCCAGAAGGGCTAAAAGGGAGGGGACTAGTCCACACAAAAGTCTTCCCGTAGGTAAGGCTAATATGGAAGGGAAACCCGCAAGAGAGGACCTAAAAAGAAGAACGGGAGGGGGGGGGAGGTTATGAAGGGGGGAAGGCTGTGCAAGATTTGCCGAGAGATAGGGGAAAATAACAGTTTGTCTCCTGTAACGGGTTCTAAGGAGGCTGTGGAGCCTGAATATAAGGGGTTGCACGCTCACAAAGATGTGCACCACCTGACGATCAAGAAGAGGGGGGGACCCTGGCCTGAATCGGGACGCTAGGGTGATCTAAAGGTAGCGAAAAGGTCGAACCAGGAAGAGAAAAGACCAGCAGGGAAGAGTCATGGTTGTCAACAGCAAAAGAAGCAATTACTCTGAGAGGGGAAGAAAAAGATCAACGACTCGGTCCGATCTGAGAAAAAAGGATCGAGCACTCGAGGAGTGTGAGGGGAGGGAATCGGCCCATTCGCGGGACAAAAAGGGTTTTGAACGTACGATTGGCGGAACTAAGTGGCATCGGGGGCCCAAAAACGAAGGAAGCGGTTGTGTAACACGATAGATAGGTTTAAACACCTGCAAGGCGGTGTAAAACGAAAAAGGGCACCACTAGAAAGGCGGTGGCACAAAAAAAAGCGAGAGGCGTGGGGAACACCAAGCTAAGGCGGTTGCCCGGGAGGTGGCACAAACGAGAGGAGTTAAAACAAACGCGGAAAACTGGTCTGAAATCTGTGTTTAAAAAAAGGGGAAGGGGAAACAAAGCCAGCTGGACAGAGAGTCGGGGAAATTTGATAACAATCAGCGGTCGCGCAGCGCGGACTGAAAGGAAAAGTACGGGGTCCGGGCGGAAGGGAAGAAAAAAGCGACTCTCAGTAACACATTCAGCTCAAAAAACCACACCTTAGGATAAAGATGAGAGCTTGAGTAGCCGGAATTGAAACTCAGTAAACAGAAAACAGGAGTTTCTAGAGTGCTGAAAAGAGGCTATGGCGACAAGAAACAGGGGGGAAATTTTAAACATCCAAACGAAAGCCCCCAAGAATTCAGAGAGGGCCGGGGATCTACGAGAAAAAAACCTTCTCGCGTGGAAAAGAGAGGGCTTGGGAACGGGCCTCTCTGTGGGTGCCCCAACCGCGTGGCAAACGCGGAGGGGGGGTGTTGCACAGGGGGGAAGGGAGTTGCCCGGGAAGTGCGCAAGGGAACCGAGATAATTGGTGCCCCAAAAAAGATTGTTGACAGGAGAGCATGAAGCCCTCGTCGTTGCACCACACGGAACACCGCGGAAACCGCCTTCAGCTCAAAGCCAACGCTAAAAAAAAAAACACATTGGGGCCCTAAAAAGCTGGACTCAGCTCTTATAGAGGGTGAACGAAAAACTTGGGGGGAATTGAGTAGGAGAAGCGGCTATCTTGCACCCAAGAGAGAAAAAAAATCGTCAGTGTAGTCTTTCCATGTTAGCAAGAAAAGAGGACCTGTCCCCTCCGGAAAAAGCACCAATAATCCATCTCGAAGCAAAGGGAACAACCGTCCATCGTTAATCATCGGGACACAAGAAGGATCGCAACCCCAGATCAGAAAAAAAACAGAAGAAGGGGCAGGCCGTCGGTTCAAACGAAAAACTCGAATCGCAAATCTTCACCGAAGAGTTGGGGGGTTGTTGGGGGGAAAAAACGAACGACTCAAACGGTCAAACCGCCTAAAACTAGGGAGTACCGCTGATTGGAAGTAAATATGGAGCACGTACTATTAAGGAAAGTCTCGTGGTATAGGGGATTTTAAAAGCAAACTCTCTAGGTCATAAAAAGGAAGCTCTCACGGGCGGGGAGGGCCTGTATATGAAAATATCACTGACATCGGGTCAACGAAGGAAGAAAACAGGTCATTAACATGTCGGGGAGCAGGGGTTCTTTAGAACAGGTGGGCCGAGGTGACAACCGACAACGAGGGGGAAAAAATATATGGGAGAAGGTTCCGGCAGAAGAAGTCCAAGTCAACTACAAGAAAGACTACATCGGGAAACTGTGGATTGAACCTCTAGGGAAGGAGAGGGCCGGGGGACTTGCCGCGAGGGAGGGTCGAACCAACAAGGCAAGCAGCTCACCCCACAATCCCGAAAAGGGAGTAACCTGAAAAAAAACTAGCCCAGTCGGCCGAGCGGAACGGCAAGGAAACTCTCCCACCTCTAGGAACTTTAACCAGTGCAGTGGAGGGGAGCACATAACCCCTCCACGAAGGGAAAATCGGAGGGGGCGAAGTGGGAAGTTGAGAAGGGAGAGGAAAGGGGGGGAAAAAAGACACAGACCACTCTATCACATGCGTACCTGACTATGATAATAATAACTACCACGAGGACGAAAGAAGACATGGGGGGACCGGGAATCGAAATCGTCCCCGAAAAATAGAGGCGAGGAATACTTCGAACGAAGTCCGCGAGAAAAACAAGAAAGAAATCTATCACAAAAACGGAAGAGTAGATAGATATTCTGTCACGTCGCCAAGGAGAAAAGGCGTTAGAAGGCGAGCAGCTGTGTGGGCGCGGGCCAGGAAGAGGAGCAAGAAACCGGGCTGCTTCATTGGTCAAGAGGGAACAAGATAGGTCGGGAAAAATCAGAGTCCAGGTAAAGGTGATGTGTAAAAGTGAAGGGGGGGGGGAAACCCCACGGAGAGAGTCAAATTTACCTTTCGAAACGGGTCAACACAGAGAAAGCACCTTATGGAGGGGTAGGGGGGAAATAAACAAGACGGGGGGGAAACCCTTGTTAAAGTGAATATAGTTTTTTCGGCGGGGCGAGAGGGAGCTCAAAAGACATGTTCTTCAGTTGCAACTTCAAAGGATGGGGTTGGAGATTATCGGGGGGGAGGTAGTTAAATAAAAAAGAAAGCGCGGAAGGTTTACACGAAAGAATCTCGCGGGGAGGGGAAAATACCACTTCGGGGGGGGTGAAAAATGGATTTGGTCCGAGGGGAAGGAATGAAAGAGGTCAGTACTTCGTCGGACAATATTTTCATCAAGGAGCGCAACCGCAGGGCCGGGGGGAATCGCCCACGTTTTCGAGGGAAAATAGGGGGAAAACCAAGAAACGGCTCTGAAGGTCTGGAACTGCTCAAAAACGCCTGCAGGGAGCATGGAAGGCGCGGAACCGAGGCTCACAAGGCATGCCACACAAATCAGTGAAGTATTTAGGAGGATGAAAAGGAAACGAGAGTCTGGAAAATCAAGTGGTCTAGTCCCACGAAGAACAGGGAAAATGGATTCAAATTAGGGGACACGGAAAAGATGGACCGGGAAAAGGGAACCTACGAGGACGAGGTGGGGACTTTTTACAGCTCGTAGTTCGGCCTGTTAGAGGGAAGGGCTGAAAGGGGGGGAAGACCCTGTTCTCTTCTCTTATACCAGTTTTTCGCATCCTGAGCGCTCGGGGTACACTCTTCTCCAACACTTCGAGGGGGGGAAAAAAAAAAAAAACCAATCAAGGAAGGGGGGTCCCTTTGGGAAAATTGGGAACAGAATTGTGGGCATTCTGTGCGGGGCGAACTCCAATGTGGGGAAAGGAAAGATCCAAGCCGGGGGGGGAAAAAAGAAGATACATTTGGAAAATAGACGACGGGAATAAAAGATAAAACAGACTTCTCTCGGCGCTAGATAACTCTCTGACTAAGAAATAGATGGGCCAGGGGGGGGGACTTGGGTAAGCCGGTAGCGAGGATCTAAGGGCCAAGCCGGGGGAAAACCTGGAAAGTACGAGGAATCAGTTCTATTGGAGGCTTTGCACACGAGTATGCGGTGGGGGAAAAGCTATCTCGGTGGAAACGAATCTTTGTCACCAAAGATAAATTCTGGGAACCAACTGGAAGGGGGGAACCACTCTATAGGCTGTGGAGAGACTAGGCGGGGGCACCATCAGGATAAGTGGGGGCAAAACTCAGAATCTTGGGCAAAAATAAATGCGAGAGGAATTCAGGTGGGCTTTCCTCTTGAACAGGGGAAAAGAAAAGGGGGCCCTAAACATCGAATCCATGTTGTTACAGATCGCGCTCTTCAGACCTAAGGGGGTTCCCGGGCATGGGAAAAGAGAACTAACAATCAAACCATCTCTAAAAAAACATTAAAAGAGGGTTAGTAACTTGAGTGGGCGGCAAATACAAACCAAAACCTTAATCCAAGAATGTGTAAGCGAGACGAAACCGCTCTATCAATAGGGGAAAAATGGATGTACCAAAGTTAACTCTGGGAAAACCCGGAATCATCAAAAGGATGCGAAGCAGGAGGAACTTGTTCAAAGAAATATCTCGGGGCCAAATCTAGGGGGGAGGACCTCCTATCGGTGCCAACAGAGAAGGTCCCCTCAGTTCTCTTTTTCAAACCGCTTTAAAACGTGGTGCCAAGCCGGGGGGGTTCAAAATTCTCGGGCGAAAACGCATCGAACTTGGGGTGAAAAAGGGGAACAAACCCAGCAGAAGCCAAAATCTTCGTTTCCACACGGGGGGAACAACAATCAATTAAGCTGAGACCCAAAATAAGCGGCTACACGCCGAGGAAAAAAAATTCAGCTCATCGATGGCAAAAGGGGGGAAAAGAGAGGATTAGCAGTTAAGGGCAGATCTCATTGAGGTCACGGCAGTTAAAAAACAAACCATGAGAAAGGCCCGGGCGGGAAGAGGGCCCCTGTGGAAAAGGAGCTGAGCACGTACCTCATACCCTCAAAAAGAGAAAGCTCAGGGAAGGGAACAAAGGAATAAAGGAATCTTTTGATGTGACACACTCGGTGGGGGGAGAAACTTGCCACCCTGTCGGCAAGAAGGGGTTGGGCTTATAACAGGGGAACCGGGAAAGACTAGCCGCGAGGAAAAAGGAGGGAATAACTAAAAGGAAGAAGGGAGAAAGAAACCTCCGTATAAAGGAGGAAAACTCGCTTGGCGGTATACAGGGAAAACGCAAGAAAATAATCCGTGAAAAAGGTAGAGTTCTAAGGGAATCGAAAAGGGAAGAACAAGCGTGGGCAAGAAAAAAAAAAGAAAAAACTCCGGTAACCGCTCACTCAGTCACGCAAGGTCCTTGGATCTGGAGAGAAGTGGGAAGGGAATGAAAGTCCGGTCGGCGGGGGGTGGACCAAAATTGTGGAGGGAGAAGTTACAAGTCCGATGAAAAAACGGAAACACAGGGGGGGAAAGCGCTCCGGACAGGATGAAATAGCAAAGACTTTCGTCAGAGATAAAGGAACTGAGCCGACAAAAGAAGCGTGAAGAACAGAGTGAATTTCAGCCGCGCTCACAGAAAGGGGTAACCGTAAGGAAGTAATCTGGGAGGCTAAAACCGCGCAACCCGGGACAAATAAAAATCATCCCCCCACCAAAAAAATGCGCAAAAGGGAAAAATGGCGGGCCGTATTAGCCGCTGAAAAAACACAGGGGCCGGAACCATGGTGCCGGCAAAAGAGGGGGGGAAGAGACCTCCACTAACGGGGGGACTACTCGTCGTCTGCTAAGGGGTGACGAAAAAAAAACGATTACGGGGGGGAAAAACGGAAAGCGACCAAACTAGCTCACAATACCTGAAAAGGAGGGGGAGTGAGGGAAAAACACATAAACGAAGAAAAGGGAGAGGGGAAACCGGCGTTCGCTAAATCAAAACCAACACCAAAAGATCGGTCTCGCGCGTGAAAAGACAGTCGCCTGATAAGAACG
>Ga0179591_1155866_pt1 | contig 14802 bp, 14 predicted proteins | sample CZOMad2_1_08_16f_FD_182891 | JGI IMG/M metagenome (GOLD analysis project Ga0179591, IMG submission 182891) | Vadose zone soil fungal communities from Angelo Coast Range Reserve, California, USA - CZOMad2_1_08_16fungal (PacBio error correction) | ecosystem: Environmental > Terrestrial > Soil >...
AATGCTCTGAAGGGAAAAATCCTCAAGATTCGAGAGCCGAAAAGTAATTCTGGATGCGACGAGGAAGGGAGGGGTTGTCTCGGTCTCTGCGCTGGGAGGGGCCAGAGGTATGAGAGGACATTTGGTCAGTAACCTAGAAATGCATAGACCGCACTACGGTTACACAACAATCATTATCAGGGGCTCGACCGGAGGAATATAACATCTAGAGAGGGAATAGGACAGCCACAAGAGATTTGGTCATTGCGCTCTGTTGGACGAGAGGCGGCTCTGAGCTCTTCCTTGGTGAAAACTATCGGAAAAGGTCTATTTGTCCAAAAAAATGTCGTAGAACAGGAGAATGCAAAAGCGGATTACGAAGTACCATTGCTTCAGGGGGTGACAACAACGGGTGGGGTAAGGAAGAGTCGACTAATTTAGAAGACCTTTGAGAAATATGAGTTACTAAAGAAGGGATGGCTCGAAGCAAAGTCAAGGAATGAGAAGCGGACTTAAGCCGAAGTCGGAAGGGGACAGGGTGGCCCTCCAGGGAGTTCAAGAAAAAAAGGAAAGCCCGGATTCCCAAGACCCCTACAAGGCTCAGGTAAAAACGGGCACTCTCCCTGACGAAAAAAGAAAGTCCTTAGCCAAGGGGGGAGGTGGCCGATTTCGGATGTCTGGGTATTGGGGATACCATCATGGAAGGATAGAGAAGGGAAATGGATGAAAAAAAAATTGTGAAAAAAGGGAACGGTCGAGGACGCTGGAGGTATGCCATTGATAAAGCCAACTATAATCACTGCGACATAGGGGGATCGAGGTCTGCAGCTGGAACTATGACTAAATGGTTAAAAGGGAAAAGGGGTAAGCCCCCAAAATGGAGAGCGAAAAAACATGACAGGGAAGGGGGTTGCAGAAAAAGAACTGGCAAGCAGATCGTCAAATAGCATCTTATCTTCAGGTCGCACCGGTGCTCTGGAATCTGTGTGGGGAATTTATTCGGACGAAGGGGGCGAGACAGAGGGGGGGTTGGACGACAAGTACAAATGGCAGCGGGGATGACCGCTTGGCATAGAAACAACAAAAACTGGCCATGGAAAGAGAAAAAGAAAGATGTCTTCCCTCTAAGACAGAGCCGCTGAGACCATACCTAAAAGATGTACGCTGGGATGTTGGAAAAAAAAGAAAAGCAGGAAGGCAAAATCCGGGAGAGTTCCTGGAAAAAAGGAAGAACAAGTTTGCGCACGCCCTAAGCAGTGGGGGCGTACGCCGGGGCTGTGAGCGTGGTATTGGTCCTCGAGTAAAAGGTGTCGGCGACCGGGATTGCAAGATCACCAAAAGCAAGAAAGCATCCGGAACACGTTTCCGGGAGGGCAGATTGGAAGGTAAGAAGAGACAAACCTATCACGTGCGAAGAAAGATGAACTGAAAAAATATTTGCGGGGGAAAAAGAGAGAGGAGAGGGAAGCCATAGATTCGGCAAAGTGGAGGCTGAGGAACCTAGCAGGACTACATACAGCATCAGGAGTATGGGAATCACCAATCATGAAGCTCGCGCTCGCAGCCGTCTTCATGCCGGGGTCTGGTAATGGGAGTATAGTCGGACGCTGAACCTGCTAGCAAAAAAGATCAAAAAACCACGGAGGGGAGAAGAAGAGGTCAGAAAACACCCCCGACCGGGAATACTTCCAAATGGAAAGAAAAAGTAAAGTAGTGGAAGTTCATGGAGATGGTTACTTCAAGACTCGCCTGAGCAGGAACGGGGGAAAAAACCAACAAGTGGCGCATTAGGGTTGTTCAAGCTCAACGAGATCGTCCAAGCAAATCAAGGGACTCATAGGGTAAGCCATAAACGGTGTTGTAGACTTGAAACACCAAAGCCCATCGCAAGGTGCCGAGGGGGTGGGAGGGCAAGTGGCTAATAAGAAGAAGGGTCTCAATACACGGGTAACGCGATACAAATAGAGAAAAGCCACGAAAGAAACAGGGGCGCGATTGGAAAACTTTTTGCTTGACGTCAGAACGGACTGCTCGGGGAGAAAGTGACTGCTCCAAAGTAACGAAAAAAGAGAATCTGGAGGGGAAAATGAGCACCCTGATATAGGAATACCTAGTCAAGGGGAATGGCAAGACGAAGGGGCAAGATTTGGCGCCAAAAGAGGTCTTGGTGAAATACGCATGAATTGCCGTTGGCTTTCTCCGACCAACAGCGGGTTCATCCTGCTCTTTCGATTACCTTTCCAACATCGGAGAAGCAACGGGGAGCCATATGAAGGAAGAAAATGCAAGACAGTTCGTCCTCGTATGACCAGAGTCCTAATTATGGAGGCGATCGAGTTTCTGCCCTTTTGCCGGGAACAAATTCAATTTCGAACATTGCGGGAACCATATGCGAGAAAGTTTTCGATGCCGATCCACCGCGTCGGCTAGTGCTGAGGGATCGACCTGGGTATCCAACTGTACCTTATAGAACTTTAACCGTAAATGGGCGAAAGTTAGAAAGAATCAGATGGGGTCAGGGGAAGCTCGGTTTAAAGAGTGTTGAGAATTTCAGCAGAGCTGCTAAAGCGGAAGAAGTCGTCGACGGGGACTGTGATTTGGGAGGAAGAGGGACTTGCAAGGGGGGAAGGGTCCGTGCGCATGGTCGGGGGGGCATCTAGTCTTCATAATCCGCTAATGCGTCCGTAGAAGGGCCTAACCACGTAAGTCATCAGAAAGTAGAGAGAAAAAAAATTCGAAGAGGAAAGTGCAGCGGAGAGAGCCGACCCACGACTTCGAAATCTCGTTCCCCATTAGCAACGAGAATTTGACTCTTCCAAAGGTTGGCCACCCAGCCGCCATGGCGGCTCAGACACCTAAAATGAGCAGGGAAAACAAGGGTGAAATCACTGTAAGACAGACTAATATGGCGGTGGCAACGTAAAGGGCGGTACGCGGTCCCTGCGAAAAAAGAGCCAATTAGACCAATAGGGGTCATTAATCAGGGCGCTTAATGAATGGGGGAGAGATATGGGTAAGAGGGGGGAGGAGGGGATGGGTAGGGGGTGGAGAGGTCGTTAGGGAGGGCGGGTGTGGGAGGGAGGAGGGATTTGAGGGGAAGTAAAGGGGTAGGGGGGGGGGGTGGGGGGGGGAGGGTGAGGGAGTAGGGAAAAGGGGGAGGGGGGGGGGGGTGGGGAGAAAAGGAGCAACAGTGGGAAGAGAAAAAAGGGGAAAGGGGGGGGGGTAGGGGAGCTGCGATGAAGAGTTCTAGATGTTCAATAGGACTCAACCAATTTAAAGGACCTCCCAATAGAATCAATGGAGGATGAGGCGGTACGATAATGAAGGGGACAAAAGAAAGATGGGGGGAGAATAATCATTCTAACTAGGGACTCACCCTTTGATTAAAAGAGGAAAGGCGCGACATAAATGAAGGGTCGCAGACAAACTTCCTAGAGAGATTTACGAGAGGTTTCAGGAGATACTGAGGGAAGGATATGGGGGGATATCAAAACAAGTTTTCCTCTCCTACATTCGTGAAGGATTATAGAAGAGGGGGCGACCCGGATAAAAATACATCATAGATGTGGAAGGGTGTACGCCGCCAGTTAAAACTTATAACGGTATTGAAAAAAAGGGGAAAGAGGGCTGGGGAAAACCTACTTTAACGCCTATTGCGTTTAGTGTGGGGGCATTGACAGATCGTCTCCGGGACAGACACGAGAGGGGGATATAAAGAATGGGGAAAGGAGGATGGGAGGTTAGGGGGGTGCCGAAAAGAAACGGTAGTCAGCCGCTTTACGTGCTGCATAAGAAAGCGGGTTACGGTCGGGCCGACGTTGCGTATGGAGGGTAAAGTCGAGTCAACCCTGAGCCGGTAGGCTTCACGAAAAGGGCTAACATCCTATGCGCCTTCTCATAGTTGGGGACCGGAGGCCGTACTGAGGAGAAAACGAAAGTGCGTTATGGACTACAACCGGACTAAGGGAGGTGGAACGCAGCCAGGAGAGAGGGGCGAATCTTCCTTGAATTACTGTTTCCTATAATACTGTTTAATAAAAAGCAAGATGACAGGCCGAATAGAGATCAGCGGGATCGATCACGGGGAAAAACGTCGAAAGCATAGGCTTCCAAAAACCTTGTTGAAGGTGAAAAAAAAATCAAAGGGAAAAGCAAAAAAGTATGGAAAATGTCGTCCTTGAACCTTATTTCTTACCGTCGGAAGGGAGTGGACCCATAGGATGTATTACGCAGCGGCGGGCACAAATGTGGGGGGAAGAGGACATACTCTCAAAAGCTTCGTGACTATTGAAAGAAAAAAGAGGAACTGGTTATTGACGAGTTCACGGGTGTAGGGGGAAGAGAAAATAAAATAAAAGGGATCTTCAGATGTAAAGAGAAGGAAAGAGGAAACCTCAAATTCTATTCTTCAATTTCTTGAGCCACGCTCAAGTTTATGGATTGGTCCGTAAACTGAGGTAAGAAGGTATTGAAGTAAGGGTCCCATTTCTCCGAATCGAGCGGAGCGGAGGGAGGGCCCCCGGCGCATTTGGGGGGCGGAAAGGTGCATTTGAAGTCAAACCCAGACGGTGTTATGACCCATGAGAAAGCCCTGATAGAAACCTGGGAATCTCAGGGTTGGGTGGGTGTTGGGGGCTGAGAGGGAAGATAGGGAAGGATTTCGTTACTCTGTCTTTTTCCCAGGGGGGGGAAATCTCTGAAGAAGACGGACGAGGGGAGTAAATTGGTCCCCAACATGCTATTAGTCAACCGATATACTCATCGACGAACCAGTGTTTGAAAAAAAAGGTAGGGAATGGGAGGGGACGGAAAAGGCGATTGTACTATCTCTCCTCAAACAACCCCTGGGAAAGTCTTTAAATAAGAGAAAAGGAGAGTCAGAGTATTGGAACACAAGAATCAGAAAGGGGGGGGACGTGCAAACTGGGGTCTCGATGATGGAAGAATAAAGGCTCGTGGGAAATCATGAACGCCGAAGGTCTTCGTAGAAGGTCCACCGCTTTCTAACAGCCACCTCTATTCCATAATGGATAGCTGAGAGAAAACAACCATCACAATCACCGGCGAGGGTACAAAGTTCAGGAAGCGGGTTGAACGTGAAAAAAATCCAAAAAACAGGGGCCTTCACGGAGAGACAGTGAAGGGAAACCCCCCGTTGCATCTCCTTCTCGGCTCCGCGACAAAGACGCGTTCATGAACTGTTCGGCATACGTCAAATCCGGGAAGACAAGCTTCACCCAAAGACCAGAAGGGCTGGGCGGAAAAAGTTAAAAAAAAAGACGACGTTCTGGAAGGGGGGAAGAGAGACATGCTACATGTGTCCACACCAAAGGGGCAGAGAACAGATTTTGGAGGGGGTGGAAAACACCGACAAGTCACAAAGGAGATTGAGAGGCTTAGAGATAAACCTCCCCGAATGACAGTTGGAGGAGTGATGGCAGAGTAAAAACACATGAACGGCGACGACTTGGAAAAGATCCAGCAGAATGGGGGGGACCAGAAATCAAGAAAGAATGAAGAAAGCGTTCACAATTAAGAAGACGAACGGGGTGATGAAATTATGCTCAAAATTACAAAAGGGCTGAATAAGGAGCAGAGGACGAAGGTAAGAATGAGAGGGTGTAGATGAAGGGAAGCGTCTCCTGGAATTACCGGCGCTCTACCTTAGATCCGAAGAAAATCAGTTCAGACATACGTGAAGATAGGGTCCAGATCCTGGAGCTAAAAACCGGAAAGGGTGAAGGTGGGAGTCAGAAACCGCAGAGGCGTGGGAGAGATCGCTGGAGCTCAACAAAGTCAGCTATGAGAGCGCACTCGGAGGTTCAAAGAAAATTGAGAAACGGACTTCGAAAAAAAAAAGGGTACACGAAGTCAGGGAATGTATGAGAATTCCAGAACAAAGAGACGGGTCCGAAAAAGTCAATGGCAAATTAGGTACGCTGGCATCACGACTAAAGGCGGGAAAGGAAAGGGAGAGATCGGAAACTACATGCAAAGAACCCAACTCAACACTGCACAGTAGGAATGAGACGTCGCTACGGGATGATACGTAAGAGGGAACAGGGTACTAACTCAAAAGAAACTGGACGGGAGAGGTTGGCAGAAAAGAAGTGGTGCCTACTTTTCCTCCGGTCACATACGGGATCATGGAGAGGAAATCAAAACATTCAACATCTGAAGAAAGCACGGTCGCAACGGAGGTAGAAGGCATCCAAGGGGAAAAATACCTTATGTCGATTTAAAAATGGGTGGCGATACGAAAGTGAACTCGCTGGGGGCCAAGTCCCTGCATCGCCGAAAAAAGCAAGAAAGCGACACAGTCGATCTACTCGTGTCTTGCTCCGAACGCGAGGAAGAGGAGGAAGGAAGGACGGGATGTTGGTTGGCCAAGGGTACGAAATGAGACTGCGTGAATACAACAGTATTGAAGAACATTGCAAGGAGAACGCTCACCATGAAAATGAAAGGAAATCGTGACAACTAACCTAACAAGAATGATTAAATAATGTGCGGACTCGTCCCGGTGCGTTAAGTATGGGAACATCCGGGGACTCTCAATCGGAAACAGAATGACCAGTGGGGGAAGGTCGGCTCTGATTTCGCATGCTTCGTCTCATGAAGAGATGCCGGTGAAAGAGAGGACACAATTCTGGTTGGACCAACCAGGGAAATCAAAAGGATAAGGGGCGTTAAAGGAAGGGGGAGAACCAAGGGCGATTGTTTTCCAACACCATGTTGGAAGAATAGTAGAGGGGGGGGACCTGTCTCTAAAAAAAAAATAGAGCCGAACAGCGTGATGGGGAATCGACGAAAAAAGAACGCTGAATGCACTCTTTAAAAGGAGAATCAGATGCAAAAGTGAAAGAAGGAAAGAAAGTTCCCTAGAAAGCGCAACGGATATCCGCCAAGAGCCACCCCCGCCAATTACAATTTCACAAACGGCACGGAAAGCAGAGAGCCTCAAGAAAAAAGAACGTCACAAAAGTACTTGCAAGGAGTTGGGTCGAGGGGGGGACGAGGAATATGCCTATACCATTCCAGGAGAGGGAAGATCCTAACAAGAGGGTGTCCCTCTAAAATGGAGGAAATTACAGGACCGGCGCCAAGACCAGGAGGGGAGGTCCCAGTTAGAAAGCCTCACTGCAGCGAGACTACAATCTTTGTCTGGTAAATGTGGCGAGGCGGGGGTGTAAGGAAATTAAGCACAGGGTGGAAAAAAACAACCACATTGGGTAAAAGAAAGTCGCGGCGGAAGGCCATCAAAGAAACATTCCTAGTGGGGGGAAAGATCAGACAAAGAGCCATCCTATCTGTCGCATCAAGTCAGCACGCACCGGTGAGGAGGGATGGAATCCGCGGGTAAATTTACTCAACTTCGTCACTCTGTTTTTGGCGGGGGGAAAGAGTAACCCAGGAAAAAAGAGGAGAGGGCACGAGGGTGATTGGGGCACGGCCAGAGGGGCCAAACAGAGTCCGGGATTCGATGCACAATGAGAGGGAAGAACTCTGAGTTGAGAGCAAGGCAAGAGGAAGAACTAAACTAGGGGAAGCTGCCGGGGGTACTGTGGACCGTAAGGGAGAAAACAGCAGGAGTCCAGTCATACTTCCATCCCAGGGAGACAGAATGGGAGCGTCTTGGAGGGATCTTGGTTTCTTACGGTACCTTTGCAGGAGGGGACATTTTATTGGGAAGGGCAAAATCGCCCTGCTAATCAACCATCATGGGACACTTTGCGTGATTAAGGAGGTACATCAATCCAAACACTCCAGGAAGGGATGGGAGAGAACCTATGGGGAAGTTGGTCGGGGGGACAGAGGAGATCCTGATGCTGAAAAACATCAAATGACAAAGGGAGGGAAGGAGATACCAGTCGCTCGCTTCCGTGACGCGAACAGCGTCAAAGGACTCATAGACATGACGATCTCCTCTCATCTAAAGGACGGGGGGAAGGACATTAAGGGGCCTGACAAAAAAGACTTCACGGCTTGTAGGATATCGAAGAAACAAAAAGGGAGGAGGAGTAAAGCCTAGGGACAAACGGCCCCCTAAATAAAAGTAGACAACCTGAATGGAAACGGCGTATCTAAGTAGCAAGGGGGGAGTAGTGGGGAATGCTCTCTCGCCATCCTTTCACGAGATTCTATTGAAACTCTCCTGACCGTCCACGGGGAAAAAAGTATTTGTTCAAAAGCATCCACGAAAAGCGCCACTGCGACGCAATCGTTGGAAGGGACCAAGATCAACGAGAGGGGAGAAGGCTGTAACCGAAGCAGACCCGCCCAGTCAAAGGTGAATATTAGGGATTGGAGAAGAGGGGGGGGGAAATCGAAGAACTGAAGGAAAAGAAAACCCAAACTAGAACGATGAGAAAAAGTGGTCTGAAAGAGGAAATTACGCGCGGAGGGCGTACGTCTTTCCAAATTAACTCCAGCGGGAGAGAGGGAAATCTGATCACTTAAGAGAAGGGTGTAATGGAACGCTGGGGAGCGGGGGAGACGGCATCTTGTTCGCCCGGCTTGTCTGGGAACCAGCGTGACGAAAGGGGAGGGGAAGTTGGTACTGTCAAAAAGCTGGGACAGAGGAAAATCCTTGTGATTAAAGGAAAAAGAGGGAAAAAACCAAACGATCCAGACAGGGGGGGCTCGTATTCAGGAAGTAAAGGGAGGGGATCAGCGGGGAAACAATTAAGGGGGATGGCTGCGCGTAGAGGGGGGAAGGTCAAAGAAAGTGGCAAAAGGAAAGGTAATTTCGTATCTCGGGCGCTGGACACTGGGGAGGTTCCTATTCCGCGTTCTTCGTGAAGTGGGGGATTCGAAACTGAAAAGAAACGGCCGGGTCTCCACTTACCTAAATTACGACAGTTCTAAAAAAAGAGGTAGAAGAGAGAGGAAACCATTTGTCTCGTATGTCATCGAGCTCGAACTCGGGCCAAGTACGCCGAAGTCGGTGAATTGAGTCTAGAGTCCGCCGGGGGGACATTGCGTCAGTGTTACTTTGCGGGGGGGGCATCTAGTGAGGAAGCTGCCGAGGTCAAGGAGGAAGAGATGGTGTGGGGGGGGTGGGGTGTCATACTTCACTTCATGGGGCCGAAGGAGCAATAGCCGGTCTACTTAATTGCAGAATTAGAGACGAGGCCCAAAAAAGGGTCGAACTCAGTCGTTTATAGCTCATGTAAAACGGGAATTGGATTCCAAAAGAGGTGTGGTGAAAAAACAACATCAATGTGAAAAGGAAACCGCCCAAGGAAAAAAAAAAAGGACGAGGGGGATGCCTTTTAATCTCGTCACAAGGGCGATAAAGGGAAGAATAAGAAAGGAAAAGCAAAGAGCAGGCAAGGAGAATAGCATAGCGGACTCAGATTCTAGATGTGGAAAGAATCAAAGGGGACGAAGGCCCGCACATAAGTCGTACGGATTTCTTAGGTAACGGAGGAGGGACGAAAGGAAAAAGTGGGGTCCGCGGGAGACCAAATTGTTCAGGACATGCGGAAAATGAAGAGCAGCGAGACAATTGGGGAAAAAAAAACTAATAATCTCTCATGCTAATGGGGAGGGTAGGGGGGAAGCATACGTACATGCGTCTGAGCGATGTGCCTTTGATAATTGCATGGATTGGGAAGAAGTTCATTCGCGAAAAGGGGAACCGCGGCCTACCAGGCTGTGGCGTATGGAAAGCGCGAAAACTGAGGGGAGACGTCATAATGGCAATTTGGCAGGCCCCGCCAGAATCGTTATTGGGGTAAAAGGCACGTAAACGTGATGACACAGACTGGAAAGACTTTTTCGGGGAACATTGACCGAATCTTCTCAACGTGGAGAATAAAATCAGAGAAGAAAAGGTCATGATTAGGGGGATGTAGGTTACCACGATCGGCGAAAGAGGTCACGCAAATTTCCCTCTTGGCGGGAAACTAGAATTGGGAAATGGGAAGGGAAGGAGGCAGGGGGCGGAATATAATCGGGCCTGAGACTGTTCGGCTAAACAAACGGCCCCGGTGAGACAGCCGAGCGACCATTCGATAAGGCAGACGGTGGGGGGGGGGACGGATACAGGGAGAGATAGAAACCCAAAGGAAAACTAATGAAAACCAACCGAAAAGGATGGTGAACTCGAAAGAGAGATGCTCGGAAATATGTCTGGTATGACTTTTCAGATACTACGGAAGAATACCAGGGAATGGGGGAGAAAGGATCAAATGAGAACGAGATAATCAGGAGGAAATTCAAGAGATGAAGAATTCTCTCATCCTTGTTAAGGGATCAATCATTGATCCAAAAGGGAGGGGCTGAGCGGCCTGGGTGACCCAGGTTAGTTCTCCGCGACAAAAAAGGTGACAAACTCCTGCTTGAGGAAAGGGAAGGTCGTAATGTCAACTTGTTGTTGCAAAGGGGCATCAAAAGAGAAAGGATCTCTTCATGTTACTATATAGTGCAAGAAAAAAGGGGGGGATTGCAATTGCAGGGAGGGTTGGGCCGAAAAGGAAACGCAGTGATCTTCACTAAGGTACATGTCTCCTGAAATATGACCTAAAAAAAGCCAAAAGAACGGTCGGAACGCGCAAGTTAGTCTCCCAGCTACCAGTTTATGAGGGGGAGGAAAAGGCCGGACTGAGGGAAGGGAAGGACGAATCGCTTTGAAGATTAGAAAGAGAGAAGCCACCCAAGTTGGTTGCAGAGGGAAATGCACAAAAACTTGGATTGGGAGAAAGCGGACCTGAACATCCAAAGGGATAGGCCTGGGGGGGGGGGTGGGGGGTTTTTGGCTGAGAGACATGAGGGCATGGTTAGTGGGGCAAAAAGAATGGAGGGGGACCATGGTTTGAAATCTCTCCGAACCTCTCAATTGGGAAAACACGAGACAGAGGAAGGACCGGGGGATCATACTACGGAACCATTGTTGACCACTGAGGGGTGGGAAGGGGCCATAATCGAGGGGGAATAAAGCTCTCTCAACAAAAAAACTTATTAGAGTAACATATATATCTGGCAATGGGGAGGATGGGCACCAGCAGACCAAGGGCGGTTAAAAATGGGGTAACGTGAGGAGTAGGAAACACTCAGAGGAAGGGGCAAAGCATTCCGCGCGCCACTTCTTCTAGATGCAAACCAATTGCAAAAAGTCAAAGCGGGTGAAAAGATAGAAGGATATCTTAAGCGGTCCTCAGCCCAACAACAAGACAAGAGCAATGCGAGGGAACGAGACGGGCGGTATCATTATCCATAACACCTTCTTTGGGTTGCCTGGGAAACCGTCTTAACATTCCGCAACCCAATTGGGGCATATCGAGTCAGATTCTAAAGAAAAGAAAAAAGATGACCGAATGCCGGCTTGAAAAGATACTTAAATAGGACTTAATCAAGACAAAAGAACAATCCATAACCTGGAGCGGGGGGGGGCAGCCAGAAGTGCGGACCGACTACTTTTCTTATGGGAAAACGAAGGTATTCACAATGCGACATGGTACAACGGGAAGATCAAATTCGGTGTTGTGCTGGCTGGTCGGGGCACCCGACAACGAAGTCGGGAAGGGCAGTTTAGACGGCAGAGCAGAAGGTCGTCCCGGTTGGTTTGGGATTTGGAGGAGAAAACAACAATTTACAGAGGAAAGGGAAAAAGGTCCCGATTTCAAATCATATGGGTGGCTCAGAGAAGAAGAAGGAACCGTTAAAAAACCCACGCGAGAATGGGGTTAAATTGAGGAACGGGAATTCAAAGGCGGGGGAAGAGACGGAAGGCAGCGACTGTCCTGGGCTCTGATTGCTATGCGTGAGTGAGGGAGAAGGGAATACAGGGAGATACGAAAATGAGAGATTAAAAAGCAGCCAGGACTAGGCCAGCGATCCTACAGTGAAACCAACCTAAAGTGTCTTGAAGAAGTAAAGGAAAGCTTTTGTTCGGGAGAAAGGGAAGACAGGCAAAAGAAAAGAAACTATGAAGCGCCCAACTAAAGGGATGGCAACAGGGGCCGAGCCTAACCGGGGGGGGAAAGGAAATGATTACGACGCTCCATTCTTGACAGACTAAAAGCAAGGGAAGGAAGTAAAATTTCCAATACGTTGGCTGGCAGCAAATAAAAGGGCGGACCTTAAAAGGTGCTAGTCTAAAAGAAGCCTCGTCCGCCAAGTACAAGGAAAGCGCATCTCGGTTTAAGGGGGAGGGAGGAATCCGGCAAAAGGGAAAAATCACATCGTCTTTCAGTCGGTGTGAAGAAATCTTGGATACGGTGAAGGACGGCAATACCTTCTCAGTAACCTGTGAGGGGAGGGGAACCATTCCACATTCAAAAATCATGAAGAGTAAAAGTGGGGATCACGATTTAGAAGACATCCTTACCAAGACCTGTGATTCTCGGGGACACAGTGGGAAGAGGAGGAAACATACTGACATCCCTGCTCAACAAAGGAAATCTACACAGAAGAGAGAAGAGTTCTGCTCCGAAAAAATTATGCAGTCATTCATTCTTTATTTGGTAATCAAGGGGTGGTCAATGCCTACTGTAGACGTAGAAAAATGAAGGGGGTGACTGTAACAATTCCAAGTACCCCCAAAGTCACTCTGTAAAATCAACATCAATGGCTAAGATAGGGTGACTCTCCAGGAAGGGATTCGATGAACAGATCAAAACTAACGGTAGGAAAAATGAGCGCCCGATAAGGGAAAATATGGTCAGGGCGTGACTGAACTTCTTTTCTCTCTTTCGGATAGTCTGCTAGGCAAGGAAAGGCAAAATGGGAAGATGGGAAAGAAGTGTCGGGGCAATTCTTTCCTTTTGGGGGAGAGAGGACGAACAAGGGAGTCTGGTGGGCAAACCCTTGTAATAGACGGAAGATGAAAAAGGGATCTACAATGAAAGTTACTAAAAGTGTGCATGGGCTCGACGAATCAAGCGCAAGGAGGAAACGGAGCAGACGATGAGAGGGGGACCAGGACGTGCATCGGAACCTCAGACTTTTCTCGGCATGAAAGAACTGAGCTTACCCACCTCCCTGCGCAGGTAAAACGGCGGAAGAAGAAGTCTCCTCCAAATCACCTCATACCCCGCTCCTGCCGAAGGGAAAAAAGGGTACGTGAGATGAATATGGCAAAGAAACCAGTCGCTCGGTCTCCCGAGGTGGCACGAAGGGAAAAAGAGGGAACGGAAGCGATCCGGAGTTTCGTATCAAAATTCAAGGAAACCGTAGGAAAGAGGACCAACGCGGCGGCTGCATGAAAAGGGTGGCGGTCCGAAGCGTTTCAATTTGGGCCCACCAAAAATGGACGGCAAAATCTCTCTGAAATCACAGTCAGATTGCAGCGAAACGGCAGCCTGAGACTGGACAACATCGCATACATGATGCAGAAACCGGTGCGATTCATCCTTTGTGGATTAAGAGGGGAAAGAGACGAGAAAGCTGGGGGGAGGCCGCATGCAAGAGGAGTCAAATTTGAAACTACATCACTGGGAGAAAAAAACACATGCCGTAGTAGATTACACGTAATTACTTCCAAACGGAAATGAAAGTCCGCAGCCGAACGAGTTTCAAAAAGGACGGAACGACTTTGAAATGTCGTAAACCGAGGTACGGGTTCATGACGTTACACACTGGATCCACGCCTCATTTGGACGCGTGTCAGGGGGAGAGGGGTAGTGAGTGGGAGGAGATGAAGCGTACCCGTAAAAGAAAGGTAGTTCAGGACCATCTACAACAATCAACATCAGGGCGGCAACTGGGGAAGGGATGGGGGGGCAGCGTTTAAAGGGGAAATCCTCGGGCGAAAACTCTCTTTGATGCTTAAACAGATCGTCAGGAGTTGTCCGTGGAAGGGACGATCTTTAGCTAGGAAAAGAAAACCAATTGGGGAAAGGGGACCCCTATCAGAAAGTCCTCGGTCAGGCGCAGGCACGATGCGGTCACCATTCTTCATAATGGACTCTCGCTCGAGGAAGGTCTTAATGCCGGTGACTGTTCAGGTCTTACATCTGAGGAAAAGACTACATAGATCTCGCAAAAAAACACAAAAAGGGGAAAAATAATGCATCATCAGTTAACAGCTAATAAAGGGAAAGACGGAATGAGCACGTCTGAATCTTCGGGGGCTTTGAATAGGGAAATTAATCGCAGTAGCAAAGTTCGTGTATAGTGGCTCTAAAGGGCCGCAACTTTTGCAATGATGTGGGGACATCAGCACGATCAAGTCGTCCAATACAAAGAAGACGCAATGTGAAAGGGGAAAGACAAAATGGCTATTCTAGGAAAGAATGCATCCCAGGAAAGGGGGGGAAATATTCATTGGTATTGTACTGGAGATGGACTGATAGGGGACCAAATTACTAATAAACAAAAAGCAAGAACAAGAAGGAAAGCGGCTATAGGAAACTGGGTCTTTACTATTCAGGCGACCGGGGGACGGGGGACCTTGAAGAACGGAAAGAGGAAGAGGGAGGATCTTGCCCGATAGAGGTGAGCCTCTATGGGGTTCATAGACTACGGCAATCGTGGGGGAGCAGCTGTCAGGGGGTTATTAAAAGATTCTCAAAGGAGGGAATTGGAAAAGAAAGACAACCGGAGGTTAGAGAAGGCTGGAGTACTTTCCCCATGTGACTCCGTTGGTCTAAACATCAATGATATGCGATAAAAGAGGAGAAGATAGCGGCATCGTTTTGTTATCTGACTCTTCGGGTAGGGGCGAAATTTCCAAAGGGGCCCAATGTGCCGGGGGTCCAAAAATTCATAAAAGGGCGGTAGTCCTCCAAAAACTGGTCGAATGCCGAGGAATCGGGGAAAAAGCTTATTGGAGGGGGAGCGAAGGACGCACAAACGATGCGAAGGAAAGTAAATTTC
>Ga0179591_1311046_pt1 | contig 14802 bp, 11 predicted proteins | sample CZOMad2_1_08_16f_FD_182891 | JGI IMG/M metagenome (GOLD analysis project Ga0179591, IMG submission 182891) | Vadose zone soil fungal communities from Angelo Coast Range Reserve, California, USA - CZOMad2_1_08_16fungal (PacBio error correction) | ecosystem: Environmental > Terrestrial > Soil >...
TATAGGCTAATCTACTTGGGGAAGCACGAAGGTATTGGCTTCACGCGGAGATCTAGACAAAACAACGGAAGGGCGAAGGTTCTCATTAAAAAGGAGAAGATAGGAAGCTCGTCGACGGAATTGGGGAGAAGATAAAAGATTTTTCTCCACAAAAAAAGGGATAGAATTACAAAATCCCACGCATCGCCATAGACTTCGGATCTCTGTCCTTCTATGTGGGTCTGGAGCTTAGGTCGGGAAAGTCGGGGAAGCTTTTCAGTCCAGCATTAGACGCTTTCGCGTCAAAAAACAGGATGGGTTGGCTTACAGCGATGCAGCGGAGGGGAACTGATGTTTTTCGAAGCACTGTGGACGTTTCCTAGGGGACGAAAGGTCTTCGAAAGAGGGATGAAATGAGGCAAAGGGTTCGCCCGAATCAGTGTTATGGGGAATTGAGCATTTGTGAGGAGGGCCTCCTCTGGTCCCGTAATCTGGCAGATCCTGTTAAGCTGGGAGAAATGGACCCTACAATACGGAGGTGGCTGCTTGTAGAAAAAAAGAATATCATGTCATCACCTAATGGATGAAAAGACCTCATACCGCCTGGCAAAGATTGGGGGTCCAGCATATCACACAATGTCCTCATTTGGAAGGGTAGGGGGAACTGAGCTGCCTCCAAAGAAAGAGAATAATTGCGCCCTAGCAAAACGAGAGAAGGCGCTTTAAAAATATCCTACCCTAGTCCTGTCAAAAGGAAGGTAGACCCTCCCGATAATGGTTTAGAACAATGAGGAAAGACTGAACAAGAACGAATGGGTGTCGATAAGCGGAACTCCATAAGAAATACAGCGTACCCGAAAGAAAAGGGGAGTGAATAAGCAAAAACCAGGGGAACTTTCCAAAACTGAATACTTAAGAAAAAGCTTCACTCGTTGAGAATCGGATATCTCAGGCGGAGGAGCAGGGAAAAAAAATTCGAGGAGAAAAGGGTTTAAGAGCTGCGGGGGCTTGCCTCGTTACCTGAAGTAAAGTTAGGAGGGGCTAAGCTGAAATAAGAATGAATGGGGGAGTAGTAAAAGAAGAAAAAATCAAGGCGAACGGCTGAGCGGGAGGGCGTGCCGGAAAGACCCTCTACCAAGCATCCCAGAAAGGGAGGGGAGGAAGGGCTTTCAAGACTCAACGAAAAGACATGTCGTATACCTTCAGGGAAGGAAAAATACGAAAGCACCGAGCTCTCGGTCCGCTGGGGGGCCATGTTGGAGGCTCTTCTTCCTCGCGGCCGACCAAAAAGGGGAAAACCAGGTCGCGGAAAGCATGGACTGATAAGAATAGAGAAAGGACTCTTCTTAAAAAAAACTAGGAACGGGATAGTTTGGCGGTGCGGAGTAGAGGGCTCCGAAGAAGAGGGAGGTCAACAAAACTGAAGCATCAGATGAGTGGGACGAAGGCAAGCGAAATCGTTTTAACCAAAAAAAAAAAAATCGAAGGAAAAAGACTCTTGGTAGTGGGATCCCCACGCCACCTCTCTAAAGGAAGATCACTGAACATCAAAAACGTAAGCCCAGCTTCAGTGAAACCACGAGGGAAGTTTCCAGACTTGGGTGATCCGTTGGGCCGTGAGAGCAGAGAATCGGTGGGGGGGAAGGAGAAGGGAGTGAAAAAACGCGTCTTGTTAGAAGACTGGACTCGTGACAATGACCACAGAGGAGATCAATCAGTAAGGGGTATTTGAAGTTGAGATCATAATTGGGAAAAAGGGAGAGTAACAAAAGAGCAGGATTCTGCCCAAGGCCAGAAGGGGGAGGAATTAAATCTGAAACTAAATAGCCAATCAGGGGGGGGTAATCAATCGACCAGGCCCGGGAAAGGCTCTGTAGAAAGAAAAAAAAGGCGAAGTGGTCTTACTGAACGGAGAGAAGGGGGTCCTAATCTTTCTACGCAAAATGGTGTCTCTACTAGGAGTCAAAAGGGAAAACTCCAGAATTCGGAGGCAAGGGTAGGCCATCTTTTGTGCAGGGTCCTGGACGAAAGCTCAGTGAGAGCTGGTGTGAGGGGAGACGGTGCGCCTTCTTTTAGCGAGAAAAATGGCCATCACTTTAGACAGATCTCGGCCGGATGGTATAAGTGGAGGGGATGGTTCTTGATGGGAACAGAAATAAGGAGACATTTCCGCATTTGCACAAAACAAAACATCCCAGAGTTGAACAAAATCGAAGGTTGGAGAGATGCACCGGAGAAGAATCCGAGGAGACCGCAACTTAACATAGCCATTCATCAAAATCAAAAAACGAACAATCAGCGGTCTGCTCACAAACTGAGGGGAAGGCAGTGTATATGATCGGTCCCAGACCACAACAAGTAGCTGGGGCTTGAGAAGGGGAGGGACCGTCAAAAAGTCGTAGAAGGGAGGGAGTCAGGAAAAAGGTCCTTGGCACCTCGGGGGACAAAAAAAATCAGCGTCATTCTTCAGGGGCGCAGCGACAATCGGATGCAGGTCACCTTGGGGTGCAGCGCCTAGCAGGTGTTGTATAAGTGCTGTTTGAAGCAGCAAAAAGGGACGTATCATCTTTTACTGTCTTATATTCATCAAGGGGTGCCTCTCTATCAAAAAAGGCGCGACATCTTTGAAGTTGCGACGCCTTCTGACGGACGGTGGATCTCTCAACCAACACCAACAGGAGAAAGGGAGAGGAACCTGTATCATCACCAGCTGGCGAGAAATCTAACACCGTTCCGCGGGAAAACGGTGAAGGACAAAAGGAGATCGGGCCTCGGACAAACCTATCACCATCAATGATGCAACCAGTGTCACCCGAGCCACCCAGGGATAAGGTCGAGGCCGCCACATGCAAGATGAATCTGGATGAGCCTTGGCTGGCCTTGAAAAAGCGTGAAGAACAAACGAGTTACTTGTCGTAAAGCAGGACGAACCCTTCTTATGGGCGGGGGAGGGGCCGTAAGAGAAGAACATACTTTGTTCTCGAACTGGGACACTGTGAGTGAGAGCATTTAATGGGAAAGCGTACTCACTAGGGAGAGCACTCGTCCTCCACATTCCGTTGATGGGAACAGGAAATCTTTATTATTGATGGTGATGGACCTGCGGAGATGGTCATCGTTATGGTCGCCCGGTAATAAAAATCTGTACTCTACGCCGAAACAAAGATAGAGGTAGGAAGGACAACTCAGCTCTACCTGACCGGAAGAGCATTCGGAAGTCATGCACGAAATGACTGTGACGAATAGCCTATACGAAGTGATCGAGGCGGAAAAGAGGAAGAACCCCTGTTCATCCCTTAAGCAAAAGTTAATACCAACTCGGGGAAAATTGCCTTAATCTCACTGGAAAGCGAAAAGGAATGCATTCCTGTGACGGGGGAGAACTGGAGGGAGTAAGGGACTAGATATGAAGGAAAAGATACAAATGCGCCGGGAAGGGAAGTCCTCTTAGCTCTGTCCGTGTACGATCTGTGAAAAGCACACGATGAAACATTGGCTTCGGACGAAGAAGAGGGGGGGGAATTTTCGAATTGAAGAGGACGGCTCCCCGGCTGCAAACATACCTTAGAGGCATGATTCCTGTCTGGAGAGCCAAAAGGGAAATACAACTTTCATATCTGGCCGAAGGGAGGAGCAAAATGACGGGCGATAGTACCTTGCTTTACGTGGGGGAATTAAAATTGTTCTAATGCACGAGCGTTGGGTAGAGATCTTTGTTTGTGAGGGGGCTACCAACGAAAGATGGCGATGGGGGACCTGCAGAAAAGAGAAGCTGGGCTGCCCTGAGGGAGGAAATGTAGTAGGCCTCTTATCGTCTTAGTTAACCTACACCTCCAAAATAGAAGGAACGTCGTGTTATATTATTTAGAAGAATTGGATATCTATTACATGATTATAGACTTTGGGGTGAAATAGGGTGGGGACAGTACGAGCTCAGACTAAAATTCGATCTGAGCTGAAATTACACTCTCGAAAGCGGGGGCTTGGGGATCTCAATGGGGGGTCCTTAAAACCCTGGACCTAACTGAAATCAGAGAGAGGTAAGAAAGTAAGGAGGAGGAAACCGTATGGGGAAAGGTCGAGGAGAAATGCACTCCCGTCCTTCAAATCCTTAGGAGGTTTATCTTTCTGGAGATAATGGGGGGCAACAAGTTATAGCTAGAAGAAAGAGTTAAACATAATGCACGGCGCCTCCAGGAGCACCATCTAGTCAATCTGGAGATGTTTAAATCTGCCTTCACTATATTAGGGAAGCCCCGTTAGAGGAGGGGAGAAAAAGGATTATGTTTTGGGCAGGATCAAAGGGGGGGGGGGTTGGGTGGGCGTCAGAGCCGCTCCTCGACATAGTCCTCTAGAGGAAAGAAGGAACAGGGACATGATGCTCAAATCATTGAACTTGGGAGACGGCGGGGCGGAGACTTAAAGATTTGATGGGAAAGACCAGCGATCTGGGCTTTTAGGGATCTCAATACTTGTCGCTCTGATGGGAGGGATAAGAAAAAACTAATTACACAAAGAAGATGGAGGGAGAGCAATCGCAAAGCATTGATACTCAGAGACCAAAAAAATGAACACGCGGTATTCGGGAAAGAATCACTGGGGAATAAAAGAAAACGATCACAAAATACCGTTTCATTGTCGAACGATGATAGGAAGTTCTTGGACTCTATAAAGGGTACCGAGGATGGGGTATACTCCTGAAGACGAATCTCCCCTACACCAAAGAGGGCAAGAAGCAGGTCGACTCCTGTGAAAAGAGTGAACGAGAATTTAGACAAGTAAACACGTCAAGAACATTTAAAACAAAAAAAAAGCGCACAATTCGCCTCCGAGCGGATCGCGGGGGAGCCAAAACAATAGATCGAGAACAGGAGAAGAAAGCGGAAGTCCTAGGTCTGGAATGGAAAAAACTCTTGAAAGAAGAAGACCCAAAGGCGGCGATCAAGGCTCAGATTCCTGTGGGGGCTACGGGGGGGGGGGATACCTAAATTGACGGGGAAGGAGACCGGGGAGAGCTCTAAATCGCTCATCTGAAGTGTGGGGGGAAGGAAGTCGAGGTATTCGATCCGAACAAAAAAAACGAAAAGAAATATACGCGGTGAAGGGGTCGCGAAAGAGAGGTAGGTAGCTCTCCAAGGCGACCCTGGAAAAAGGGGTGAGTTGGTTGTGGTAACCCCCCAATGTCCGGAACTGTCCCACCAGCCCACAGCAGAGGGGCAAAGAAGGAGAGCAAAGGGGTTTGCTGTAGTCTCAGGAAGATGGGGGGAATTAAAAGGAGACAGCGGTCGCAAAGCTCTGGATGGGTGGAGACAGATTCGAAGAGGGGTCGCCAGTTCGACGTGTTGCGAAATCGGGGTGGGGTCTAAATTTTCTGGGGACGGCAGCTTGAAAATGCCCTCCTCTTTGGAGGGAGGTAAGGAAAAATTGTTCATTAAGAAAGAGGAACCGTTATGAGAGGGGGGGGGGGGAAGGGAAAAAGCCCATCTCATTCGTTAATTGAAAAGACATCGTCGTTGACCACGCTGGTGCTTCCTCTTGGAAAGGGGCCATCACCAGATAGGAAAAAAGAATAAGGCGCACTGTGCTCAGCTTGTGCAGAAAGTTAAACAACATGCCGGAACGCGTGTTCTTTCATAACTTGCGGGGGAGCATGGTAAGAGGGGATAGAATCTCACCATGGGGAACTCTCTATTTCTCGCAGATAAAGCTCGCATAGAGGGGACAGCCGGAAAAGGAAGGAGAAAACCAGATGGAAGTCTCAAACAACCATACTCAAAGATTGATCAACAGCCTGCAGGAAATAAAAAAAAAAAAATATTAAAGAATATACCCGGTCGAGGGGGGGAAAGAGTTAAACAAACCAGGTTGTACCAGACCCCAGTGGAAAGACTTCCAGACTGGGGTTAGTAAGAAAGGCTAATAGGCATCTGAAAGAGCGAGGACGTCTGATTAACTTTCAGGAAAGACGATCCTGTGACGTGGATAGGCGGACCTGTGCTGGCAAGTTACCGCGGTTAAAACGACCGTTCCTAGAGAGAAAGGTGGCTGCAAGGTACCCTAACGCGCAGATCCCTCTTTAAGCGGAGAAAAAAGTCGGTGTGGAACCTTCCCAAGCGCAAAAAAAGATCAACGCGGGGGGGAAGGAGAAGGTCTTTGAATAAGAAACGAGACAGACAGCAGGGGATTCCATCGATTGACTACACCGAGCATTAGGTGCAAGGCCATTTCCTAGTATCCGATCAGCACGCCGGACAACCATAGGCACCGAGCTAAAAGGAAAATAACATCTATACCATAAACTACGGAATGGGAAAACAAAACAAAACTTCTTGGGGTGCGGTCATTCAGAAGCGCAAAGCAGAGGTCGGTAACCGAACCTGAATAGAGCAGAGGGTCAGTGGGCAAAGCGAGTTGCAAGGGGGGTCGGACATCCCTCATTACAACTAGATAGTTGCCAGGGGGGGAAAGAGAAAAGCACTGTGAACTGACCTAAAAGTCCAAAAGCCCTAACATTCCTCAAATCGCAGGGGGCGGATCATCCGGCGCCGCCAGTCTCTCTTTGGGGGTAAGGGTTAATGAATAAAAAAACGGTGGTTGTGGGAAGCGGGAAGGGGAGGGCCCAAAAATAAGACGGGCCTTCAGGGGCCCGCAATGCGGGGGAGGGAGGAAAAAGTTTCCAGGGAGGGTTGATATAAAACTGAGTGTATAAAAGGACACCGAGCCGGAACCGAGGTGGACACCCCGACGGACGTTTCAGAATCTAGGGCAGGAATAGCTCCTCAATGGGAAGCCCGAGACACAGAAATGCCAAGGTCGGCCGAACGCTATGGTTGCGGCAGGAAGTCGGCGAGGGTGGGGGGTCTTCAGGGTCCGTCCAGATGAAAAGCTTTGCTTCTTCAAAACGCTCGATAGGCGAAGAATGGTCATCCAGGTGGGGACAGGATAGGATTGTTCTCAATCGTGGGAGAGGGGGCGACTGTGTCATCTCCGCATGGCCGAAGGAGATCTTCCACTGGGACGGAAAAAGGTTGCGGTGAATAATGCATACGAGAGGAAAGGAAGTTGATCAGCACAAAACAAAGCTCCAGTCGGGGCTGGGTCTCCACCAGAGGAGTGGTAAGGACTCGCTGAAGAAATCGTGAAGGCACGCCAACTTTCGATGTTCAGCCGCAACCAGAAAAAAGGCGCCCCACATGGGGGAAGAGATGATACGGCAAAGACAACCAATCACAGGGCAGGGGGCGCAAGGAACCTCACAAAGTCTTCCAATAACAAAAAGGTCTTGGAGTATCTCTCAACCCCTGAGGAAGGATGCAACCGTTGCATGAAAACAACAAGGGGACTCGTGGGAAGGAAAGTGGGGGTTAGACTATCCATTAAGTTGGCAGGGGGGGTCCATCAAGCATATGAGGTCTGGATCCAGACGGTGTGACAACGCTTGGCGACTTCGGTCGCCTCCAATCAGGTGCTGTTCATCTGCTTGGGGGACTGAATATATGTGAAGATCGAAAAAAACCCCCGGGGATTACAGTAGGGGAAAGGAGGACACCTAAAGGGCGGGAACCCGGGAGCGAATTCCAGAACACTAAAAAGAGGGGTCAACCCTTCCTCTCAGAAAATAAGAAGAGGGCAGGTGGGCTGCTTGGACCCTAAGATTCAACAATCAATGGAGAGCTCTCGCCCATTGGGGGGGGGGGGAGCAAAAGCTGCCAACAAAGGGGGGGGCGCTTGTTGGACTGGCGCCAAACCTTCGTACAAGGGATGGTGATCCGTAGCCCATTTCCTTCAAAAAAGCCGATTAAGGAAGAGGGATCTTCACGTTAAGGAGGAGCCCGTCCCGGAAAATTGGTGCTGTGTTAGGGCCTCATGATACATGATCATTGCGGTGCGCCAGGCAGGTAATCTTTCTGGAGCGGACAATTGAATGACGTCGGCTCACTATTAGAGAGGCGTCGCAGGAGTACAAAAAATCTATTTTCTTTAAAAGATGGTGCTTGGAGTTGTTACAACTGGCGGAAATGGACGGACAGAATGATGGTCCACCCAAAGAATCACCTCACCTGAATCCGACTCTGAGAAGAATGTACTTTGTATAATCGGCACCCGAAAAAAGAGAAGACACCTATAAGGAAAAATTACCCAGCACAACAAGGACCTGCCGGCCATCCGAAAAGAGAGATGAGCGGACATGGACGCCACATCGTCCAACCATTAAAGGTAGGAAAACAACCGAACGGAAATCCTGAAGCGCCGAAACTCTTCCTTTTCAGCGAAAGTAAGAGGACAGGGAGGGAAGGGTGAAGGGAAGGGAGGAGAGTAAAGGCGATATCGAGGACAGCGCGAAGGGACTGGAACGAGGACTTCTCTTGACTTTGAAAATCCTGCATCACCCGCGCAAGGACCTATTCCCGGACGACTAAGATGAAGGGGGGGGAAAGGTTGGCTCCGTCCCAGGGCGATCAAACCGGGCCATAAATTCAAGGACCACCACCGATTCCGGTGGGAGGCAGGCAAAAGTCAACCACTCAAGCGGATCCAGACTTACAGCGCGGACGAAGAGATTGATGATGGACGGATAGGTCAGTGGTCACGAAAGAGGGGGAGCCAAATGATATCCAGAGAGTTGTCAGGATAAGGTGGGGGGGGCTGGCCTAATCAATATTTCAAGGAGGGCAAAAGCAAATCTGTTCTAAAAAGGCTGGAAAAGAAGCTGCCCTGGGCAAGGCGGAAGCCGAAGAAAATCAAAGGCCAGCCTCCGGTTGAGAAGATATTAGCAAGGAGGCGGGAGAGAGACAATGTCTCAGACAATGGGGGAAGAGTTTCAACGACGCGAATCAGGAAACGAGAGATCGTACACAGCAATCTATACGTGCTGGAGGTAGTCTCGGGGGGGGGCAGAAGGAGGTCCCGGGAAAGGAGAGGAAAAGCGCGTCGCCCTCGCAGGCAACACCGGCTATTGTAGAGGGTTCGCGGGAGGTCTGAAATTAGGAGTCAAGAAGCCGTTCAAGGGTCAGGATACTGGGAATAGGATCCTCGTTTCAACAGGTTTTTTTAAGACTGTAAAAAGACTCAGTTGGTTGCAGCGTCACGGCGGCAAACTCACCTCCTTACGTCCAAGTGAAGAGCATTCATTCCTTTCCAAGACGCAAAAAATGTAGAAGATAACAAGAGGGGCGATTTAAAAGACCAGTGTATTAGTTTGGGTAAGAGAACTGGGTGGGCTTGTGCGACGGTCCGGCTGTCACTGAGTGGTAGAAGACTCCTATTGGCCGGCGCAGCGTCCAGGAAAGGTCAAAAGTTTGAGACTTTGGGGGTTATGAAAGTGTGCGCGAAGGGATAAACCTCTATTTGAAAAAGAGAGGAAGGGGGGTAGAGCAGGGCTGGCGGCCACTAAAGGAAAACGTACATGCGCAAAGCAATGTTCGGGGCCCCAATCTCAGGAATTCGTTTCACGGCTTGGGAAACTCAAACAAACAGGGGGAAGACTTCTCGGAGGACAAGGAGAGGGCAGTCGGAGAGCAATCAAAAATACGAGGCTGAGACTATTTGCCAGGAGGTGAGGGCATTAAGAAAGGGGGGGGGGAAAGGTCCTTGGAGCGGGAGCTATTAACTTTCGTTAAAGGGGGGGGGAGCCACACGAAGCCGACCGAAAAGAAAAGAGCAAAGGGAACGTTACGAAAAAACGTCGAAGAAATGGGCGAACCCCGATGGGCAGCACTTCAATTTAGCAAATCAAAAAAAGAATTGGCCCGACTAATCTTTCAGTACAAAAAAAGAAGGGGCAGATACTCTGGGGAAGGCTGGAAGAACCTATGAAACCGAGGGGAGAGAGAGCCCTCAAAGCGCGATCCGAGTTAGTAGGGGGGGATGGGGGGAAGACATTGGGGCAAAATGGAATGATCGCCAGGTACTCAGGCTTAGCTGCTTGGAAGTCCGAAAGGCGAAAGGGATGCCTCAAAAAAAAACTAGAGGAAAGGAGGATGGAGTCAAGAGCAGAAATACCTTGAGAAAGATTTGAAGACTCCACGGCGCTCGCCTCGGCAAAGGGGAAATTGGTCTCAAAACCCCAGGTCTCGCCGGCCTCCCAGCATCTCCATCCACACGAGAGCAGGCAGGGGGGGGGGAGGCTGCTTGAGAGGGGGCAAGAGGGGGGACACATCAGGACAACGCTTCGCGGAAAAAGCACTTGATTTCTTAAAAGAGCAGAATGCTGGACATTCTTTTGGGGGAGGAGAGGAACTGTGGGACGTACTTGTTTGACAGAGGGGGGGGAAGAAACGGGAGAAACGGCTACGGCGTCCAACTTCGGAAAAGACTCGGATCCAGAAGGCAGAGGGGGAGAACAACTCTGAACCCGTTAATGGCAACGGACCAAAACTCGCGATAAGCTTCACCCCGACATCGTAGCGGGGCGAAGGAAAGGAAATCGTGATCTTCTCACAAAGCGGAGATCGAACGTCAAGGGAAACGCTCACCTTGGTGAGCCAATCAAACAATGCCTGATGATTTTCTTGCCTAACGCATTGGACGGGGGAGTTTTCCCCTGAATCAACACGCCGAAAAGAACGCGGCATTTAACAAGATACAAGAGGAGAAAGAAAAGACGAGGGATCAACGACAATAGAAGAGCATCAAGCCGTCTGTCACCGCAAAAAAGGTGAGACAAAAGAGCAAAAGGGGCGAAAAAGGACCAAATGGCGTTGCGGACCCCCGGTCGCGGAACAACCAGACATGTACTCCCACCCACAATGGAAGAGAAGTTCAAAATCATGAATCAGAGAGAAGGCTTGTCTCATCAAAAGAGAAAAAGCGGGAAAGGTTAGAACATGGAAAGGGAAAAATACAGGGGTGGTGGAGAAGATGAAAGGGTGACCCTTGGCAAGAGGGGAGGAGGGTACAAGAAATCTATCACCTTGCGCGCAACAGAATAGATGAAAAAACCTAGGCGAACGGAAATTCGTCAGTATGCCGTGACCTAACCCGCAAGCCAAGATTTTTAAATAGAAGGGGATTTGCCTCTGCTAAGCAGAAGGTCGGCCGTTTTGAAGATCGGCGTCCGAGATGGACGCCAAAAACGCAGGTCGGCTTTAATGGCAAGATCGAGAGTCATATCCTCTGGATGGTAAAAACCTATAAAAAGCTACAAGCATCCACTCCGATAAGGGGAACCATCAAATCTGCAAGAAAAAAAGAAGATCTTGAAAATGGGTGGGGGAGGGGGGGGGGGGGGCAAAGAAAGGCTCCTTCATATTTTTGACGCAATCTCTCGGGGCAATCACAAGGAGCCATCTTGCTTGGGTCTTAAACCCAATCGCCTGACACGATATAAATCTCAAGGGGCCCAACAAGAGTACGCTGTGAACTGAAATATGTAACATCCAATCCGAAGAAGAGAGTCATAAGGGGAGAGGGTCTGCCGAGGCCGCCAAATCTAAAATGTAAGACCTTGGATCCATCACAGGAAGTCGTGGGGAACGGAATGTCGGGGACAGCGTCGGTTATGGGAGAGTATTTTCACAAAGCAGAAACCTGGGAAGGGGGGACGCCGTCCGAGTTCACAGTTTCAAAAGGGTGAATCACAGGGAAACCGTCCGTCCCGGGGATCCTGACTCGTCAGGGGCGGCAAAATCAGGACGCCCGTGGAAACTTCATGCTCTCTTCGACGACGAGAAGAAATATTTCCTCAAAAAGCCCTGCGGCGACAGGGGGGGGGAGTCACAGGAGTAAAGCGAATTGGTTCGTGGCGGGTCATAAGGGGGGAGGGAGGGAGTTCCTTCGCGAAACTCGGATAAAGGCGACGAAAGGAGGAACATTCACAGAGGAATCAATGGGCGGGGCGAAAAAGGTTTTTTTGACCGTGTTCTCCGGACTTCGGGGGCGTAGAGGAGTCAGGGGCTTGTGTCCGCTCTCACATAAAAAATAGAGAAGGGGAGGGGGAGGTTATTTAATGGTGAGGTGGCGTGTAAACCATAACCTTGAAGCCAGGGGTAGCAAGCACAGGGTACTTGCTCCACAGCCCCTATGGGTGCTCAACCTGGGCCAGGGAAGAGAATTTCAAAACATCAAGTAAATCCATTGAAAGCCGAACAGACCTTAAAAGGAGCGCACCAACTTAAGGGGATCGTGTATTGAGCTTAAAACCTCCAATCAGCACGGGGAAGCTACCGCAAGGAATAACGGGCGAAGGAGCTGGGACCATTGGAACGGCTCTAAAGAAATAATAATCGAGTGCCGGGTGGACGAGACAGTCGGGTATAGAGGGGTGATACTTGAGAATGAGAGGGGCACCAGATGGAAAAATCAAGTGTGGCCCCATCAAAGAGAAACCGTATAAGGGTTCTAAAAATCATAAGTTGAAACCTTGGGCTTCTCTTTCAAGGAATTCAGACGAGCAAGGGGCAGTGCGCATCGCAAAGTTAAGTCCGTAATCTCTCTAGAAAAAGCGTTGAGATGGAGAATTCAAAGGAGCAAGAATCTAGTTTCACCACGTGCGGAGAGGGGAAATCGGCCGTCAACAGGTAGGATATCAGCAAGAAATAGGAGTTGGTTATCCCTGATAAAAGGTCCTCTTCCTTGACCACCAGGGGGAAGAACAAGATCCCAGCTTTTTTTCGCTTCGAAAAAGGAAGAAGGGGACTTAAAATTTGGAGCACGAGGGGGGGCATCCAAACCGGGGAATCCTTGACTCTTTACTATTATAAAGGAGGGCGGCCTCCCTTCTAAGGGGGGGTGAGGGAAGTTCTATATCAAAAGTTTGTGAGAAGAAAGATGAAAGATCAGGGGGGGGCGCTGACCGGGAAGGTTGCTGTTGAGAAAGAAACGGCGCAGGGGTCGAGTAACACAAGTATTTCTGTTTGGTACGCGGGGAAGGAGGGGGATTGCTCTAGATCCGAGGTGGTCACCGAAACTTACCATCCATCGACAATAAGGCCGAGATAATGTGTCCATGATTATAGGGCCAGACTAGGACCAAGGAGAGAAAGAACGAAGGATAACTCTTCTTCTCCCTAAAAAAAGGAAAGGAGGGGGAAGAAATGAACTCTGGGCTTTGAAAATGAAAAAATAGAAAGAAACTGGAACGTAGAAAAAGCATTAGGAAACTATCATTCCTGAAGGAAGGACAGAACTTCAGGAAGGACGTCACGAATAAGGAGAAGGGGGGGGGAATTTACAGGGATTACATCCTGATACGTAGGAGAAGATTAATAAGAAAGACCTAAGGTGTCGGCGACATTTAACAGCGTCCGTGGAAGGTAGATGAATCACTGGATTATAGAAAAAGTCCTCCATGAGGTTGAGGGCCTGTTGATCTGGCCATCCCGACGAAGCCAGACCTTCTCCTTCAAAAAACCTGATGGAAATTGCGACTAAGGACAAAGGAGAATCAATCTTTCAGCCGGGGAAGAAAGGAAAAAACTTACTGGGAAAGACGATAGTAGACCTGGAGGGGGAGTTTACTCTAGGACGTCCGAGGTGGGGCCTCAATGAAGATCAATTCTGTTGTCATTATTTAGGGGGGATGTAAGAAACAAGTATTTCGTGAATGCTTCAAAAATCTAAAGGAGGGCGGAATACTCAAGGGCGTCCCTGGAGCATCGAAAGACAAAAACGACGTCCTCTTCCTTTGGTTAAAAAGATAAGGAGGGTAGACTGTTCTGATCTGGGCAGGGATGAAAGAGAGAAATGTTCTTTGTGGGTGAAGGGCCGCGAGCAACGAGAGAGAGCATGGGCGGCCTACAAAGAAGGAGAGGGTTGAATCAATCTAGGGAAGAAGTCTAAAACTAAAAAACTACTGATGAGAGAGCGCAGGCGGCAGGAGAAACGGTAGTATTGGAGGGGGGCAGATGGTAAGGGGAAGGGAACGCCCTTCCTTACAGCATAGTGGAAGAGAGGTTGGATGCAAGGGAAAAGCAGAGCAAGGTGATATGCGGCAGAAAAAAGCCACGACGTGAAAAGCAGGGGAAACATCCATGGGGGCATTCAAATGAACTAAAGGTCAGAAGGTAATGAAGCTCTGCATACGCCTGAGAAAGAAGGGAGAAGGAGAAACGCCTTAGAAAGGAAAACGTGGGGATGGGGTGGAATGACTGGCCATGGTGGGCATAAGGAAGCTGCATTAGATTGACGATATGAACTCGGGACGTTTGCAGAGGCAATTGTCCTTTTTGACGGGGGGGGTAGTCCCTGGGAAAGTGCTCGCACTAGGAAGGATATGGGAAAAAAAAGATCGATGAAGTCACGCACGAAGGGGGGGAAGAGGGATTTTCGGGCGCTCATTCTGCCTTAAGGGAGAAAGCAAGGAAGAAAAAGGAAGGAACGAAGGAGGTGGATAAATTGGATAGATCGACCTGCGCTGGAAAGGAGGTCGAGATCAGCAGGAGGGGGAGGCCATGGCCTACGCCTCCATGTGGGTAAAAGACGAGGGCTTATAGAACTAGATATTCTATGAGAAGGGGGGGGAGAGAAAGAAGACCTAAAATGTGCAGAAAGAAAATACAATTCAACTCCAACTCAGGGCGTTCGATCAAAGGTAGAAACGATCATACACTTCGATCGAAAAAAAAGAGGGCCGCAACAATTCGTTCCTCGTCGCCAACACATTAAAGGAGGAAGGTTTTGAACAACAACAGCCAGTCGTCAAACTAAAGTGCGATGGAATGGAAAAAGCGCAGGGAAAAAGAGCGCAGAACAAGAGGGGAAGAGGAGATAAGGAAGTAAGTGGGCTGGTTGACGAGTTGGGGGGGGGAGAACAAAGGGACGGTTTCTAGGGGAAGGCATGGAGAGAGAATAATAGACTGGCTGAAGGGTTGAGTGCATCACACT
>Ga0179591_1326366_pt1 | contig 14802 bp, 12 predicted proteins | sample CZOMad2_1_08_16f_FD_182891 | JGI IMG/M metagenome (GOLD analysis project Ga0179591, IMG submission 182891) | Vadose zone soil fungal communities from Angelo Coast Range Reserve, California, USA - CZOMad2_1_08_16fungal (PacBio error correction) | ecosystem: Environmental > Terrestrial > Soil >...
ACGTTTCTAAAGGGTCAGGAATGCGAAGAAGGGGTTTCTGCCTGCTCTTCGTTTTATGTCTAGGCAGGGAATGTACTCTCGGAAATTGGTATGGGGGTTGCTAGGCGACGTTCGTAACCAAAGGGGTCGAGCTGTGCCTCGGAGAGTACGAGGTCCTCCTCCTTCTCCCTTGGCAAAAAAAAGACCGGCGTCTCCAAACAGAACCCGCTATCCACATTAGTACAACAACAACGTAGGAACTTGGCGGGCTGGTCTTCAGAGGGCTAAAAGGTAGCTCCTGGGGGGGCAATGGAAGAAAGTCGGACTGTCACAAAAAGGGCTAAGAAGGAGAGAGGACCCCTGCTCGAGTCAAGCCACACCACATAGAGAGAAATACTGACTCACATCTAAGTCGTTAATTCTTCCAGAGAAACCCTTTTGGTCAAAGAAAGAGGAGGAAAACTCTAAAGGCGTTCTTAGTCACTTTAAAAGGATAAATCAATTGGACAGCCTCTATGGGGAGGAGGAAAAGAGCGGCATCCATCAGGTTCGGAGGAGTCTACGACTCTTCTCCGTCAGAGGACGGAGTGAGAATATCACAAGGGAAGGAGGGAGCAGGACGAGCAGGGTCGCTCGTGGCCTCAATTCTATACTAGAGGAGGAGAAGTGCTCACTCAAGCCACACATTCAGGACGAAATGGATCATCAAGTGGCAGAGCGAAGCACTATATCCTCCACCAGACGGCAAGAAGGGGCAGGGAGGAGCACTCTTCTACGGCTGGGTTCTAATCCCCGAAAACACCATCTAGCAAAACCCCTGTTCTTACGGACCGTTAGTAAGTGAGTGAAGAGCAGATTACTAGAGCAAGACTTCTGCAGCCTTATTGTGACTCTGGAAAAACTTCACGTTCCTGCCTTCGTTAAGAGAGTAGACTTTCGAAAACCTTGTAAGTAAAACAAAAAAGGGCAAAAACTTTCGGCGCCTTATAAAACCTCAGTCTTCGACTTTTAAGATGATTCTGTCTCAGACCGGGGGTTAAGATGTAGAGAGCGGTTTGAACTCCTTTTTCCCATGGGGTCATCCCAAAACCAATAGGGGGGGGGGGGCAAGACGGGGCTGACAATCCAACTTTATCGCTCAAAAAAAAAAGAAACGGAACTCTCCTCTGGAGGAAAGGTACGGGATCAACTCACTTATACACCTTCGGAAAAAATGGTGAAGAAAAAACGTGGGGAAAAAGAAGAAGAAGAACGGTTTGTCTGGTCTTCAAGAGACGTTAAAAAACAGCAGAAGAGAGGGGGGATAAGGGCATCTTACAAAGAGGAAGGTACAGAGGCACTGTGGGTAACGCAAGTGGCTAAAAAAAGGGAGTAGAAGGGGACTTAGCCGCAATCAGGTGAATAAGGATATATTACTCTTCTACTACGGTCGGAAGAAAGAAGACTGTCCTCCACGGAACATAGGTAACAAGTAGGATTATACAAACGGACAAACACATAAATAATGGGAGAGGGGGGGGAGGAGCTTCTCTCCTAGATCACTGGGCTCTCAAACAAAAAAAAGTGAGGATAGTAGAATCTGGAGCGTTAGGATCGGTTAGAAAACAGAATCCTGGTGGGGGAAGGTAAAAAAAGAAAAACAAAAAAAAAAAAAAAAAAAAAAAAAAAAAAAAGAAAACTCAGCGATATGGCCAGTAGCAGAAGGTTGGGGCCTTGTAAGTAATCTTTTCTAAAGGGGGGGGGCTCATTCCTAACTTACCATGACAAGGATTGTTAAGGGACCGTACGGGGAGAAAGTGTCAGAAACAGGTTGTAAACTCGTGTGGGGGAGCATGATCTCTTTGGACCGCGGCCCACGCAAAAATAGGCTGTACAGTTGGAAGGGGGGGGGGGGGGGGAAGGTAAACGGAAACGTATTAAAATACCGGGAAAAAGTCTGGTGTTTTAACCGGTCGGAGGGAACCATGGGGACGGTGGAGAATACGCTCGAAGTAGCCGGCGAAACAAAAAAAGGCGACGTAGGTTGTGCTATAAAAAGGGGGAACTACAGGGGTGTGTGGAAGAAGGTCTGGACTAGGACTAAAAGGAGAGTAAAGGAGAGAAAGAGCGCATCTCCTAATGAAGAGGGGTCGGAAGGGGGGGGGTCTGGAAAAGATGATCGAGGGAGGAGACTAGGTTAGCACCATGCAGAAAAGGGTTCTCTCCCTTTAACTCGGGTCAACCGCGAGGAGCCTCTGGGTTCTAGGCGACTAGAAAGGACATATGGGAAAAAAAAAGGAGCTAGGGAGGCACTCGAGGGAATAATCCCTAATCCTAAATAGGGCCGCAGGATAGGGGTGTAGGAAAAAAAAAGAGAAAATCCGAGAGGTGAGAGAAAGGATCGGGGGAGGGGGAGGGGGGGAGGGGGAAGAGTGGGGTGAAGTGGGGGGGTGGACGAGCGTAAAAAGGGGGGGAAGGCCGTGGGAGGGTGGGGTGGGGAGAGGGGAGGGGAGCATGTTGGAAGAAGAAAGTATAGGAAGGTAGGAAATGGTAGGGGAGGGGGTTGAAAGGGATACAGAAGAAAGGAGAGTGGGAGGTGAGTAGAAGGGTAGGGGGGGTGGGATGGAAGGAGGATATGGGGGGGGGGGGGGGCTCTCTGAGCCTTCCCTGCCAAGGACAGGGTTAAGCGAGTGGGTAGCATTCAATCACCATCTTATCGACTAATGTACACCTTCCTCCGATTTCTGTGTGAGGTCGAGAATCTCCAGCATTAGGAATTGTTAACTCCAAGAAACGAAGACGTGATCATGCCAGGCCTCGCGGACAGGAGGAGTTAGAGAAAACATAGTATAATTATTCGGCACCAGCGATTACTCAGACCGGGGCAATTGCAAATAGAACTTTAATGCAGAACAAGGAGCTTGGATGTCTCACGGAAATTAAAACGGTTACAGTTATTGAAGGCAGCCAGAAGGTTCTCTTTTTATGTTTGACTGACACCGGGAGGGAAAAAAAATTTGTCGGGTACTACGGCGAGTAGTAGGAAGACAAGGGCTGAGTCTGGTCGGTGGGGGGGGGAGGGCTTCTAGTTGCCAGACTCGCGTGGCCCTCGCAGATGCCGTTGGTCAAAGTCCTGTACGTGTAGGGTTCCACCCACCCGAGAGAAAAGTGGATGAGCCTGATCAGTGCCTCGAACCAGAGCCAGACCGCAATGTGTTTTTTCGGGAGAGGAAAAAAAAAACGGTCTTTTTTGATGAAAAAACTAAATTGGTCATGTGGATTACCAGGGGGTGAAGTATTCTAAATACGATGATAGAGAACCCGAGACAGCACTTAGGTTCCGCACGTCCGCAACTCTCAACCTCGAGAGGCCGAATCAGGGGCCGGACTAGATCTGCTTCACTCCTCTTAGAAGGCAGAACAATCGGCTCTTACAGGACGAACCAGAAGGCCCGTTGGGATCGGTGTGAAACCCATCGACCAGATCTGGACGAAAGGAGTGGGAAGTCACTCCTAACCGACATTTCCAAAAGAAAAACGGGCGGCCTCCTAATCATCTAGAGGTTCTCAAGTCTATCTCTTTGATAGGTCCATAAACCTGACTGGGCTGGTAAAACATTATCTGTCCCTGGGATGGAAAATTCGATAGCGGGCCGAGTGTCTAGTGTTCAGGCAGGGGGGGATGGGCAGATCAATCTTCTATGAACTAAGAACCTCATGCCCAGGAGAAGATAGGCTTCGTCCTCGAAGGCCACCCTTTAACACGTGAGCAAGAAGCCCTTAATGGGTTAAATTGTCTGACTGCGGTGAAGGGTTTGCTATAGTCCTGCAGGGGGTAACGAATCAGAAGGTGAAGGCGAAGGGAGCCACTCCTTCTACAAGTTAAGATTAATTGGCGCACCACAAAGTATCAATTGGCCAAGGATTCAGGTTCGATTCGGGGTCAAAAATTAAAAGCAAGCTTAGAGAAGGGGGGAAAACGGATTATAGATAGAAAAACAAAAAACAACATGGGGGAGGAAATAGAGAGCCAAACGTTAAAGACAATTGCCTGCGACGATGGTGTAATGGTTGAAAAGGCCTCACGAAGATACCTGGGGCGGGACTCTCTATCTCGGGCAGGAGTAGGCAAGGCCAAAAAGGAAACAAATGCTGACCATAATGCGTTGTGAAAAAGAGTGGACGCGATTCTGCGTGCCACCTTAAAAGCAATATAGCCACGGACCGGGCCGGTCACGAAAAACGAGTGAGGCGGCCTTTGACGACTCGACGGGACTGTGTCCGAGGGAGGGATAAGCCCCAAGACAGGCTGCCACGGACGGGCTCGGCGGATTGGATCTAATCCCTACTTGCTACCGGAGAAGGGACCCAAACTAGTGGGAGAGGGCTGGGGGCCCAGCTGGGCCGGGGTCCGCCCAAGGCAAGCACTAAATCCAACGGGGAATCCTATTGGGAAAATTAGAGGTACGGACAACACTTCTGATAGGGACTCTGGAGGACTCACCGTTTAAGTAGTGGAAATTATCAGTTTTGTTTCGGGGAAACACGATGGGGAATATGGGGAAAGGCCTGATCTTGATATTCCTGGGGTCCAGGATGGGACTAGGAAATTCTCCTGTGTGTCTGCCTCTCAAGGGAATGTTTACATATGCTGCGTTAAAGATGGGAACTACTAGTCTGTTGCTCAGGTGGGGGAAATGGGAAGTGAGGAAATAAGAGGCTCGATCTGTTTATCGGTATATGAAGAAAGGTCTAAGCCGTCTTCAAAAATTTAGCCCAGACATCAAGATCAACTGGAAAAGAGAGAAAAAAGCGATAAAACCAAAAAAACAGGAGTTACAAAGGAAGGGTCGCGAGGTCCTTCAAGCAAGAGAGACAAGGGAGCTCGTGTTGTGACCTCAAAGACAATTGAGTACGCGAAAGTCAGGTCCTTCCTAAAAAACCCCGCTCGAGGCCAACCCCACTAAAAAACATCTTGCTCCTGACGAGAGGAGCCAGGGAGACTCTTACCACGTTCTAAATCCAGTGACCAAAAAGAGGATGACAAAAAAGATTCTTCGTCGGGACATAAAACTTAAGACTCCTTAGGGAAAGAAGCGCGGGAGGCTTAACTGATCTTGAAAAAAGATCGGCTTGGATCTCGGGCTCTACTTTACTTCAAAATGAGGGAGGAGGACTCTGAAGAGACCCTCCGGGCCAAAGCTTCTTAAGACTTGCTCTTAGGGGGAGAGCGGGGAAAAACTGCAGCGAACTATGAGCTTATCATCTTTTCGCGAAACATAGCCATCCAACAACTGTCCTCTGTTAGAAACTAGTCTAAGCAAAGAAAGGAGAAAATGGCTGTCATGTTCCTGGAGAGCGCGCAAGGCTCTCGTCATGGTCCGGACACAGATCGGGGGAATCGGCCAGACTTTCGGGATTGTAAAGTTAGTTCTGAGGACGGAAGAGATAGACGGCTCAGAGGAAGGCTGGGAGGACGAGGTAACCCGCGGGGCGCCGGAGTGCGTCAAAGGGGGAGAAAAAAACACGTCCTTTGTCGGCCGAGTTGTCAAAAACTGATGAATAAAAGGATAGACCGTGGAAAGTAGGCTCAAGGAGGGCTCACCTAGAAGCCTGGGTGGGCAAAACTGGGAGAGTGGTGCTTAACCTTAGACGAAGAGGTTTCACATAAGATTAAGGACGCCAATTCGGCGATAACCCTCTCAAAGTAGCCCTCGCTGGTGGTCATCTTTCCTTACGGGTACAAAAAAATGGCTCACAAAGGCCGAACACCGTGTTCAATAAGAAGGGGAAAACTGAAATCACAGAACGCTGGTTGCGGGGCAATTCCTCTGACGGGAAAAGGAACGCCCCAAACCAATCAAGCCCAGCGCTAGGTCCTAGGGGGACCGCGGACCCAAGACCGGAAATTCTCTGCCCCAAGAGGGGAAAGGCTACCTATTTCAATAATTAAGACGATAATTTACATCGGCTCTATTAAGAAGGAGACGCTTCGAGAACGAAGAAGGTGGCAGCACTGTCGTCAGTATGGGCACCCGGGAACAGCTGTAGGGGTCTAGACCCCAGGACCCCGGCGAAAAAAAAAAAACACCAGTGGCGAGGGGCAGGACTGGGTCTCAAAGATCGCCGGCGCAGAAGAATTATAGAGACTCAAACAACAAAACAACTTAGGAGGAAAGAATATGAATCCTGATTACTCCTGGGGAAAATTTATAAAGACGCCTCAAGCGAACATGGTGATTGGGTTTTTCCTGAGAATCAGAAGACGTTCTCACGTCAGGGAAGGGTTTCGGTGGGAAATTAGAGGTGGAAGAAGACGATTTCAGAATAGATGAGCAAGGCCATGTGAGGTGTTTTCTTGGCAGAAAAGTCCCGACATTCCAATGTCTCATCGTTGGGAAGGCAAGGTACTTCTCTGGCAAGAGGGTAAACTCTCTTCCTATGAGATTTGCGGAAATTAGGTTGTGAGGGAGTCAGGGGGGAAACCGGCACACAAAGTGTCTTTGGTTAGGGTTCACCTCTTCGGGAACCAGGGTGGGTCGGGATATCCAGAAGGGAGAAGAATATCCAAGCTGTGTCTACGTTATCTGGGTGAATAGTAAAAAGGGGGTTGCTGAAGATAAGGGAGTGACATTATTGAGGCAAGGAGGCCGAACAGGGCTACTAACCAGAGCTAGAACTCGCGCTCGAGACTCCAAGGTCACCATTGACTAGGAGAAAAGGAAAACTATCTATTTATCAGCAGACGGAGTCGGGAAAAAACAGCGTACCTACACCAGGAACAGGGGTAACCTCCCGGTACTGGAAATCTCGTCTAGAAGGACGAGGGAAAACTCTAGCATTCAAGCTATTCTAAAAAACTTAGATCGTAAAGGCACTCCGGTAAGACTCGGGACAAAGAATGACCCAACTAGGTGGGGGTAGTCCTTAGACTAACCTCGCGGGGTCTCCTGAAACAGATTAAGGGGGGGGAAGGGATCCTCGTGGGATTCGCCTCGTGAAAACTTCTCTAGCTGGCTGATTAAGGCCGGAGACGGGTTCGACACGACTTCCTCCGCTCGGGTAGGGGAGTGCTCCTCTAAACCTAATGGACTTCTCGCCGGCCAGCTAGAGGCCAAGGAGGATATACGTACTCCTTCATACGAAACGTAGGTATATCTAAAAAGAGATCCTTCAAGAAAAAACGATTAAAGGAACCTCGTTCCTCGAACCGGATGGAAAAAAGGGTACCTTTTCCATGGAAAGGGTGCCGGGGAACGAGGGGAGGTTGCCGCGTGACGTCACCGTGATTTAAAGGGCAGCAGTAAACTAATGGAGGAGGCGCAATCAGTTGCTAGAGTCGTAGGGTTAGGGTCCGGCGGAAGGTGGGGATAAGTTCAATTAGTCCGCGCTGAAGTTGGTCTCCTAAAAAAGAGGTAAGATGCCAAAAAAAACGGTAAAAGGGAAAGTGGGGGGGAGAAGGGGCCTGAAATAGCGTCCAGGTTCCGCGGGTGGGGTACGAGGGGGGGGGAGCTTGTTTGGTCCAAGGCAAAAATGCTGGGGGGGGGGGGGGGACGCAGGTGGAAGACGGATCTACCAGGAAATCATATCACACGAGAGGAAAAGCGGGCTGGTTCCTCATCGACCTCAACCAGAGCACAGAGGCCAGGCCATCCCAAACAAAAACACAAAGCTCTGCACACCCAGTCCAGGAGAAGCGACACGTCAGTCGATTCCAGCAGAAAAAAAAAAAAGGGCAACAAAAAAAAGAAAGCTCCAGAGACCAAACCCAACCCCAACCCCCCCCAAACCCCCCACGGGGTCAAGTGGGCCGTCCTCCAAAAACAAAATACAGGCCAAAAGTCACCGTTTCTTCAACTCAAGATCCTCTCCAGGGTTGGAGAACGTCCGAAAGGGGTCCAGACTGCCGAGTGCAGGAAAAGGAAAGGGTCACTGCAATGAGAAAATCGCTCCAGAGACGATTCCACAGAGGGTTGGGGAAAGAAAAGATGTCGAGAAGTAGGGCGAGATCAAGAGAAGGAAGCAGTTATAAACATCCGGAGAATATCATGGTGGCAAATTCTCCTCGGAAATGCCAGCAAACAGGAAAGCAATAAGAGAATCGGACGGGGGTTAAGTCTTCGGTGGGGAGAGGATGAACGGGACCACTGGTGGAAACCAGCAAAGTGGTACTTCCACTGGAGCCAAACGCCGCGCCAGAGGGAAGCATTATGTTGACTAAATGGTTGGGGGGGGAAAACCCACAAAAACTTATCCTGCTGAGAAAGAATCAGGGAAGGTCAGTCCAGTTGGCCAAAAAAGGGGACAACCCATCAAGAGGAGAAGAAGAGTCGTTATACGGAAGGTAAACTCGAGAAAAAAAAAAAAGGGGAAAGAGGGAAAGAATATATCAGACCGTGACGATGATGCATCCAATACGGAGGGGGTCAACTTTGAACTGAAAGAGGGAGGTATCTTCTGAAGGAGAAGGCCTCTCAAGGGGAAAGTGAGCTTCATCCAAGCATTCTTACCTATTGCAGAGGTTTCTAACGGGGGGGGGAAAACTAGTCAAAAAGTTCCTTTTCCACTCTCAGCACTTCAATCTCGCAAAAAGGAATACGTAAGAAACCTTAAAGATTCGGAGGGGGGAAAAAAAATCGAACTTTTACCTTGTTTAAAGGGAAGGGAAGACAAAGTTGATAGACTTCTTCGGTAACTATCGCCCGACGTTCAGAGAACTATCCCATACGAAAAAACTTTGTTAGAGGGGAGGAAAGGAGTAAGACGGGGGACGGGCCGCCATGCAAACCACTCATTTGAAGAAACAGCCAGTTTGCTGGGAAATGTAAACTCGAGCGAAGGTTATACGGGATTCGGCGGAGCGTCCGCCCCTGAATTGAGGAAAAAAGAGGGTTCTGGGGGGAGGGACAGTCCCAACTTTGGACGCTTGTCCTTCCGATAGGTGGGGGGAGGGTTTAAACGCTGGGTCATGAAGGATAATAAATGGGGTCGGAGAGGTGTGCAGAGGAAGGAAGGGGAGGGTTCCTCTCTGGAACGCGAACTTTTGCTCGTGGGGCGCGGGCGCGTCGGAACAATAGAGGCTGGTGGCTAAAGGGCGAATGAAAAAGCCGCCGTCAGGCACCATAAATAAAAGCATTCAGGAGGGGGGTCCGGACAACCACCAAACAATCCCCCCTAGAAGACAACACCGCTTCACTTTTCGAGGCTCGATGACCTGTAGCCGAGACCCTTGAAAATCAATTGGGGGGGGGCTCTAAATACATTAAAAAAAATACTACAACAGTAAAGGAGGCGGAGACGACTAGGGAGAAAAACTCTCTCCTTCCAAAACCAAAGCGACGATTGAGCAATTCGTAGAAAAAAATCATAATTCTGTCTCAACCACGGGAGAAAGAACGGGCGTCAAACCACCACGGCGCACCTCTACTTGGCGGGGAGAAAACAGGACAGGAGAATTCAAGTAGAGGGGTGGAGAGAACTAGCTTCAAGGGTGGAAGACTTTCGGAATCGAAGGGGAGGCAGACCTTCTCGACGGAAGAAAAAGTACTTATTCTAGACAGTCTCCTCCGTCCGGGAGGGACTGTCCGGCGGATACAGAGATTAGGTGTCAGGGTTAAACCGGACCGACTAAGGACGTAAAGGGGCGCGGGACCGGCCTCCAGTCCTTGGAGATTTGAAAAAAAGAATAAGCTTTTGAGGAAAACGGGGCGAAGAACGTATCAAGAAAACAAATTCCGACTCCGGGCATGAGTACGGGTTGGGGGTTGGGTTTGAAGGGACTTTCAGGCCGAAACCTCGCGATAGGGGGGAAAAAAGAAACGGGAAGGGCTGGGAAGGGTGGGAAGTCGGTTGTGATGAGTGACTAGAGCCTCCGCTCAGACCCGCTGGTCAGGAAATTAACCACTCGGAAAGGCCTTCTTCTACCGGACGGGAGGTCACGAGAACCTGGGTTCAGACTCCTTTGCTCAAGAGGTACTCAAGACTAAAGTGAAGGGGGGTCGCTCGCTCCCTTGAGACAAAGGGCGCTTCCCTCATTGAGACAGGTTCGCAAGGTTTTTTACGGACGGAAAAAACGCCATCAGGGGAAAAAGAAATTACCGCTAATGGAAAACTCCAAAATCAACAGAGGCAAACGCTCAGGCCAGATCGGGTGAGAGCTGCTCACGGCTCTTTCTAGATATCCCCGTCTCCAAATGTTCCAAGAAGAAGGGGGAAAGCCTGAAAAGCCTGACTGGTTCCTTGCTTCAAATCAAGGGGGGACCTACGAAAAAAAAAAAACCTTGGGGGAAGAAATCCCATCCTAAGTAGAGCTTGGAAAAAAAACGTAACACAAAAAGCCTTCTGGAAAAAACGCATCAAAACTCTGAAAGAGTCCGGTCCGTGAGTAAAAAGTGCCTGTGGAATAGGATGGCGGCGAAGAGTCTTAGAAAATGACTAAGCCAACTGAAGGGAACAAGTTATGAGACCTTTCCAAAAATCTTGATCACACTACCACACCAATCAACAATTTGGCAGGGGGGTTCGAGTTCGAAAAACTTAGAGCCGGCAGATCATAAAGCTCAACAGAAGGTAATATAAGGGATAACTGAATGAAAAACCGAGCCGGTGAGAGAAAAAAAAAAGATCCATTTTGATGGGGGGCCGGGAGAAAAGCAGACGAGCAGTGAAAAACGGGGGCCTATGGAGCAACGTCGAGGTGGACTCAATCTGTTACGAGGGAGAAAAAAGGGCAAGCAAAAGTGCTGAAGCCGGACGCGGACGTCGCCAAGGGGGTGTGAAACCAAGGGGGGGACAATCTATGCTCTTTAGCAGGGGCACAGAGCTGGGGCCCTATGGAGGTAAAAGACGGGGAGTTTTCTTCTTCACGGGTACTAGTACCTTCACCAGCCCTTGGAGGGGAGTGGATAGGGGAACCGGAGGGAGGGAACTGGTCTAGGGAGAAAACCTCTGGCTCCAGGGTCCCAAGATCACAAACCAGGGGGGACTTACTTTTGGACTGTCGGGGGGGGTCTCGAACGGGGAAGGGGACATAGGGGAGGGCCCGGACTAACCCCAAAAATGCGGCGCCCGTCGATAGACTCAAAAAAACTACGGGATTAGCCAGATGAAGAACTAAAGTAAAAAGGGTGGGGGGAAGAGCCGCGACTGATAACTCCCTTACCCTTCACGGGGTCAAAACTAAAGAAAAACGGTACAGAAAATCAGGTCTTTAGGCCTCTGGGGTCCGTCCTCCGGCATTAAGATGCAAGCAAAAAAGGTAGGCTCCAAAGAAAAGTAGAAACGAAGGTAAAGCCGACAGGGGGGTTCCTATTCCAGCGACTATGGTTTATTGGGGTCCTGAAAAAGCCAGCCACTAGCAGCCGTCAAGAGGTCGACTGGTTGAGGAGCTCTTAGTGAAAAAAAGGGGACAACACCAGAGGGGGAGAGAGCAGGGGAATGGAAGGAAGGAAAGGACCTGAGTTTTTCTAGAGAGGAATCACCGCTCGTGGGAGAAGAATAGTCCACCACCAGAGCACTTAGAGCAGGACCATCTCTAAAAAGAGGAAGATAAAAAGAAGCACTGATAAGGAGAAAGGGAGGGGCGCAAAAGAGATCGCGTTACAAAAGGACAAAAAAGTCCTCTCTCAGAAAAAACCTCTTATGGGGTAACCCAGGAAATGGCGTTGGGAACGGAAGGAAATAGGTGGTTCCATCTTTTTACTGACATTATTTCTGAAGGGGGGGGGGGAATCACTACTGTCTACGATGAGGTGATTACAGCAGGATAGTCGTAGGGAAAGTGTCTGAAAAGCTATTCTTTTACTTAGGGGCCGCGCTACTTTTGTCATCAGGGGGGAGCCAAAAGGACACCAACGCCAAAACTGAGCTCGGAGGAAGGACTGTCATCGACCAGGGGAAAAGTTTTTTTCCGAAGGGGGAGAAGGGTTGAGGGGGGGGAGACTAACTACAGGTCTGGGGGCGTAAAGGGGAAGAGGATTGATACCTAAAGGAACTCACCGCTCGATCAAGGCTGTTCCGCAATCAGCCTCTCACCCTCTCACACAAGCTCGAGAGGGACAAGAGCTTAAAGAACTCTAGAAAAAAAGGTTCTTCAAGCGTCAAGGGAGCAGGCAAAAACTCTGTCGCGCGGCCGGGCCACCATCAATCCCAAGAAGGACAGGACGCTCGTTCACGGGGTTCCTGTCAACGACCAGAAACAGAAGAATTTAAACCGTCCAAGAGGGCGCAAAGTAGATGCATGAGCCGAGACAAGGGTGGCAAAGTAGAGCAAGCTTTGCATCAGAAAAATGACAGAAACCGTCGCGGGTGAATTATCTGGAAAAAGGGGGAGTCCCTTCCAGAGGGCCGCGACTACCAAAAAGGGTGTATTCTTTTGGTGTTGACACGTTCAAGGAGGAGCCAGTGGGGGGGGGGGAGGGGGGGGGGGGGGGGGGGAAAGACGTGAAATAAACGGTCTCCGATAATGCTTCGACTCTAGGCTGCCACCTACATTAGAGCACGAAGGCAGAAGAAGAGGGAAAAGGGGGGGGATTACTTCGTTGAAGTGTCGATCTGAAGGGTGCGCCTTGTGTAAAGGAAGAATCACAACGGGCGCCACTCCGGCGGTTCAGACAGGGGGGGGGGGGGTTCCTAACAAGGAAGGTCTTAGGAAGAGCAGGTCACCTTGGAACGGGGGCCGTTGAAAAAAAGGGTGAACCCGCCATTAGACATCTCGTGAACGGGTCGGAGAAGGAATAAAAAAATTATTATTAAAGAGAGAAGATCCTAAGTACTTGAAAAAAAGTAGCCTGCTATAAGACGGGGAGGGGAACCTTTTGGAACAGAAGAGAAATGAGGACTCCTTCTCCTCCGCATCTAGGGTGGATCTTCGGAAAAAAACTTCATGCTTAATATTAGCACTTTTAAGAAACGACTTCGGGTTTCCAAAGAGCACGCAAGCAGAACAAAGAAAAAAGCCCCCGGAAAGAGGAGGGGTCGGGAAGGCAGGGGAGAGAAGGTAAATTTTGGCGAAGTCCTCGGGAAAAAAACCCCATATGAGGGCAGAAGGAAGTCTCTTAGTGGGAAGAGGCTACGCTCGACCTGCTCCAAGAAGACCACAAATCTGTATCTCGGGGCCCGCATGGGGAGACCGGAAGGAAAAGGGCACTAGTACCGAGTACCTTCCAAGACTTTGAACTGCAGACAGATGATCTACTTGGAAAAAGAAACATTTATTGCTTACTCTTGCTGGAGGACTCCCCAGTGGAAGGTCTGAGGAGGTTTCTTTCTGGAAAGGAAAAAAGATTTTGAAAGGGGAGGGGTAATCTGATCGGGAACTGGGGATGGTGGGAAATGCGTTTCACCTAATGGGGTTATTCCGAAAAAAAAACTCTTGTTTTTACCTCATATGAGCTGGTCAAGGAGAGGGAAATCACGAAGGGGAGCGTGGTGTAGACAGTCGTCCATCCCTCATGAGCAGGATAGGTTCTCGGAGAGGAGATGCGTCTTAAACAGGGCCGGGGGGACCAACATCGTCCGGCGTCTAAAGACCCGCCATAGAAACCTTCGATAAAAAAAAAATTCTCACATGGGGAGACTTCTCTAGTCCTGCCTCGATCAGCCAGTTGGACTCTACCGGGGGGGGGGGGGGGCATCTTCCTACATCGAAAAGACGCATCGGGGGCGGGAAGAAAAAGGTAGAAAGAGAAAAAAAGACGAACGTCCTCCAAAAAATATCGACGCTAGCGGGAAAGAAAGACAAGAATCGGAGGGAGACTGACATCGACCGACCCTTTGGCTTCACCAGCTGCGGAACAAACTCACTAGGTCGTCGCGACCTCAAAAGGGGGGAATCTCATTTACCGGGACAACATCCACTCGGGAGAGGAGAGGGAAGGAGGATCGACGCACTACTTAAAGGTAAATGTCCTCGGCCGAGAACCAGGGCAAGTCGGGGAGGTAAAAGTCGCTTCGGGGATAGTCAGTAAAGAGAACGGCGGCTTGCAATCAGGGCTCTTCCCTAAACAGCAGGAAGGGGACTTACATCATAGAGGGACGCGGGGGATGAAAACGGCTAAAACTAGATCCTCCACCAATAGAGAGTCATACGGTTCTCGAGACGTCTCGGAGGGGGATACTTACTACAAAAGAGAAAGGGGGGAATAGGAAGGGACGGAGGGGCCCTCTTCGGTGACATATCCCCGTCTCAATTCAAAGGGGAGTTGGACTTCGAGGAAAGCGGAAGAAGTACTGGAAAAATCTTCTTCCAAACATGGAAACGAAAAACCGGGGGGAAGGTTCAGGTCTAAGCAGTCTCGGAAAGTCAGCTCGGGGAACTACTTGAGGGATGACGAAATGGAGCTTCAGGCGCACGGTTCGAAGGACGTTTCGAAAGCAAGCCCTCAATCCGGAGACGGACCAACCGGAAGAGGATCTCAAGCTCAGTTGAGAAAGACGCTTGGGGGAGCTTATTCCTGCCTTTGACGTTGATCACCGGAGGGAAAAAGGGGGTTAAAAACCCCTAAGGGACTATCCAAAAACGGTCTGGGAGGGGCTATACTCCTTGAAAAGGGGGAACACCAGAAAAGTGGGATAATCAAGATCATAGGGACCGGCAAGTTGCCCGCGGCCGAGGCGGACCAACTGTTCAACAGTTTCGACATAGGATCGTCCGGTCCTGTGATGACGAAAATCATTCTAGTTCTCACAAATGCTGCTAACGTTGGGTTTTCACAGGAGCCACCTACGGAACTCTGACAGGAAGGAAAAATTCTGGCGAAACTGTGCAAAGAGGGAGATTACAGACCCGAATACAAAAAAAGCACATGGAGGGGTGTCCCACATTATATAAGGATAGAAAGAAAA
>Ga0179591_1257145_pt1 | contig 14799 bp, 22 predicted proteins | sample CZOMad2_1_08_16f_FD_182891 | JGI IMG/M metagenome (GOLD analysis project Ga0179591, IMG submission 182891) | Vadose zone soil fungal communities from Angelo Coast Range Reserve, California, USA - CZOMad2_1_08_16fungal (PacBio error correction) | ecosystem: Environmental > Terrestrial > Soil >...
AAAGGAAAACGCCCCCCGAACCCCTCAAATGTGGTCGGAAAAAGGGGAGGGGGGAACTTAGGCTCCTTAAGTTTGTCCTTCGAGCCAGGGTCGCACGGACAGGGAGAAAGACCAACAAACCCAAGAAAAAGAACTGTGATGGGCTGGTCGTTCAGTTAACTTGTGCAGACAAAAGAAAGTTTTATGGAGGATTGCTTCAAGGGGTCGAACCATTCAAGGCACAGGGGGGGGAGGGGGAAGTAACCCGCATGAAAAAAAAAGGTGATGGTCCCGTTGGGGGTGGAATAAAAAAATGGGCAAAAGCACAGTCCCTCAGGCTAGGTAGGAGGGGGGGGGGGTGCCGAAAACCACCCACCCCCCTGGTGTCGGTGGCGAGTGGGCGGCAAAACAGGTAAAGGGGGTTGTCACGGGCAAAAAAAGCCGGCTGAATTTTAAAGGGGCTAGGCGGGGGGAAGGGGTACGAATGGTCCAAAAACTAGGGAAAAGGGGGTAATGGAAGACTTTCAACACTCCAAAGACCCCCCACCGTTCAAAAAAACACTCTTGCAGGTTCACGGGCATGGACAGCGCTGGCAGTAGGGTGGGAGGGGAGGAGAACCGGGACAGAAACGCGTTCACCACTCTCACTAAACACCCAAAGAACCCGTGCGAAAAAAACTAAAACGAAACCCAGACAACAGGAAAAAACGAACTGGAAGGGATTCCGCGACACGGGGCCAGGGAAAGAGACTATTCTAGGAAAGGGGCGTCAGGGGGAAAACAAGGGTTAGGGGCCAAACCCCCACCAAACCCAAAAACCGGAAAAAAAAGGGATATCAGGAGGGGTAACTCCCCTGGAGGGGGCGTTCCGCACTCCCGGGGAATTCCACCGTGGGGGAAGGGTAGAGGGGTAACAAAACTGTGGAGAGTACGTACACTCCGCCAACCCCGGGCAAACACGCCGGGAATGGGGAAGGGGGTAGCGAGGCATGTCAAGGAGGGGAGACCGACCTTGTGAGGGGGAAAGGTAGCCTCGAACCAAACTGAAAAAATGGGAAACAAAAGAGATGATTTGGGCCGCGGTGGGGAAAAAAGATAGATGAAACGCCCGGCAAAAAACTCCCTCAAATACGAAAAAAGGACGAGACAAAGACATTTTAACATGCAATTGACAAGGAGAAAACCCGGGACGCCCGTTGTTTGCCGTCCAAAAAAAGAGTCGAGCCGGGGGTAACCATAGCAAACGGCCGAACAGGGGGGGCCCTCAAAAACTTGCGGACCTCCTTGCCGAAAAATCAGGGGATAAAAAGAAACTCGGCGCTGGGAGCATTGGGTTCGGCGGTGGGGGAAAACAAACAAGCACAAGCGAATGTGGCGATACGACCCTTTCTCAAAGAAGGGGGGGGTGTTGCCCAACCAACGCCGAAGAAAGAAATGAAGTAAGGGTAAAACCGTGTGGAAAAAAGCAGGGACGTGGGGGTGGGGGCAAAGCGGGGGGCGGAAAAAAGAAGTGGCCCATGAAAACAACAAAAATCGTAATGAAAAAAAGAGATCCATGGAAGAGGGGACACACCAGGTTGGAGGGTCTAATGGAAGACAGGAAACGGGGGAGAAAGGGGTAATTCGCAAAGGGAAACCTGAACATGTAGAAAGCGGCCAGGACAACGACCCAGCCAAGGGGGAATGTTTAGAAAGGGGATCAGAGGTGTCGGAGGAAAAATCTTGCTGTGCTTATTAAAGAGGGGGGGCCACAATCTAAAAAGGTCAGTTGCAAAACCTGGAGCTAAAGAAGGAACAAGTTTTTGAGACAGAGGCAAGTCGCCCAGCAAGAGGAACGCCCCCGCACAGACGGTGACCCAAAAAACAACAGAAAAACAGGGGGTTTGGGGAAAATGTGGAATGCGACCGGGAAACAAGGCGTGTATACTGACGAGGGATCTCAAGGTCCGGGAACGGAGAAAGGGAAAATAATGACAAAACATTCCGATGGGGGGGGGGTTTTGGCAAAAGAAAATTCTGGGGAAGGGAACGCTGGTCTTTTCTGGGGGGGGGGGAAAGAAACTAAGCAAAGAAAGGAAAAAACCGAATGTGGGGAGGTGTTTGGAGAAAGGGAGTTCAAAAGACGGCCCCTTGGAATACGGGAGACGGACGGGGGGAAATGGGTGATGGCTCAAAAACTAAAAAAAAGAATAAAAAAAAGATGATTTGGTTCAAGAACAAAAAAGCAACCAACGGAACTAGCGTCATGGACTTCCTTAAAAAAGAAGAGGGGGGACGTGGGGCACGGCAACTGGTGGAAGAGGTAGGGGGGCAGGCTACGTAGGGAAGTTTCGCCGTACAGGGGGCAAAGAACATCCGGAAACCACCTATCAACGCACCTAATCCGGGGCCTGGGGAACCGGTCTAAAGGGTCACAATACGGTTGCGAAAAAAATCACCACCCTTGCGGAAACGTGGGCAGGGTGGCTCGCGATTTGCTGCAAGGGGGGTGGTAGGTTCGGCAGAAAAAACCGTTGGTTTGGACAAGTATCAAAAAACGGACGGGTCGGGGAAAAAACGGACTATCGATCCCTTACTCTGCACTCAAAAGGAAAAAAGCCGACCTGCTCAAAAAGGGAGTAAAGGCAAAAAAAAAAAACATGGAAGGGAGACTAACTGGTGCCTGTCCAGTGGGAGAAGGGGGCCCGCGCTCGAGACACTGCGCCTGGTATCGCAAAAAAAAGAAGTATGGGCTCTCAACGCCGTCGTAGAAAAAAAAAAAAGGACCCGAGATGACGGGTTAAGGGGCACTTGGGGGAAAAAAACTTTGGATGTCAACGTCGTAAACTTGCAGGCAGAGGGAGGGGCACGGGGGCAACAGGCTGGGTCGGTGTGGTGTTAAAAAGGGGGCATGTCTTTTCTGCAAACAAAAGAGCGCCGGTACGAGCGGAGGGAAAATCCGGGTTGGCGGGGCTGGCACGGCAGGAATGAGAAAAAAGAGTGGAGTAGCGGTGGCGCTGGGATTGAAGACGGGTAAGCATTTTAAAAAAATCTGTGGCTGAAGAGAAAGAGCAAGGCGTAAAAAACTTCGTCGTGCCGGGGCGATTGGGAAGACGGGACGAACACGGTGGGGAAAAAGCAGAAGCCTCTGTTTCAGGGAACCCAACGACTCGGGGGGCCGTCACGCTTGAGCGTTGATAGAGGAACTACCATGAAAAGGGATAAGTGAAACAGATCAGCCCCAAACAGGAAGTCAAAAAAAAGGGAAAAAAAAACTGAAAGAAACGAGAAAACAAGCTCGACGAAGGGGTTTCTGGGAGGTGGAAAAAAAAAAAAGGGTCAATGTTCAAATGGGCAACGGGTAAAACCAAGGAAGGGGAGGTTGAGGAAAAAAGAGAGACAAGAAAAGGGGCGGCGCAAGTCAAGGGAAGGGAGACGGCGGATAGATGTGGTCGGGAACAACTCCTCAAAAAAAAAAACGGAGGAAGAGAGAGGAATCTTGATGAGAAACAACAACGAGAGCTCGCCACAAGACCAGAAATAGGTTGACGATCCCTGCGCGCCCTGAAAAAAAGAGCCACAAAACGGGTAGAAAAAAAACTATGCTTGATCAAAAAAAGAAGGGGAAACAAAAATGGGACAAGTAAAAAACACTTCCCCTATAAAAAAAAATTTGCGCGCAGGAGAGACGAATTTAATTGACCCATTTTTCTCGGGGTCCCTGATCCTTTTAAGGAAAAAAACCGAAGGCGCGTCCTCGAAGCAATAGCAAGCGGCGAAATCTTCTAGTGCAAAAGGGAAGAGAAAAGCGGCTTCTTCTGGGTCAGTTTCCTTGGGGAACAAAGGCCGGGGAAAGGGTAGTTTCGGTCACGGAGAAAAGGCGGGGAAAAAGGACTAATACAGGAGAACGAGACTCTATTGGCTATACACAAAGCAGCCTCGAAAAGAAAAGAAGCGGGGTGACCCTAAGGGTCAAACGTCCGCCTGGAGGGACGATCATCTGGACTGATCAAAAGACGCGCCGTCACTGAGGAACCAACAAGAGGCTAGAAAAAAACAAGAACCGCGGAAAAAAAAAAAAAAAATAGAAAGGAAAACAAAGGAAAAACAGTCAAAACGAAACCAGAAAGCAAAAGAAAGTTCAGAAAAGAAAAAAGTTAAGGGGTGGTCAATAAAAAAAGGAAGCAAAAACAACCCGATCATCGTTGAAGAAAAACGCGCCCCGCGCGTATTCAGGGCAAAAAGGAAAAAAGAAGGCCGGGGAGTCTATCAAAAAGGGGGAGAGAAAGAGAGGAAATAGAAGGAGGGGGAAAGAGAGAAAATCCCAGGCAACGGACGAGCCAACTGAGGTGGAAAAGGCGGCGCCTGGGACTAAATCTAAAGAATGGAAAAGCAATGTCCTAAAAATAAAGCAAAAGACCAGAAACGCATGCAGGCGAAGACCACCCAAAAGCCAAGGAGGGAAAAAAATGCAGAAAAAAACAGATACAGCCCCGCAAATCGAGTGGGGAAGACACTCTCCCGAAATCTCAAGGAAAGGGTGTGAAAAAAGGGTTCTCACCAGTCAGACCGGGAAGACCGGGATCAGGTGTTGCGTTGGCCGAGGGGGGGGGGAAGGCCAGAGGATAGGGAAAAGAAGCTACGGACGGGTCAAAGGAAGACCTATCAGCAAAACCGACTACGGAGCACAAAAAAGGGACCGTCAATCCGCATGGAGCCAAAGCTTGGGACAAAAAAGCAACTACAGGAACTTGGCAGTTTAAAGGTTGGTTCTTGTGGGGCAAACACAAGCAATAGATGGAGGAGAAAAATGGGGTCGTCATCACATTATAATAAAAAAAGTAAAAAAACGACAGGGCAGGAACCGACTTGATTGAAGGGGAGCAAACTTAAATACTCAGTAGCCCACCAAACAAGTCTTTTAAATCGTTAAAGTTGAAGAAGGGGGTTAAAGACACCGAATAGACATCTGAGACGACCATCATGAAACCCAAAAAAAACAAAAGATCAAATTTTAGGACCAGGGAGGAGATTCCTCCAAGGGACCGGTTTCCGGGTTAACTCGGGAGATAAGAGAGAAGCCAAAATCTGAAAAAAAGGTTGTTCTTGTCCCACAAAAAAAAAAAGATTGGCGTCAGAAGGCGAACTTAAAAAGGGGTACTAACAAAGAACGGGACTAAAAAACTTGAAAGGGAAGAATTGCGGGAGAGGGGTCAAGTGGAAATTTTCAGCACAGAGCTGAAAAAGGGGGGGGACGCGCAAAAAGGTGAAGAAACGCACAAAGGAGCTTATACCAAAAAGGAAAGGAGGAAAAGCCTGTCTAAAAGAAGATCCATAAGAAGGACGGGGGGAGTTTGGAAAAAGAAGAACCGGTCTGCCGTATGGTCTCCTGGGGGGGACGGGGGTCCTACAATAAAGCAGACCTGAATAGGGAGGGGATACATAGCGAAAAAAGGGGGGGGGGGAATCGGCGCGCAAAGTAGAGTCGGTTCTTCCTGTGGAAAAAAGCATCAGGTGAAAAAAAAGGACTGGGGGGGGTTTAGGAAAAAAAAAAGGGCGCTAACCGCTAACGGTGTCTTTGGGGTCTCTAAACAATGTGAAAAAAGGGGGAAAAGGGACAGCCACGAGGAGGTTAGGCAAACAACCGGACCGAAAATAAGAGAGATTTTGGAACAGGACATAAAAACAAAAAGAAGACTCAAGGGGGGGGAGAGGGGTTCAAAACCAAGCCGTCAAAACAAAGGTTTCCGAGACCTATGAAATTTCAGGGTGGGGAAGATCTTAAAATGTCTGACAAAAGGACACAAGGCAACGTTCTCGGGGCCCATGTTGGGGGGGGGAAAAAAAAAATCCTCACCAGGGAAAAGAGTGAAAAGGCCCGACATCCCAGGCTCCACAAATAAGGCGAATCCTGAAGGAGGAACCGGGCAGGGGAGGGCGAATAAACAGGGGGAGGGGACGTCATGGCGTTTTCAAAATCACTTAAGAGTTGTACACACGACACTACACGCAAGATCGTTTGAAGGAACACTGAGACGATGGGACGAAGGATAAAAAGAATTCAAATTCGGAAAAACATCACCAGGCAAAAAGTGAGAAAAAAGCTACAAAGGCTGAAAAGAGGTTGTGGTTACACAAGTCGGGAGACTTGGGAAAATACCATGTCCAACCACAGGGTGGGCGGGGGGGAAAAAAAGCGAAACGGCAAAGGTTGCAACCAAGGGGGAGGGCCGACCTGAAAAAGAAAGGTACACTCTTATAATACGTGGCACCAGGGCCAACCTGCCGCACGGGGGGGGGTCGGTCCAAGAAGGGAGCGGACAGGGGGGAACAAGAAACGGGGCCGAACACCCCCTGAAGTGCGTCAGAAAAGGAACGGTAGGAACCGAAAAATTAAAAAACTGACTCAGTTGATTTGATCAATTCAAGGGGAAAAAAAAGCTGGGGGGGGACCTCCGGAGGTGTGCGACAAAAGAAATTGAAAGGAACCACATTCTTCAAACCCAATGGAGGGGAAAAAAAAGAAAGTAAAAAAAAAAGCAACCGGGAGGACCAGAAAATGAAAAAAACATGATGCATGTGGGGGGTAAAGGTTAAGGGAGGACCACACCGGGAAAAAGACGAAGAGCCGCCGGTCAACCACGGCAACGTCCGAGTTCCCGGGGGGGTGGGGTGCGTGAACGCGCAAGAATGACCGAAAGGCTACATATTGGACGAGTTAGAAAAAGGTTTGGTGGGGGTTGAGAACGAAAACTCCCCGAAGATCCTAAGGAAAGATTCCAAAGGGATCAGGGAAAAAAGGCAACAACAAGAAAAAAGAAAACCCCTTTGTGGGACAAAAATCGCGGGGAGAAAGAAGAAAAGCTTGAAAGGTTTGAAACCGGAAGCAAAGCAGACCAAGCGAAACTGCTTGGGAACAGGTCCACAGAACAGAATAAAAAAAAGGGGGGGGAAGGGGCAAAGGGGGGGGGAACCAAAGGGTAACCGCAATCAAGACGGGGAAAAAAAACCTTAAAAGACACGGTAACATCATTGAGCAGGGGTGTAACATAACTACGCCAATAGGACAAGGAAGACCCTCATCGGGGAAGGTCATGGGACGGTGGGTCCCGACAGTCCACCTGGGGGGAAAAAAAATGGGAGGAAAAAAAAGAGTCTTGCTTAAAACAAAAGGGGAATATGACTAGAAGTAAAACACGGGGGGATCATCGGAGAGGGAGGATAATGTGTAAAGGGGGGGGGGGGGGGTGGGAGGAAGTGGTAAATGGTCGGTCTAACTTCGAATGGCGGGGAAGAAAAAACAACCACCCACTCGAGCAAAAAAAAAATCCGGCAGAACCGGGACAAAGAACCTGACTTTGTCACACCGGAACGAAATTTTTTAAGGTCCTTTGGTCAAAACTTCGGGCAGAAGGAGGGAGGGACAAAAAAAAGGAGTGGGAAACTGGTTAACCAAGGTCCACAAAAGCAGTCGGCAGGAACCTAAAGGGTCGGTGAAAGAAAAAAACGGGTGGGGGGGCGGGTACAAAGGTTTTCAGGCTTCCATTGGGGGATTGCGGCGGGAAAAAAAAAAAAGAGGCGGCATCGGGGTGGGAATTGATGTGAGGGGCAATCGTGCCGGGACACGGAAACCAGGTGGTAAACCCTTTGTGGGGGGGGGGGGAAAAAGGGGGAAAGAAACAAGTTTTGACTGGCGGAAAAGCTCATGCATTGTTTGAGGCAAGAAGAGTCGGGCCAAAGGTGGGGGAAAGGGAACAAACAAAAGTCGGGTCAACATATAAGAAGGGGTGTACAAGCGACCAACTGGGGGTGGGCCCTGGCAGAAACTTTGGAAAGTAAAAAATAAGGCTGTAAAATGGACGTCTTCCGTCGCCCCAAAAAAGAACGAAAAAAAAAAGGAAAAAAAAGATGCCAACCTATCCACTGAGCAAAAAAAAAAAAAAGCAGCCAGGAAAGCGCCTCGGGTGAAAGGAAAAACGGGGTGTCCAACGCGCTCCAGCGTTGGGCGGACCGGCCGTAAAAAAAGCAAAAAAGGCAAGGGGGGAATTCTTCAATCTTGACTATCACGGGACCACTTTGCAGCGGGGTGGGGGGTAAAATGTCATCCAAAAATTGAAACCCTCGAAACAAGGAGAAAAGAGGGCGAAGTACCCCAAAACAGCAACAGACAAGCATTTATGTCAGGTAAGCCAAAAAGTAACCCTCCCACACACGTCTAAAGGAAAAAAACAAAAATTCGTGGGGTGGGGGGAAAAAGGGATTTGATCCGAAAGTTGGTGGGTGGAAAATAAAGGTGTATGGGGCTTTGAAGGGTCCCGACGCGGAACAACTCTTTTCCCGAGTTAAGGGTGGAAGGGGAAATATACAATCAACTCAAATCGTTCCTATAGCCAGTAAATGCCGACCTTAGGTAAAATGGGACAACACTAACAAAACAGGGCCTTGAAGAGAGGGCTGACCAGACTCAAACTGCAATACAGAATGAGTTCCCCCACCCCCCGTACGATTTGGATGGCGGCCAGGTCCTGCCCTACGAAAATGGAGAAAAAAATAACGAAGGCCCCGTTTTAAAATGGAGGGGAAAAGAAAAACGGAGAACGAAAGGTTGGGGGGAGGACGACCGCCCGGCCATAAAAAGATACTGTGAAAATCGGGGGCAGAACAAAACAAAGAAACCGAAACACTTGCCCCACAAAAAAAAAGGAAGGGCGACCCCTGGTGTACTGGCCAAAAAACACGGTAAAGACCCTGAAAAAACTGGGGGGGTAAATGAAAGGAAAAGTGATCGGGTTTGGAGAAACGGAAAAAAACCTCCCGCGGGCACAAAGGTTCGATACGCAACCACTGTCAGGATTTTCGTCACTGGGGATCAGTCTTTTTAGAAGCTCTCTGGAAAAAAGGAAAAAAAAAACTGATAATCTAAAAAACGGCAAGAAAAAAAGAAGGAGTCGCAACCTCGGAAGGGGGGGGGAGAGCCCAGACAGCGATGGTGCCCCGTTAAACCTGCAGCAACAAATCAGGAGAAGCTGTCGTCATACGGTAATCCGATCGAACTCCTGGGAAGAAAAAAAGGACATCCTCTTAACAAACAACGGCCCCAAAAAAGCAACGAAAGTTTATGTCGATTTTTGGCCACTGGAACAGACACCAACTCGGAGGAAGGCTCGGCGAACGGAGGGCCGATGAAAAATACTACTAAGAAAGGGGGGTCACTCCTAGGCCGGAAAGCGCGCGAAAGGCAAAGGGTCCCGGCGACGGAACGCGTCACGACCCGTTCAGCGCCTTTCGCAAGGACACCAGAAGTTGAAAAAAAAATGAATGTCAAGTTTCCGGCCGTGGAGGGGGAACAAGTTGGAAGGCCCTTCAGGGTTCCCGGGGCACGAGACATTCTCGGGTGCGCCACTGAGAGCTCATAGCGCGAGAAGATCGAAGAGCGAGCGAGGGAGGTCGTCGGCCAGCGGCGGCCTCGAATTTGGAGTCAGGAAAGCAGGGCTCGCCCGCATCAAAGCAAAAAAAAGAGCCAAAAAGAAAAAAAAGAGGTTGCAAAAACGGAACGGGGGATTGCCCAACCGTAGATCCCCAAGCCACAGAGAGGTGCGGCGGGGTTTTCAGAAACGCAAGCACGTGCCTCTTCGCGAAAATTGAACCAGCAAAGAAAGGAAAAGTTCCCAAAAAACCACCGCAACTCGGGACAACAACCGGAGACGCGACTTCACCAAGGGGGGTAAGAGTGAGTATTCCGCAGGAAGGTACCCCTAACAAAGATCCCGCCAAAAAAAGGAGGACATGATATCAAGGGACAGATCCGGACAGACGCAAAGACTCGTGTATAAAAATAGTTCCATAAGCATCTCTCGAAATGCGAAGGGAGAAAGAAAGAAGGGGGGGGGAGTCGCGGGGAAAGGTGGCTCTCAAAAGGACGGTATCGAACGAGGTGTCACGGACGCTGCTTCGAAAAGAGAGGGGGGAAAAAAAACGGGGAAGACGACCCACGATGATGGACAGCTGTGGGAGTGTCTTCAGAAAGAAAAAGGGTTTTGGGGTAAACGGAAAGAATGGACTGTGGGACCTAGACTCTTCACCAACAGGAAAGTGGGTGCGTTGCCTCGATAAAAAGGGAGGGAAGAAAAGGGTCCGAAAGAAAAAAAAAGGTGGGGGGCGCGCCACCCCGGAAAAAAAACCCGGGCCCTCTTTCCACCGAAGAAAAAACGGGGAACAAAAAAAAAAAGTAATCTTGAAGGTAAAGGGGGAACTAGAAATGGAAAAGGGAAAATCCACGCAAACCAGCGCCGCCTGGGTATTGTCAAAAGACCGTCCTTCGGGGGGAACCATTGGAGGGGGAGGAAATCCCCTCCACAGCGGAAGGAAGGGAGGGGAACTGGAAAAATAAATCGGCCGGCCAAAGGTCAGGCGTCTAGCAGGCCAACACAGCCAATTTCGGGGGACGAGAAAAGGGTGGGAGGCAAAAAGGAGAAAAGGGTCAACCAGGTTGGTCTCGCCATCCCCAGAAAAGGGCGCACCGCACCGACTGGCAAGCTCAAACTAAAAACATTAAAACGGACCGGGTTAGTTTTTTCAAAAAAGACCGGCGTCCTGATAAAAACAATCGGGGACCCGGCGAGGTTTCCATTCCAAGGAAGGGAGCGAAAGAAACCGGAGAGAAAAGGGGTTTGACACCGCCCAAAACACCAGGAGAGTAATCCTGAAACGGTAGAAAAAAAGTCCCCCCGAAGGAGGACGGCTATCCTCCCCAAAAAGAGTGGGGAGACCAAGACGGGGGGAGGCGGAACGAAGAAATCGAGGGGGAAACGACGAAAGGGGGCTTCAACAACTACCATCTAGATACGGAGCTCAACAACAAGAACCGGGGGGAGAGGGGGGAAAAAAAAAAATCACGGGATCGACCACAACTTGTTCCCCAACTCAATCGAGAGCGTTTTCCGGAGCATCGGGGACGGGCGGGCCGGAAAGAGAAAGCCATGGGCCGGCAAGAAAAAAGTGAACGATCTAGAAAGTGTTTTGTGCCAGCAGAAGAAATCACCCCATGCCCCGAGGCGAGAGAGAGAAAGAAAAAACTGCCTCGACGTCGTGCTCGAAAATCAGAGTCTGCATCGAACAAGGCGTACAGCCTCAAAGAAAGAATGACAGAAAAATTCAGGAAAACCGAACAGAAAGTTGAGTTTAAAAGGTGGTGTCCCTAAACCGTCCACCGGAACCGAAAAAAACTTACGTCAGGGAAGGGGTGAGGAAAAAAAAATGGGAAAAAAACAGCTAAAAAAAAAAAAAAACCTACAACATTGGGGGAGGGGGGGCAGGGCAACCAAACTATAAAACTCAGACACCATTGACCGAATGGGTTGAAGGATCCAGCGGGCAGGGGGGGGGGACATTGTCTACGTCCTGTAAAAAGCGAGCCGCTGAGCAAAGAACGAAGCGTCAAGAAGCCGGGGGGGGGGAGGGAATGGGGTCAACGGTGGAAACTGGTACGGCGCTTCGAGCAAGGGGGGGCCGTCATTAAAACGTCGAAAAACTTCACCGGGGAAATGTGGGAAAACCCGGCAACAAAAAAGACGAGGGGTCTATGGCTGCAACACCGTCCTCGGAAAAGCCCCCGCTACCGTGGTCCAATGAGACTAGACTCAGTCTATTGAACCACTGATGGACAAGACGGCCTTGTTGGTCGAGTCCGAGGGATCAAATGTGGCTCCAGGACTGTTTGGATCATCGAGAAGTAACGGACCGACACAAGAAAGGTTACAACAAACCGACCGGTAGCAAAGCAGAATCCCTGTGGGCCCTGGGCCAAAAAGGAAAAAAGGGAGGAACGGTCGCTTATTCTCCAGACCTCGGCACATTACAAAGATTATTACCGGGACCGGGGGGGAGAAGTTCCCACATTCCAAACAGGGGAAAATATCCAGAAACGGAACAAGGAGACTCTTTCCGAGCCCAAAAAAAAGATCAAACCAAAATTGGAACTCATAGTTTGGGGAAGGATCCGGCAGCCCCATACAGTCCCCCAAAAAATAAGCCTCCGACTCGCGCAACGTTGGACACGGGACGGGAAGGAGAAGGGAAATTTGGGTGGGTCGAAGAAAAACATGTTGGCCTTAATAGGCAACGGGGAGGACATGTCTTACTGCGGGGAGGAAGACAACAAGAATTGGAAGGACCCCCAAGGGGGTGCGCAAGTACATATCTTATTAAACTGGCTCACGTCCCTAAAAAGCTCAGAGGCGCTGATCCAAGGGGTGGGGGGGGGCTAGATTCAAAAGGGTGCAAAAAAAAGGGGCCCCGCGCCTAAAGGGGGGGGACGGTGCCGAACGGGCTCTGTACAGAACCTTGGAACCTTCCAGAAAACGGCGCACGACTGTGAGGGAAAAGAACATCGCGTGTTTGAAGGGCGGGGGTCAACAAAATACAAATAACGAAAAGTGGCAAGAGGGGAAAAACGACGGTCAAGCGCCCACCAATGGTACGGACATTAAAAAGACCGCTCTGGACAAAAGGGAGAATTCCTTTTCGGGATCTCCCTCGTTGACCTCTCCTCGTATCTCTCTCAAAAAAGAGGCCCGGCCGGGCGGCGCCGGCGTTTTGAACGAGCAGGTAATCAAAACAGCTGCTTTTTGTACGTGAAGTGAGGGGTACAACTTCAGAGAGCAGGCAAAAAAACTATCGTGCAAGGACCTTAGTGGAACGCGCCTGAAACACAATAACTAACAGCAAGGGCACAAAGGGGGGTCGCAAGGACCTGGGTGTGGGGGGGGAAAAGAGGCAACGCTTTTTGGATAAATAAAACGGCAGGGTGGGTGCGTAACGAGCGGGAAAAAGGAAAAAAACCCGACGCCACAATGTTACTGCTTCAAAGGAGGGGGACCAATTCGACGAAAAAACCCCCAGACACGGCGGGCAAAAAAAAGGACCGGATCACGGACGGCTTGACACACTCAGGCGCGTCCAGGGGGTTACACCGCGAAATCCAAGGGGGGGCGGGGAAAAATCCTCTTCAATGCGAGAGAAAAAGGAAAAAGTGACCAAAAGGTCAGAGGCATGGCTAGCACTGGCTGGGGAAGGAGGGATAAACAAAAAACCCATTGCTTGTGCAGGAAAAAAAACTGGAAAAAAACTACCTTGGAATGTGAAGGGAAGAAGGGAGGGGACAGGATCAAAGAGTGAAAGGTGGAAAAACCCGTCGAAACAAGCCAGGGTTCGATCCACAACCCCCCAAAAAAAATCTCCGGGCACGGATTAGCGGGAACAAAAAAAGGTCTTAGAAAATCTTTGAAAAGGAAAGAAAGGCCAATTTGTTTGAGGAAAAAGAAAATGAATGTAGATCAGCGTGAAACGTGACCACTGCCGCCACGTCGTTGTAAGCACGAAAGGATTTTCCTGGTCGGGAACGGGGGGGGGGGAGGAAGGCCAGGAGGAGAAGTGAATGGTCAGAAAGAATTAATCCCGAAGGGTACAGGGAAAAGAAAAAAATCTGGGCTGGACATCAGCGTTTTAAAGGGGGGGGAAAGGAAGTTCCCCCCAAAACCTGCCAGGGACGTCCACTTCTGAAGAAAAAACCGCAACCTTCACAAGGACTGAGGGACATTCACGTACTAGGAGAAATGGGGGAAGGACCTAGGTGCAAAAAGTGAGACGTTGGGGTGGTCCGCACCCTCTTGCACAACGGAGAAAAAAGGAAAACTCTTCAATGAAGAGCTTAAAAACCCCGCAAGAAGCGTGGAAGCGTTTACTGGACAGACGACTAACTTCTAAAAAGAGGCGGTGCCCCGTTCCAAGTGGGGGAGAAAACGGCGCGAGGGAAAGATGCTCGAAGAAGCCCATTGCTTTGAACCAAACCGTCCGATCTAAGAAACCGGCGAGAAACCTGGTCGTCGAGGAAGGGGAAAAGGAGTCAAAGTTCGGGGGACAAAAAAACGTGGAAAGACCTTGTAGAAGTCCGGAGCCGAGCGCCACTCAGGAACCCCGCGTCCGGCGTCGCCCAAGAGGGGGGTAAAACCAAAAAAAAACCGGCGACCGAGATCGCGGGGCGGACACAATCGCGAACCTGAGGAGGCAGGTGTTCGCCATCGAGCCTCGAAACAGATGAAAACCTTGGCCGGGGGAAACCTAACCGTCCCATCCTCTGAACTTGGGGGGGGAACTCGATGATTATGTTAGACTTACCGGTCAGGAATGAAAGGGGGGGGAGTGGACTGCCGCAGAGAGGGTTATTCAACGAAATCAAACACAAACCAACAGGGGGCAAAAAACGAGAGGAATCACGGTTATTAATTGGGAGGGGTTTGAAGAAGTCAAGTTTTTCAAGAGGGCACGAAAAACATAGAGGGAGCCAAAAAGCCCTGTCAGTCTCAAAATGGAAATGAAGACGAGCTTTCTGTGGGGTGATGAGCGAGAAGAAGTGACATAAATGAAGGGGGAAGCAAAACCGCTCGACATAAAACCCGAGTACAGAGGAACCACCGGCGACCTGCAGAGGAGTGGGGGTCCTACTTCTCCAAGGCTCCTCAACTCGAGCCGTCACAGGAAAAGGAATGAAGGGGGGACCGGGCGTCCGAATCGGAACAATTATCCTCGTCAAAAAAAGCAGAGGGGGGGGGAACAAGCTGACGTGAAGGGGGGGAGTTAACGCAAACACGGGGGAAAAGGGGGGGAGACACAAAGATGTACCAGGTATTGGAGAAGGGTTGCGTCTGGAAAGCACTGTGTCCAAAGGGATCCGAGAAGGGCAGGTGCCCGTTGTCCGGAAGCTCCCAAAAAAAAATTGGCAATTACCGGAAACGAGAATAAAGGGAAGAAGGAAACCCGGGAGAAGCTCCGAAAGAACATTTC
>Ga0179591_1350648_pt1 | contig 14799 bp, 32 predicted proteins | sample CZOMad2_1_08_16f_FD_182891 | JGI IMG/M metagenome (GOLD analysis project Ga0179591, IMG submission 182891) | Vadose zone soil fungal communities from Angelo Coast Range Reserve, California, USA - CZOMad2_1_08_16fungal (PacBio error correction) | ecosystem: Environmental > Terrestrial > Soil >...
GAAAAATACTATCACAAACTTGGGATCACTGTTTTTTGGTTTGCAGAAAAACTACGAACAAGACCCCACAAGGAACGATCCTTTGTAACGCTAAATGCGTCAAACCAACCCCTCAAGGGGAAGCGAGAATTGGTGATACTTCTGGAAACGCACAGTCAAAAAGAAAAAAAACTTTCGACTCAACCCGCTAAGAAAATCAGAAAAAAGGGGGGGGGAAAAGGGGGTCTATGCAGGGTGTGGGAGGGGGGGTGGTTCGAAAACATTTGAAAATCACCAAAAAGAGGGGCGCGGGGGAGGAAAAAAATTGCCCACAATCCACTTTCAATGTCACGGCAAAAAAAAGAATTGGACAGGAGAAAAAAGAAAAAAGAGTTCAATCTGTCAAAAAAGATAATGGAGGGGGGAGAAGGGGGGGTGGGTAGGGGGAGGAGTGAGAGGGGGAAGGTGTTGTGAACACCTAGACGAAAACGAGACAAGGAGTCCAAAACCCCTGTGAATTGTAAGTAAGTGGGGGGGAGGAATTACAGGTGCCCTTGAAAAGAAGAAAAAGACGGAGAAATTGTTAATGAGCTACTTTGAAGGAACAAAACCGTCGGCAAGGACAGTTGAGGATGCGGGGGGAGTATCACGTGGTTTTGGAACAAAGTTGGGTAATCTTTGCAAGGGAAAAAAAACAAACCGGGGGAGAAAGAAAAAACCCGGAAACTGTCCCGTCGGACAGTGAATTAACACACTGGGTACGGAAGGGGGGCCTGTCCCAAAAGGTAAAGGGGGAAGGGTGGGGGGGGGTTGGGCACGACCACTCGCATGATCTCAACATTCGCAGAATTTTGGGGAGGATTGAGGGGGGGTGAGGGGGGGGGGGGAAAAAAAAAAATGGGGGGGGGGGGAGAAAATCAAAATCGCAGCAGGGACGTACTCCAAACCAAACACCGGAAGTCCGGGGGTCCACCAAAGGGAGGGAAACCGGGGGGGGAAAGTCAAGCCCGTGTATGGATAACTCAAAAAAAAAAACACAAAACATCCGGGGACCGAATGACAATTCCAACTCCTTCAAGATCCAATTGTGGGGCCAACTCACAAGAAGTTTGTGGTGGCCAACCCTACGCAGTGGGTCAGGGGGGGGGGGGGGGGGCCAGGAAAACAATCGAAAAAATCCAGACACCCGGGGAGCACGGGGGAGGAGGAAGGGGGGGGGACAGGGGGGCGGGAGAGGCCACGAGCACTGGGCAGTCGAAAGTATTTCATGGTAAAGTTTTGACAAGGAAAAACATAGGTAAAAGAAAAAAACAGAAAGGAGTGGAACAAGATATCCGCGTAAATGAACCAAAAAACGCTCACGCACACCCAAAGTCGCAGGTCAATAATGGGTGGTCGGGAAAAGAACCATAAAAACCAAGTCAAATCCACACATAGTGGTGAAGGGTCAAAAAGGCAAAGGTAAAACCGGCTAGGCCACCAGCAACGTCGGGTGAAACGAAGTTTGTGGAGACCGCCCGCCAAAAGGAAAGAATCTAGGGGAAACAAAAAGGAACGCAACAAGTGCCAGGACGATCGGACGACCACGACTTGGCAGGGGGGGCGGGGGGGGAACGTTGTGTTAGCACAAACTCTTAAAAAAAAAAACCAGGCACGGGTGTCTGTGGCCCAGATGTCCATATTGAAAAAAACGCAAAATGGCAAACAGGGAGTTAAGGGAGAAAACGAACTTTGGTGGGTTGGTGGGGGGGGAGGAGGTTGGTGTGGAGAAACCTAACGAGAGGGAAGTCAGTGCAAGAAATTCCATGGAGACGGGGGACACGCCAAGATACACGGAGCGAAAAGTATGACTGAGGGGGTGATTGGTGGGGGGGGGGGGGGGGGGTGGGGACCGCATGATCGGCAAAATACAGGAAACAAAAACAATGAGGAAAAGGAACTAGCAACCGGAAACCAAAAGGGTGAGGGAGTGGTACAAAGGTGCAAAGGGGGGACAGTGTCAGGTGTGCACCGTATGTGTCCATCTTTGGGGTCTTGAAAAGAAGAAAAGCCTTGTTCCTGGGGGGGAAAAAAGGGGTCCGGGGGGGGGGCAAAGAACAGGACCATCTTTTGTTGGGAGCCGAATCAGAAAATAGACACTCCGCAAATGTCAGCCAACGGATTTCAAACAACACTCCAGGCCAGTAAAACCTTCAAAAATTGGGTTCAGCGGGGTAAAAAAACCTAAAAAAAAAAGTGTGGCAAACGAAAAATCCCGGCGGGGGTCTTTGTTTGTGGTGGCGAAGGGGCATGGGCGATATGAGGGAGGTTTTTGAAGTGTTTTGGACTGCAAAAGTAAGTGGTAATACCCTGGGGGGGCCGAAAAAAAGACAAATTTGCAGGTGAGATCGGGACGGGGGGAAAAGAATAGATCAAGTGGGTAACTGGGGGGGAAAGAAATGTCCTAAAAAAAAAAAAACAACGAAGAAAAATGGGGGAATAGGAAGGCCACTACTACTGGGGAAAAGACCGTGCTAAAAAGGGATCAACAAGAAAAAAAAAGGAAAGGTGCAGGGGGGATCTAAAAAAAAAAAAACTGATGAAAGACCGCCAAACAAAGCGAAGAAAGGCGAGAAACTTTGTAAGGACCAGGGGGGGGGGGCGAGAAAGGGATGGGGCGTGTCTAAAAAGAGGGTGAAAATGGTGAAGAAAGATAAAAAGAAAAGTCCCGACACGTTGTTGGTTTTTCTCGACCAGGGCTTGTGGGGGGGCATGGGGGCGGGGTGGGGGGGGGGGAAAAAGAACAGCAGAACGGACTCATACAACCACCAATAAAAAAAAAAAAAAAGTATTGGGTGAAAAAGGGGAAGTTTGGGGGATACACACAGTGGCGCTTCACAAAATCTCAAGGTAGCACGAGAGGGGTAGGCTACTTGGGTGAAGGGTGGATGTATGAAGGCAGGGGGTAAAAAAAAAGCGGAAAGGTCAAGAATCGCGAAAAAAAAAAGAGGCAGAATGAACTTCAAAGGGTGCTTTGGGTGGGGTGTAAAAAAAGGAATGGGGGGGGGGTCATCCCGGAAAAAAGTGTCTGTCAACCAGGAAAACATACCGGGGGGGCAGTGGGGGAAATTCGGGGGGGGTGAGATCCAAAGGGGACCACACTAAGGTCTCCCCAGGGGGGTCTCGGGATATGGAAAAACATGTCCGGATAAAGAAAATACACTCCATAACAAAAAAAAAACAACGGGGAAAGGATAGGGGAAAAGGGGAAAAAAAAGGGAAGGGGGGGGGGGGGGAAGAGAACTGCGTGAGAAGAGGGGCAACTGGACCCCGTAAAATGAGTGGGGGCAAAAGTAACGTACACCCCAAAAAAGAAAACAAAAAAAAAGAAAAGTAAAGGAACTTTGCAAAAGCAAGGGGAGGGACCGGAAAATGAAAAATCCAGGCTTGAACGTGGGGGTCGTACCAGTTGTGGGGGCCGCGCTGGTCGGAGGGGTCACAGGCAAAATCTGTAGCTGGGGAAGTCCTCTCAAAAGGGAAAAGCAGGGGCAATCCACCAGGTCGCTAATTGTTTCGATGTGAAGGGGGGACGAAACAAGATGGGGTGGTCCATCAAACGTGACAGGCCCAAAAGGAAAAAAAACACATCTGCGTGACGTGGATGAGAAGAGGCGGCAGGGGGACCTCAAAAAGCCCAACCAAAAAATGCAAGCAAAGGGAGGGGAACAACTGTGACGAGGTCAAGGCAAGTCAAAAAAAATCCTAAGCAAATAATCGCAAAAAAAACGGGAAACGAACAAAAAAAGTTTACACGGGCACACGGAGGCGGATGGGGGCATAGGAAGTTTGTTTCGATAGGGAAAAAAGACTGCAGGGGGGGGGGAAAAAGGCGGGGGGGGGGGGAAGCAGGGGGCGCTTTGGGACACAGGTTCGGGAAGAGGGGGCCCAGGCCCATTCAAAGAAAAAAGGTCGGAAAACAAGGGGCAAGAAGACACGGAGCGAGAGGACGAGAACAAAAAAAAAGTTCCGAGCAAATGGGGAAAATGATAGGAAAAAAAAAGATAGGACAAACAAAAAGCAAATCAGGGGACTAGCGAGGGGGGCAAAAAAAATGAAAACTGGAAAAAAAGAAAGACAAAGCTGGGAACCAAAACGACAAAGGGTAGTCTTTACCAACGACAAATGAAAGGTAGGACCGGAGCGCGGGGAAAAAAGCGGTTCAAGGGGTCCACACGGAAAATGGGTTAAAAAGTAGGGCTGGGGGTGCAGTCAAAAAAAACAAGGAAGGAAGGGGGCATGTCCTTGGGGGGGCAAACAAAGGGGGGGGAACAAACACCGGGAAAACAGGATGTCCGGCATATCAAAAAAAAAAGCTTGGGAAACAAACCTAAAAATGACACCAAGGGGAAAAACCGAAACAAAGCCATTTTGGCAACGAGAAATGAAAAGAAAAAAAAAAAAAAGGGGGGTTAAAACCCGACGGAGTTGGGTGATGTTGGGGGGGGTATTTGTGGGGAAAAAGGATGTGGAGACTGGGGGCGGGAAAGGGGGCAAGAGCATAAAGATAAAGGAACCCTGGGGGCAGGGGGGTGCAACAACATGGAATCAAGGGGAAAAAAAAAAAAGAAGGACCGCGAGGAGGTCACCAACAACGAAAAAAACAACAAACCTTTCCCAACTAGGCGTGGGGGAGGACGCGCTTGGAGGAACGGCCCGGTAAAGGAGAAACCGGGGGAAAAACCGGGAACAGTGGAAAACGCGGGGGGGGGTCAAGTGGGAGGCAGGGAAAAAAAAAGGAGGAGAAGGAAGAAGGGGGGTCGGACCCCGGGGTGGCAAGGGGGGGCTGTCAAAGAGTTCTTGAGTAGGTGGGGTAACGGGCAAAACGGAACGGAAGGCAAGGGTGTGGAGAAAAGGGCAGGGGGGGGAGGGGACCTGGGTTGATATATGAGGGGACTTGTGGGTTAAGTTGCAGGCTCAAAAAGTCGAGGAGCAAACGTGGGGGGTCAAAAAGAGGGCGGGAGGAGAGGGGGGAAAACGGGAGAGTGTATAAGGGGGGGGGGGACGGTCAAACCAAAGTAAGACATAAGGGGAAAAGGGGGACGTAAACGCTTCGCGTGGGCAAACAGAGGGTCCAGAAGGAAAACGGCATAACAAGAAAAAAAAGAGGCGGGTAAACTGTAACACTCGGCAGTAAGGGTGTGGGGGGACAAAACAACAATGGCAAAAGGGGCAAAACAAAGCGAGGGGAGGGGGCGGGGGGGGGGGGGGGGCAAGGGAGCATGGGGGTCAAAAGCGGCAGAAAAAAAGGGGCCCCAGGTGGGACCAAGAAAAAATCGGGTGTTGGGGATAAGGAGGCAAGAAAGGAGGTGAAGCAAGTATTGACAACAGGAAGAAAAAAAATCGAATCAAAAAAAAGGGGGGCAGGTTCGGGGGGGAGGTTGAAAAAACGAAAACGGTTAAAAAATCAGGAACGTAAGGCAGGTAAGAGGAAAAATAAAAAGTCGGGTCTGTCGGGGGGGGAAAAAACAAGCCAAAGCTAGAGGGGGGAAAAGCTGTCGAACGCGGGAATTGAAAACAGGGACCAGGTAGACAAAAAGGACTCATAAAATTGCGAGGGAGGGGGTCGTGGAAAACAACGGAGAAGGGATCACACACGGGGGGAAACAGTAAAAACTTAGGGGGGGGGGGGGGGTACCATCCCTCGGTTTAAAAAAGAACAATTGCCCTGGGGTTGTGCAGAAGTGAGAGGCTTCACTGAAAAGGGATTTGTGGTCCGAGAAACAAAAAAAAATGGACCTTCACGCGGGGAACGGGGGGGAGGGAAATAAAGGGGGGAAAAAAACCGGGAAACGCCCTAAAACGGGGCCGGCAGGGGGCCAGAAAAAGTGAGAGGGTTCACGGCAGGGGGGTCAAAAAAAAAGAGATGAAAAGGAAAAAGGAAGGGGCGCGGGAAATTTACAGCTGGGGGCGGGTGCGGGAAGGGGGGGGGGGGCAAAAAAAAAAAAGGATCGCAATGGTGGGGGGGGGGGGAAAAAGTCACTCTATCCCAACAAAAAACAGGGTTAATTATTAATTAAATAGAGAATCGGACAAAGGCAATGCGAAAGGACATTTGGGGTGGGAAGACCGCGCACAAAAAAACAAGAAAACCCCTCTGGGAGGAAATCTTTCACGCGGGGAAAAAAAAAATTCAAAGTCAACCTGGAGGGTCAAAATCGCTACCGGGGGGGGGGAAAAACTCCCAGAAAAAAAGGTTCAAATAATGGCAAAAGTAAACCAACCGTACGGAACGGGGGATAAAAGGGGGCAGCTGTCAGGGGGGGGGTTCAGGTGACCTGGGGGGGAAATCTACTGGGCATTAAAAGCACCATTTCCGTTCATGGGGGGGGGAACGGGGGCAAAAAAAAAAGGGGGGGTCAGGAAGAAGATCGATGTGCCTGCAAATGAGAGGGGGGACAAAAACAGAAAAAACAAGTGGGAAAACACGACTCTTGCCCACAACAAATTGGATGATTCAAAAAAAAAGGGGGGGGAAGGGGGGTGGGGTTAAACGAGTGACAAAAAAGGGCAAAAACATCGAAAAATGGAAGGGAAGTTCAACCGGGGGGGGGGGGAATCAAAAGGCCGACAACAAAAAAAGGGGGGGGTTATGGCGCGGATGAGGGAGGTGGTGAGAATGAGGACAAGGAGGGGGAAACCAACGCCAGACCGACTGGGGGAAGGTTGGTAAGAGTGGGATTGTTAACGGGGCTGGGCAAGTGGGGGGGAGGGAGGTGGAAAAAAAAGGGGTTGCCTACTGAGGAAATGAAATCGCAACGAGCAAGATTTTGAAATGCTGGGGAAGGGGATTGGGGGACTCCCAAAAAAAAGACACTGTCAACCATTCAACCACAAAGGGGGGGGGGGGGATTGCAAAAACGGAACACAACTGCGCCGGGGAGCTGCCGCAACAGAAGAAACGAGACGGGGGCCCCAGGTCAAGGAAGCGGCAATGGGGCCGCACCCGGCAGTGGGTTGGGGGGGGGGCACAAAAGAAAAACAGCCCACATGAGTGGAGCTGTGAAAAAAAAAAACCGTCATGCTCACGCCCTCGGGAGTTCAGGGTGGAAGGAGGGGGGAGATGGGGAAGAGAAAGTCACGGCCAGGGTTCAACTAAAAAGGTAACAAGGTAAAAAACATAAGAAACAAATTAAGTAAACTAAAGTGGCCGATTTACCGACGGGAAAGGGGATAACAAAAGCGAACAAAGAAACGGGACTGAAGCGAACTGCAGTAAAAAAAAAACACAAATGTAAATAGGAGAACAGAGTAACGAAAAAAACATGAAAGCCACCGCATCAGGGGGGGGGACTTGGGGGGGGGGGCAGACATACAGAACCCCTCAAAAAGAAAGAGGGGCACAAAAGTCAAAAAAAAAAAAACAAGGGGGTCCGCCAGGACTAACGTCTTCCCCAGGGACCTTGGGGGGACAACGGCGCCACAGTTTAAAAAAAAAAGGCCGGGGGGCCCACAACACGCTGCCCAGGAGGGTTTAGGGGGGTGGCGCGGGGGGGGGAAGGCGGAAAAAAGTCCCAAACAACCGGGGTTGTGAATGGGTTGGTGAACGGGTGGGGGAACTCGGCGGGGCTCGTGGCCCAGGGGGGAGGGGACAACATGGTCAAGAACACAAGGGGAGTCCGTAGGGAAGGGGGACGAGAGTAGGCAAAACCGCACAATCTCAAACAGGACACAAAAGAACGGGGGGGGGGGGGGGGGAATAAAGAAGGGGGGGGAAACGGGGGGCCCCCACGGTTGTCAACTACCAGTGTGCAGGGGTGCAATGGGGGGTCAAAACTTGTGGGGTCGGTGGCAAGGGGGGGGGGTGAAGGGTGGGGAGGGGGAAAACGCTGGTGGCATGGGAAGAAAGGCGAATTAAACAGTGGGGTGCAGCGCAGGACAAGACATGTGCAAAAAAACCCTGGGGGGGGGGTGTGGACAGGGGGAAACGACATAAACGGAAAAAACAAACCAAGGGGCCCACACAATGCAAACGCCCTGGAATGCAAAAAAAAAGCGGTTGATTGGAAGGGACAGTACAGGGGGGGGGGGGGTGGCGGGAAGCAAGCAAGGGTGGGTGCGCCCCAGAAAGGCGGGGAAGTGTGCAAGAGGGGAAAAAAAGCCATAAGGGGGGGGGGAAGGGTGGGTTTCGGGGGCGTCCAAGGAACAAAGCTGCAATCAAAAAATCCTTGAGAAAAGGCGGGGGAAGAGGCTACTCATGGTCAGGGGGATTCCAGGGGAAGGTCACAACCGGACCGGAAAAAGCGTAGGGGATGAAAAAATGGTTCAAAGCGCGGCGTGAAGGGGGGAAACAAAGAACGTGAAAGTATCTGGGGGGGGGGGGGAAAAAAGATGACAGGTGGATGCGGTCAGGACGGGCGAAAACAGGGGGGGGGAGAAAAGGGTTGTGGGGGCAGGAAAAATGGCAGGACACTTAATCAGAAAAGTGTTAAAATTGAGAGGGGGGGGGAGTCCTCCGTGGCACTTGTAGGTGCGGGGGGGGAAAAAAAAAAAAAAAGAGCCGCTGGATACACCAGTCAAAAAAGAAAATTCAAACAGGAGGGGCCCTTGGGAAGTGGGGGGGGGGGGAGAGTGGGGAACAAGAACTGGCAATTTCAATCAACAAGGGGACACGGGGGGAAACTGGGGATTGACGGATAGTTGAGGGTTAAAAGGCCACGCAGAAAAAAATGGGGGGGGTCCCAGAATCACAAAAAAAAACAGAGAGATGCTGGAAGGGAGATGTGCAAAAACGGGGAAAACAAAACAGTGGGGGGGCAAGGGGCGCCGGTCAGACTGCTGGGGGTCGGGGGGGGTCTGGGTGGGGTAGGCGGAAGCATCGGGGAAAAAAAAACTGCTGGGGTGAAAAAAAAGGGAAACCCGGGATTGTCAACGCGGGACAGACTCAGAGAAGGAGAACAAAAAAAAAAAACAAAAATGTGAGGAAAACAGGTAGTAAGTCCGGGGAAAATCCAAAACAAACAAAACCCGGGAAAAGCCGTGGTGACCGGGGGGGGGGGGGGGGGGATGGGACGAAAAAACAAAAAAAAACCTATGACCAGAGGATGGTAGGGGGGGCCCAGAACACGATTCCAAAGAAACATCGCGTACCAGCAGTGATCAGGGGGGGGGGGGCAAGGGTTTGAGGCGAACCAGAGGATTTGGTCAAGGGGCGGTTTGGGCAGGAAAAATCATAATAAAACGAAAACCGCAAAAAGGGGTCGAAGAGATAAAAAGGGGGGTTCGTGGGGGGGGGGAAGGAGGGAGAGCAAACGTGGGGGGGGGGGGGGGGGGCTGTCACAAAAAAAAAAAGGTCCAACTCGGCAACAGGTGGGGGAGGGGGGGGAAAAAAGGAGGGCGCATGGACAGAAGAATACAATAGGGAATCAGAACGGGGGTGCACGAGAAGGTTGTAAACAAAATAAACGAAGCACGGAATAGTGCACAAAAAAAAAAAAAAACACAACAAAAGGGGGGCGCCGGAAGGCACATGGGGGTAAAAAAGTGGGGGGCGGTTCAGGTGGGGGATATCAACAACGGAGAGGGAGCCGAAAGGAACAAACGCTTTTAAACCAGGGGGAGGAAGCTAACAGAAAAAAAAAGGCCTCCAGTGGCCGGACAGAGCAACGGACCCTGGGGGTGGGGATCATTGAAAAAACGTCACAAAAAAGGATGACAAGATTAAAGACGGGGGACACACAGGCAAACCATAAAAAGGCAGTAGGGGGCACCATCGAAAAGACAACGTGCAGGAGGCCAAAAAAAAAACAGAAAGGGGGCACGTGAACTCCGAAAACACAGTGCAAGGAAAAAAAAAAATAAACGCTGAGCGGCAAGGCAGACTTGGGGGGAAGTTAGACGTCGGAACAACGAACAAAGAAAGGGAAGTCTGGGGGGGGCCACCGACAAACAGGAGAAAAAAAACCGGCACAAGGATCAGTGGGGGATCAAAAAGAAAAAAGCTTGGGTGACTAAAATGACCAGGCAAAAGGGGGAAAACAAGACAATTGGCAACAAGAAAACGGGACACCGGGGGGCAAAGGGGGGCGAAAGGGGGGAAAAAAGGAGAAAAGGTGGGGGGGCAATGTAACTTGGATGACGGGGGAGGTATCGAAACAAAAGCAAAAGCCTCGGAATACAACCCTTGGCGGGCGCAGAAAAATGGGGGGGGGACGGCACTAGGGACAGTCAAAGCGGTGGGGGGACCAAACCAACGCTAAAAAAAACTCACACCGGGCGTGACCGTCCGGCGCGACCAGAAAAAATAGGGGACAGAGGGGGGGAAAAAACATCTAAACGGTGGGGGGGGGGAAGCGAAAAACAAGGGTTGCACGGAAGGGCCGCCCGATTGGACCTGGAGGAAACAGGGAAGAGAGGGGGGAGGAGGGGGGGAGGGGAGAGGGGGGGGGTCAAAAAAAAGGGGACAACAGAGGGGGCATGGGCACAAGGGTCAGCCTTTGGGGAATTAGATGAGATATTGGGGGGGGGGGGGGGGGTAGGAGGTCAAGAAGTTGATTCAGGGGGGACGGGGGGGGTACCAAATGGAAACAAAAGAAAAAAAAAGGCACTGTTTAATGTAGTTGGCGTACACCAAAGGATGAACGGGGGAGGGGGCAGCCGGGCCGTCAGAAAAAGGGGGGCAAAACCGGATATCGGCAAGGGCGGGGGGGTGAACGGCACCGTCGTAGGGTGGACAAAAAAAGGGAGGGAACCAAAGGGGTGAAGAGGAATGCAGGGGGTGGGGGGGGGGAAGCAGCACAGGCTGGCGCCGGGTACGTGAAAATGTCGGGGGGGTAATGCAATGTCACCAGGTTGAACACAAAGAAAAAATGCTGACTGGAATCACGTGGGCGGATACTGGAGAAAAAGTCGTACCAAAAGTGCAAAAAAAAGGAAAATAAAAATGAAGGCGTAAGCAGTGGTCACCGACAACAGAATAAAAAAAAAGGACAAAATGGTAGGTCAGCAGGGGGGTGGACAAGACTAGCCCCAGCAGCCGACAGCTAACTGGGGGACAACAGGGGGGACGGGGGTATGGCAGGAGCTGCAAAGAGAAGGCGGGGAAACAACGAAAAAAAAAAAAAAGGTCCTCAAACAAAGGTAAAAGCAAAGGGTGGGGAGTCTTCAGGGGGGGGGGAACACAACTGTCTGTGCAAATGTGCTTCGGCTCCGAAACGTTGCCGCAAACCGGGGGGGAAGGGGGGACAGGGAGCAAAAAAAAAGGGGGATGGGCAAAGGAAGGAAAACCGGAAAAAAAAAAAAGCAGGCACAGAGGGCGAAAAGGGATTGGGATGGACTGTCAGCGATCACCAGGGCGCGGGGATGAAAGTGGGGAGACGCAGAAGGCGGAAGATTACGGTCAACAGGGGTGGTGGGGGAGCGGGGGAAACCAAAGATCGGCATGGGGTAAGAGAAAACCTGAAAAGGGCCAAACAAAAACGGGGTAGGGATAAAAAAAAAGGGGTATGGGACAAAAAACACCTTCAAAAGGGGAAAAATAACAATTTGGGTGCGAAAAACGAGCCCCAAACAACAGCCCTGCAGGGGGGGGGATCTTGAAAACCAAGGGAGCAGTCGACCATTGGAAACAAAGGCGCGCAACACCGTTTGGGGGGGGGTGGAAAGTACCAAAAGACACGGGGAAAAAAAAAAATGAAAAGACTGTGAAAACCTTCACGGCGAACCGGATAAATGGTGTACGGTTAAGGTGGACCTTGGATCAAAAACAATGATGGGCAGAAACTAGGGGCCAGGGAAAAACTGGCGTAAATTTCAAGAAAGGGGGGGGAAAAGAGAAAGGGGGGGGGGTCACTGGCCACAACAAAAAAAACAGGGGGGGGGGGGAAACACGGCGCACTGAAAACTGTAGAGTCAAGGGGAAAAAGCAGACGAAGGAACAGAAAAGTAGTGAGGGGGGGGAGGGATCCCACTTTGGGGCAACAGGGCAACAGGGGAAAAATGTAGGGAGGAAGATAAAAAAGGGGGGGGGGGGGTCACGAGAGACCTGCACAGGAACCAAACGGGAACAGGACTGAAAGGGTCAAACTTCACGTTTCGAACCATTAACTTAACCGGGAAGAAGGCGTGGGGGGGAAAGGTGGACACAGGTAAAAAGGGAAGGAAAAAAATCGGAAAAAAAAAAACGGAAAAAAAAAAGCACTAAATCGAAAGTGGATGGTGTTGCAATGGTGGGGGGCTCAAAGAAACGACTAGGGGGGTTAAGATAAAAAAAAAAGAATTGAAAAACCTTAAAAAAAGGGGGCAACAGTCCCCGGGGGCACGGCCTTGCACTAGTAGGGGAAAAGACCCACGTCATCCGAAAAAAAAACTGAGGGGAAAACAAAAAAGGGAAAAACGTTGGTGCCCACCACAGCCGGGCCACAGGGGGGCACTCGGGTCGAAAAAAAATGTCAAGGGGGCTCAGCTCCGGATAAAAAAAAAAAAGGGTGCAACCGGCGGGGAAGGCCCAGGCGGAGCAACTGTCCTTTCAATCGGGGGGGGTAAGGGAAAAAAAGTGGGAACTAGGACACAAAAACACTTACGACAAAGACAGAAATAGTGCAGAAGGACACACGCTCCAAGAACGAAGGGGAAAAAGAAATGGGGGGGGGGCGAAAAAAAAAAGGGAAGAACACCAAAAGTGGCATCAGAATAGTCAAAGATGGGACAAAAAAAAGAATACCCACCAAGCCGACGGGGGAAAAACCAAGGGGGGCAAAAAAAAACCTAAGTGAAGCTCGTGGGAGCAAGCAAAAAAAACAGTTCAGGAGAAAAAGACGGCAAAAGGACATTTGTTGCCAGGCGCACACATGTGGACAGGGGGGGGGGAAAAAACAAAAAAAACGACGGGCCGGGAATCTGGGGGGTGCCACAGGGGGAGCGAAGCCGGGGGCACGGGGGCGGTTCCAAAGGACACGCACGGTGTGGGGTGGGGGGAGGGGGGGGGGGGGGGGCGTCGTGGTGTGGAAAAAACAAAACGGGGTCAGGGGGGGAACTGCCCAGATGAAACCATGGGGGAGGGGGAAGAACAAGAGGGGAGGAAGGAGAAGAATGTGCAGGAAGGTGCAAGGCAAAAACGAAAAAAAAGGGGATGACTCAGACAGGACAACCCAACTCGGACAAGAAAAAACAGAATGTCCGGGGCCAAAACACAAACAGGGGGGGGGGGGGCGGGAAAACGGCAACGGGCAAGGTTGGGTGGTGTCGTGGGGGCCCAGGGGGGGGGGATTATTACAAAAAATGAGGGGGCAGGGGGGAGGGGGGAAATACGTTGAAGTTGTGTCATCAGCAGCATGCAGGGAAGCTGTGTGTGTGGCGGAACAGGAGCCAAAGAACAACGGCCACACCTGCAGGGGCAAACGCGCCGTTGATCATGGATACGAACAGGTAGCAGTGGGGGCTGGGCAGGGAAACCCGGGCCGTCGTGGACCGGTGGTGCAGGCCCCGGCAGTGTCAGGTTGGGGGGGCAAGGTGGCGTACGAACTAAACTAGAAGGTGGCAGGTGTGTGGGGGGGGGGGGGGGGGGGGGGGGGGGGGGGGGCACTGCATAGGCTCAAGGACCTTGGGGGGGGCGGGGAGGGGTTACGGGGTGTGACGGAAAAAAAAACGCAGACAAGGTGGGTAGGCTGGCCTCCACCGGTGATCAATGGCCCGTAGGGGCAACGGGGGCACTCATGGAAAAAAAGCGGTCAGGCATGCCCGGGGGGGGGGGGGAATTCCAAGGGGGGTTATAAAATCAAAAAAAGAAAAACGGGGGGGGGGGGGAGCACGCAAAGAGGGGAAAGGGGGAGACCTAAACATAAAGTACGGGGACCGGCTGTGGGTGGGAGATAAAAAATTAGGGGGGAGGAACGAATGGAAAAAGGGGGGGGTGAAAAAAAAAAAAATAAGCACAGGGGGGGGGGGGGGAGACTCCCTTTTGCAGGGCAGGGGGAGGAAAAAAAAAATGGGAGGTGGCCTCAGGAAGACAAAAAAAAGTCAAAAATAAAACTGCACAAACCAGGAGTGGTCAAAACTTGGAACGGTGGGAAGAGAAACACCAAAGTGGGGGGAGATTACAAAAAAAAAAATCGAAAAAAAAAAGTTGACGAAAAAAAAAGGTTGGGGCGCAGTTTTTCTTAGGGAGTAACGGGGCAAAGAAAAAAAAGAAAAGAGGAAAAAAATCATAAGGGACGGGCGGGGCCATGGGGGGGCGACAAGTGGGGGGGGGGGGGGGGGGTCGGGGGGGGGGACGAAGGGTGGAACTGGGGGAAAAAAAAACGCACAAGGTGGGGGGACTTTGGGGGGGGCACAGCTAAAACCGGCTGTCTGGGTCTGTAGGGGATCCGGGGGGCAAAAAAACAAAGGAGAAATCACCCCCGGTGGGGTCACGGAATGGGAGCAAACTAAAAACCATCGCCAAAACAAACAAAAAAAAAAAAACAAACGTATAGGAGGGGAAAAGTAAAACATGAATATCATAGATGGGGTGGAGCCGGGCCCCGGGGGAAGGCGTGGGGGCAAGGAATTCAGGGGGGGAAAAAAAAAAAGACAACAATATCCAAACGGACTTTTCAAAGCAATAAGCCGAGCAACTCCAAGCAAAAGGGGGAATCAGGGGCCGGTTGGCGAGAAAGGGAACTGGTTTCAAAAGTAGGGGGGAAGAACAGCCCCAAAAAAAACCGACAAAAAAATTCGACTCCATGGTTCAGAGGGGGGTGGGGGGGAAAAAGGAGCAAAGGGGGGTCGAAATGGAACCGGGAAAAAAAGGGGGAAAAAGCACACAGGGGGTCGGGGGGTGCATGGAAGAAAAAGAGGGGGAAGCAC
>Ga0179591_1263945_pt1 | contig 14796 bp, 12 predicted proteins | sample CZOMad2_1_08_16f_FD_182891 | JGI IMG/M metagenome (GOLD analysis project Ga0179591, IMG submission 182891) | Vadose zone soil fungal communities from Angelo Coast Range Reserve, California, USA - CZOMad2_1_08_16fungal (PacBio error correction) | ecosystem: Environmental > Terrestrial > Soil >...
CCGCTGAAGTCCTTCCAAAGGGCCAAGTCGCTGCGTAAGGTCTTACTACAACGAAGAAGCGTTTGAGAAACCGAGAGGTGCAAAGTTCAGCGAGAAGGGCCCAAGCCCAAGCATTCAGCGTCAGATCAAAACATGGCAAACGGGGGAAGGGTGTTTCAGGACCCGGGGTCCGGTGGCGGGGGCAAGGAAATGAATGGGGCAACTCTGGCAAAGCCAGCGCAGGGGGATCCTCAGTCGCCTTAGCGGAAAGGCGCGATAGGACAAGGCGAAGGCCATCAAGGGGACCAAGACCTCTGAACAAAGTTTACGAAAAAAATCAGCACGAGCTAGTTCAAAAAACCTGAAAATCCTTAAAAGGGGTCACGTCGACTTCACACGGCGGAAAGTTCACCTGACGGCCTGATGTCTGAGGCCGGAAAAAAGTGGAGTCCACAGGTCCAAGTAAAAGGATCTCGTCGGTGGACTAGGAAGCTTAACGAAAGAACCTCAAAACGGACGGTAAAAGCTAGGCTAGGGGGAACTGAAAAAACTACTATCAAAGGCGCTCACCTACGTACAACCTATTGGAAACAATTCCCACTCAAGCGGGGTACGGGAACGCGGGCCTACAAAAGGAGTCTCACTTACGCCCGAACTTCAAAAAGCAAGAATCTAGCCGCAAAAAGTCCGCCTCAGACGGACGTTCGGTGAAGACAGCACCGTAGGGGGATGTCTCCTTCGGAGGGAGAAGAATCGGCAATAGTTGGGACGGGAAGAAAAAGAGAAAGTCTGCAGTAACTGAAGGGACACGACTTCCCGGTAACTGCGGGAAGAACCACTGGGCTACTAAGCGTGTCAGCGTCTGAAGGCAAGGAAATACGGCGGGGCCACGAAAATTCACCTAGATGGGGAACACTGTAGCTGCAAAAGAGGGAAATGGCCGGGGTAAAATCCTAGGTCGATGCGGGCTTTACAATCCTGAGGCGGACGGAAAGCTTAGAGCTAGTGGGGACTATCTCTAGGAAGGAATCCTAAATAAACTCTCTCGAACTCCCATTGACATTTTCGGCGGAGATACATGACGCTTCAATAAAGATCGTCTTACTTAAGACTGGAGAGGAACTGCAAGTCTCCAATGAAAAGGATCTCCGAAAAGAAAAGACAGGACCACTCGTGCGAAGGAGTACTTTCAACAAACCGGGAAATTCATGGGTTTAAAAACCGCAGAGAAGGAGGTCACAAGGTGAGTAAATGCCGTGATTGGACGCCGAAGGCGCAACGAAGAAAGGGTGGTCCTCGTTTTGACGTGCAAAACAAAGGGGGATTCCGTGAAGCGGGCGTAATGACCAACAGACTGTGCACACTTAACGCAGGAGGGGAAACGATAAGCCGTAAGAGGTAAAAAAGTAGAGCGGACAAGAAACGAGCCTCGTAGACGGGAGAAGAGAATGCGGTGGGTAAGTCGGCAAGGAGTAAACTCAAAGAACAGGGAACGGTTAGAAGTAACACAACAGGCAATATTATGGAACCCTAGGGCTTCGGGGAGAAAAAGGAGCTCTGGTCACACGTTCATCTTGAAAGGGAGAGTGCCCTATGAAGAGGCCACAACGCGGAAAAAAAGAAGAGAAAAATGGAGTTTCGTAACAAAACTACAGGGGTGAAATGGAGGGTCGTATTCCTGAGAGGCGGGAAAAAAACCTGCCGTCTTCACCGGATTCAAGCAGAGCAATCGTATTCTTACACGAAGGAACATTCAAGGGAACGTAGTGCGGTTCCACGGATGTCGCAAGCTCGTTGTGTCAAACGCAAGGCAATCTGTCTGCGCGAAACTAGTCTAAGAAACAGAAAAAATCGATTCTACAGAGGAATGGAAAATCGTTTCATTCGAAAAAATTTTCACGAAAATGAAGAAGGAGGAAGGGCATCCAAAGAAAGAAATGGTCCTAAGAAGCACGAGCAAGAGCGTTGACAAGAGTAGAAGGACAAGAAAAGGAAAAGGAAGAGGAGCGACTGGAGCTGGTTCCAAAGTGAATCTTGGGAAGAGGGTTTGAAACCCAACTAAGTAAAAACAGAGAGGGTCCAGGAGTGAGAATCTTAAGGGGAGTAGTGGTGGAAAAAGCGGGCCGACGATCGCTAAGAGGACCCTCTACGAACGTTCTATGGCTGGAACTTACTCAGCAGGGTACGGGATCGTGAAGGAAAAAATGAGGGGGAGGTGGACGGGAAGGGTGATGCTGGGGAGCTGAATGACCCGGCAGGAAGCTGGATTAATAGGGGGAAAGCTCCTTAGCGGACGGAGGCAGGAGAAAAAAAGAAGTCAATTAAGAGTCACAGCGAACGCGAGCACGGCGTACAGGTCGGAAGGGATGAAGGTTTCCCTTTCTAAAAAGAGAGGGGAATCAGAAGTGAGTACCAAACCTATGAGTGATCGTGCGAAAAAACATCATAGAGAACAAAAAAAAAAAGGAGGAGGAGGAAGGGAGAGAGATTGACGGGGCCAAAAAGAGTAAACTAAAGGGGGGGAAAGGAAATTAATAAGAACGACAGGTAGTACTAAATTAAAAAAAAAAAATTCGTCCCCAAAAAGGAACCTGCAGTTTGAAAGAAAGGGACGCAAAAGGACGTCGCGTCGTAGGGGAAAGAGCGAAGGCAACTACAGTATTTTACTGCCGCGAGGGTAAAAGAACAGTATCAGTCACTACGAAAACGAGCATGAGAGGAAGGGTACATTATCAGGGGGGAAAAGAAAGCCTTAAAAACTCGATGTCGAAAGAAGGGGGACAAGGGGGGAAATGGGCAATCTTAGAACTCGGCAGAAAACCGAACACTCGAATACCTGAAGTTGGGAGAGGGGATAGCAGGATCTGAGAGGGGTCAGGGCAAAAGTCTCACCAATACTAGAAACCCAAGAAATAATAACGACGTGTCTGGGCATGGCCCAATCGAGGGAACTTCTTTTGAGGAGAAAAAAACCTCTCGAACAACACTAGAACAGGAGGCCTAAGGTCAGTAGGGCCTTCTTTGCCAGGGAAAAAGTCAAAGAAAAAAATGCAGCGGAGAACGGATCAAAAAGGTCTAAGTAACACTACGAGAATTCACGTCGGAACCAGGGTCCTCGGGAGGAAAATATACCTTGGGACGTGGTCGGAAAGACTCGGTAGGTGGCAAGGGGTGGAGAAAATCGTCCGGGAGGACTGAAACACCCGTAAGGGTCGACCACCGGGATAGGGAGAGCGGGTATAAACGTTCCGCGAGATCAGTTTGCTATACCATCCTTGAACCAGGAAGCGGTTTCCAAGGTCTCCTGCGGTCCTTCTTGAGAAGGGCTGGAAAGGGGCTGTCGGGCTTCTCTTTGAAAAACTCAGTGGGCCGGACGGTGCGGGCAACTCCAAAAGGAAACCAAAGTCTTGGGAGGACAAACTAGTTCAGAGGGAGGGGTCAACGGGGGAAGGGGAGAAGTCGTGACTTCTTGACAGAAGGCCAGGGTACAAAGGGGTACGAGAGCGGAGCGAACGGACAGGCACGGAAACATCTGAAAACGATGCTTACCGGCGACGCGTGTGGTACAGAAAAGAAATTTACTAAAGGTACCAAAAAAAAGAGTTAAGTCTGGAAAGAAAGTCTCAAGAAGGGACCCGGGGAACGCCGAAGAGAAATATGATAAAGTTTCCGAAGGCGTCCTCAGGTGGGGAAGTCGGTGTGGCCGGCTTATCCCGCGCAAATTCCGGAGGGATGTGACGGGCCCATCCGCTCAAAAGGAAAGACCGAAAAAAGGGGGCAAAAAAGCGTAGGAAAAAAGGTGAAAATCGGAAGAGGGACGAAACAAACGAGCTCAACTGGAGGAGGGCTGACCTTCAATGGGACGGGAATCGGGCTGGCCTTTCAGGAAGAATAGTCCGGAGCAAGAGTGGAGCCGAAGGAAGTAAGAGAGAGATTGTATGAAAAGACTCTGGAGAGAAACGGGGGACCGGGCCGGCCACCTGGAGGGAAACAAGACGTGTAATAGGTCAGGCTTAAGAAAAAAATCGATAAAGCGGCAGCAGCAACGGAAGGGCAATCCTCGGGGGGGGGACCGCACTCAGATCGGATCGCACAAGAGATGTCGAGGAAGAAGACAGAAGAGAGTGGGGACAAAGCGTTCCGGGGCCAAGGAAGATGGCCATCTTGCATCAAAGAAACGGAACGAGAGCGCGAAAATAAAAGGAGGAGAAAACGAGCTGGGGGAGGTCAGGTCTAGGGGGATAGTGTCTGGTCGGGGAAATCCCATAGGCCGAAGTAGAGAGATACGTCAGGATGCCGACCGGTTTCTGTGAGAGAACTACGTGGGGGTTTAACTAAGTAGGTACTTCGATGAAAGTCTGTCGGATGTGACCGGTCAGAAAGGAGGGGGCGGAACGCATGGTCGAAGACCGACTAAGGCGAAAGGAGTGGGCCTTCCGAACAGCGACATGGCCAAATAGGTTGCTCTGAGGAGGTGAGCGACCAGGGAGACGAAAAACAGGTACGAGATTCGAATGATTCTCGGAACTGAGCTGCCGCGCAAGGAAGGGAGAACACCGCGGGCTCACGAAGCCGCTCGACTCTGCTGAAAAAAAAATGAAACTGGAGAAAAAGGAGGCTAAAAGGGGCGACGGCTAAAGACCAGGAAACTTTCTTTGACCTCGAGCGGGTAACTAGAGAACAGGCCTCGGGCGTTGAAGGAGGTACACTGTTCCTTCAAGGAAATCTAGATCTCTGGTGCGGGGAATAGGTTCAACAACCTCAGATAGTGTAGATAGTCTTTGGGCCGGACTTTGTGAATCTTGACAAAGTCGAGGAGAACGGGGTGGTCTACTTTCCTCTAGGCGTCTCAGGTCGACCGGGTAACTCCGGGGAGGCACGAGAAAGAGTGGGGACTGCGGAGGTAAGTGTCCGGGTTGGCATTGGTGCCTTGTCCGTAACAACGGTCAGTGAAAAAGTCGGCTTTCCCTTAGGGGAAAAGGCCAAATAAAACAGTTTTTGAAAATTTGAGACTGATCTGGGAGGTGGACTTACTATAAAAAGGTGTTTTCACAGAAAACGAACCACCAGGATCATTATACTTCGGACTCCGCCTAAGTCCTAATGGATCCGGCAATCGGGGAGGAAGTTAAATGGGTTGAAGGTCTCTGATGGTAGATAAACAGGATCGCTTGCACGTTCAAAAAAAGTGCCAGAGGTGAGGTGAAGTCCGACGGAGTATAAGGGTTAAGGCAACCCCCCTACGGAGGGGAAATTTTCAAATTCTAGGCTTGTCAAGGGGGCGTGGCAAGAGGAGAAGTAAAATCGCGGCAGAACAGGTAACGTAAAGGGGAATTTTGAAAAGGCGAAGCGAGCGCCGAAGTCCGGGTCTTTCGCCAGCGGTAAGGTAAAAATCCAGGGGTCCGTGGGGACAAGTCGAAGCTCGCAGAAAAGAAACCTGAAGTGATGGGTGATCTCGAAGGGGTGAAAGCCGATGCAAAAAAAAAGAATCTTGAAAAGCCGTTTCCGACGCAACGTCCTGCGCCGAGAGAGTGGCCTACACCGCCCCAGAAAAAAGCAGGGACCCGCGAATTTACCTGCGGGACAAAAAGGCAAAACGACCGAATGAATAAAGACCTCAGGAAGTTCGTTCATAAAAGAAAGAAATGGGTGCCTGCAGAATACACAAAAAAAAGGAGTTACAAGTCAAGCCATCCGTCAAAAGCGAGAAAAGCGTCGGGATGCACACCTTAGGCAGTGGGCTGCCTTATAGGGAAGGAAGGAGGAAAATCCTGCGTTTTGACAAAACGGGGGAGAGAACACGTGACAAGACGGGGCCAAAAATTCCCAGTGGGAGCAAAAGGTCGAGGAAGGGAAAACAAAGGCGGATTTCTGGGCCTCAATGTAGTGGGTGATCGCGCAGTAAAAGCGAAAAACGTTCTCCCATGTCCAACGGTGCTCTCAGAAAAAAGCGGAGGCACAGGCAAAAAACGGCAGAGTCCTACACGGAGCATCGGCCATAGGCCCAAGTAACATCTAGCGCCGCAATAACCTAAACCAAAACAACAACTCAAAAAAAAAAAGATCTTGGGATGCAAAAAAGGGACAGTCAAGATCGAAAGTTTAAAACGGCAATTGGGAAAAAAAAAAGGGCAAAGGGCGTACGAAAAGACGCAAACCGAGGAAGGCTGCCAGTTAAAATAATAGGATTTCGGCGGTGATAGGCCATTAAGGATTCACCACAGAGGGCGCAGAAGTATCGACCGAGGAACAGTAACATCACCACGCACAGCATCACGTCCAGTTTTGGAACGTAGCGTTTAACCCGGACGGGGGGGGCCGGTCGCGCGGAGTCGCGAAAGACTATGAAAACAAGAAAAAAGGAAAAACGAGAAGGCACAGACGTGAACAGCTAAGTAACGTCTGCTTTCTTGGCGAGAGAGAAAAAGAGATTTATCCTTCATATCATATTTCTCAGCAAGTGTACGTTCGCATAAGGTCATGAAACGGACCTTGAGCTAAACCAGTCGAGGTCACTCAACTTCACGAATGCGAATACTCCGTAGGTGACGTCTTTTGACTGAAGTACGCGGTAGAACTCTTCTGGCGACTTAAGAGGTATTCACAGGGCTAGGTCCGGTTTATAGGGGGACACGGTCGTCACGGCCGTGTGTACAGGCCTGATTCGTCGGAAAAAAAGAAAGGTGGCGAAAAACTAAAACCAGGGGTGACTAAGGAGAGCGCTGAAAGGAAGCACGACCTAAGGACCACTCATCTCAACAGGGGTGCGGCGGTCGACATAGGAAAGGAGAGCAAGTCGAGGACGACGGGAGGGAAGCAAATTCGACTTGAAAGGATCGACGATGGGGGAGGGACGGATAATAAAGGAGCGGGGAGAAGGGAGGAGATAAGTGGAGAAAGTAAGGGGTTGAGTAATGGGGGAGAGATGGGGGGGAAGTGGGGAGGGGGAGGGAGGGAGTGAACTTTCTAAGATTCTAATCATTGCTAAATTTCCGGTGCTGGGTGGTCTCAGCCGAGAACTGTTAAAGAAGGGGGTGTGACTATGTTCGGTCGTCACCGTGCAGTATGCAAAAAAAAGGGGTTCCTCTTGTGAAAAAACTTCGGGGAATTGGGCGTCGGGAACGCTTCGACAGATTGCCAAAATGCTCGGGCCGTGAGATCCCATAGGAGTCGGTCAGCTGGAGACTGGGACGGCAATTCAAGAGTAATTCGCGTGCAGCGTCGCGGGTTGTGGGCGGCAATCGCTGGCAAATGGCAAACAAGGCAGGGGCACCACCTACAAACTGGAGGAAAAAGCCGTCAACTAAGCAAGAGTCTGACTAATTTCATCGTGCAAAAAGTCGGCTTAGCGGCAAAAAGCGGACAAGAAGACAAATGTTTTCTGGTAGGGAAAAAGGACGGCGTTGGGGTCGGGCTTCAGGTCATGCCCCCGAGACAAAGGCCGAAAAACTTCAGTGGAAAAACGTCCAGCTCACTACGACGGTAAGACGTCGAAAGTTCACCACGGGATCGGGAGGTCGAAAAAAGGCAGTCGTGGGCGCTGGGCAGAAGATGGAAAACACCTGCTGACGAGAACGGCTTCATGGGGAAAGAAAAAAAAGTCCATTGAGGTACTACGGAATCAGGAGGTCATGCCCGAACTCAGAAGAACGTGTCGTCTAGAGAAAGGAAACATCGTCATCGGAGGCCGCTGGGTACGAAAAAAAAAGTACGGGGGGAACTGGGGAAACAGCAAAAAGGTTAATCAGTTCTGGGAGGGTCGGGGTGGGATGATTTAGAGAGGCGAAGAAGGTCAGCTCCGGGTCACAGACACCACGTCGGGTCGGTCTGAGAAACGGGGCGAGTTCTAACTTTAAAAAAGGTGGGAGTGGACCACGGCTAAGTGAGGGTGTCGCTGAAGACCACCGGCGTCCTGGATAGCTCTGGGAAGCGTAAGTTAACGGCGGGCGTCACTCACGTCGGCGGAGACTCGGATCGAAAGAAAGAAATAAAAAGGGCGTTGACTGAAAGGGGAAAGTTGTATACCTACATCAAAGCTGACATCGCAGGGGGTGCAATCAGAAAAAAATCTCACAGGGAGAAAGAGAGAAGATGCGTAGGGGACGATAAAGGGGGTCAAGGGGAAGGACGTAGTCGGCTTACTGAATCCGCACCTGTGGACCGGGGGGGGGGGGCCAGGGGCGTCGGATAAAGGAATTGGCGCTGTACGCCTGCATTCACCGAACAGGAAGCCCCACTAAGCTCTCTCGGCTCGCCTACTCTACCCACGATTAACGGAGAGAACAGAAATTGATGAACGATCGAAGGCAACAGCCCTCTGAAAGGGTGAGAGGATAGCAGGGATAAGCTCGCCCATCCCACACCTTCAGCCCACGTCGATGGGCACTACCTTGGCGGGAGTGAACAACAATATCCAAAAAGCAAAAAAATTGAAAGGAACAGGAGCCAGTCGGGCGGAAGGAGGCAAGATCGTGAAGGTCGAAGACGCAGATAAGGCAATGGTCGTCGCCCTTAGAAACGGCATGTCAGTTGGGGTAAGCAGAAATTAAAGACACAAGTTGCAAACTGTTCCTAGAGGGGTTAAAAAGAGACCTTCAAGCCCATTAGAAGTCTCGTATGTCTTTTTGTCGTCAATCCAGGAGCGCCCAAGAACTGAACGGGGCAAGGGACGAAAGCACAATGACGCTATAATCCTTTGAGCAGAACTTTGGTAAGCCGTCGTTTTTGGGGACCCAGGCGGAAGGTACAATTCGGAAGTTCCAAGCCGGTCGGGGCTCGGCATGCTTGCAACAAAACTCCGTACGTTTCAGACGAACAATAAGGCGTTAGATGGAGGGAGGTCCTTTCCCGAAATCCAAGGTCTTCATAGAAGGCCGAGGAATTGAGGGGTGAAAAAGTCCCCGCGTTTGAAAGGGCTCCAGTGAAAAGAAAAAAGCGTCACTGGTCAATGGTGTTTCAAGAGGGGAAAATTGGGACCTCGGTCCCGCCCGACGGCAAACGAACTTCGGCCTACGAGTCTTGCGTGTTCCCGCCAATTGGCCTCTCCAGCAAGTGGGGGACCGTTGGTTCCTCGTTTTCAAAACCGCTCATCTCGTCGTTGGTGAAAACAGTCAAACAACGGGAAGGAGTCGGCGGTCCACTAAGATAGCCGAAGGTGAAATCTGGGGGACTGGGCTCGAAGAAAGATCGTCTTCGCCTTCTACCTCAGCTCCACTGCTGTTTTTACGGGGGACTCGATTAGGTTTAGGGTATGTCGCAGGATCATGGGAGTCCTTTCTGGTCCTCGTCCTTTAGCCCTCGGCCCCCACCGACTTGACCGAGCTGGTGTCCTACTGTGGGACCGCAATATCGAGTCACAACCGACGGGAACGTGGGATGTTGCCACGAATCGAAAAAACTCAAGTCTGAAATCAAGAAAGGGAGTTGGTAGTGTCCCTCCGATGGCCTTCAGACCTCCAGACACATTAGCTGACGGGGGGTCCAAAACCGAGTAAATGTGTCTCAGCCTTTATCGTCGGGCACCCGATTCTCGATGCAAAGCCTGGGCCGGATACGCCTTTGGGGGTGTCGTAAAGAACTCAGGAAAATTTACTAGTTCCGTTGTCGCGAGTTGGTATTTGGACTTTTGGGGGCCTACGACAGTTGAGCAAAATCAAGCTTACCGACGTAAAAAGGGTACAAGCTGAGATCTTGTTCGGAAACAGTCGAGGAGGGGCCTCCTGCTCTCAACTAGTAAGTACCTAGACGTATTGTATCCGTCTTCTCGAGAAGCTAATCTGCAAAAGGCGAAAAAAAAACACCGGGTCCGCAGGAAAGGGCTGGCGTTGTAACCCTTGCCCTATGTTGGCCGGCCCGGACAGAAACGGTAGGTTCAGGCGACGGAGGACAAGTGGTGACCGGCTGAGATAAAGGGTCCAAGGTCGGTTAGATCAAGTCTGTGTGGGCCATTCAAATTGGGCCAGGATGTAGCGTGGGATTTTGTTAGCGTTCGATTAAAGGAAATGTGCATACCACTAGCAGCAATGATGCGGGTGTACGATCCTAGTTCGGACTAACTCAGGACTGGATCCCGACCCACGCATCAAGAGTGTGAGGATGAGTATTCAAGTGGCCTGAATATGACGGGGAGTAAAGACTAGTCTTTCCTCGGTTTTGGTAGGGACAACTCTTAAACAAGGGGCACTACACGCTGGATGGCGGCAGAAAAACGCAAGGAAGGGTTCGACAAAAACTTGTCGAACGAGGGATCCGGAACGGGGGAAAAAAAACATACCAAAGGCCGTCAAAGGGAAGGGTAGGCATCAGGTTTGTCATTTGGATGGGAAAGGTGAAGGCGAGGGCCGTCCGAAAAGGAATCCGACGAACAAAAAGCGATCTTCTCTGGGAGGACCGCCAGAGGAGGACATGGGGGCTTGAAAATAGGGCGCAGGCGGAAAAAAACGAAGATAGTGACATTTGGGAGAGTGGGGCGTTCTCTTTAGTGCCCAGAACGTTAGATGAATCTGACCCAGGCCTTTCTGGACGTGCAAGCGATACGAGAAGTGTCCTCAAGGGTGAGATCTCGAAAAAGGAGATAGAGATTGGTCGCGACCCGGAAGGGGCAAAGATGGGGGGTCTCGGGATTATCCCGGACTGAGGCCGTAGATCGAAGGAAAAACGAACACAAGATCATTGAGTTCAGGGCCGCGATGTGGGGACCTGGTGGCTCCAAAGTCCGTATACACCCAGCAAGGCTACTCCAAAAAGAAAAAAAAAAGTCTCGTTTTTCAGAATCCTGAGAGATCTCGGTGGGAGGGAATTACTTCAGACGGAACCAAAGGGCAAGCGTCAAGGGGGTTCTCAAAAAACAAATCGGAAAGGGAGTCTAGAATGCGAGCCCGACGGCAAGTCGAAATGGAAGTAAGTCGGCGACGAACGGGTAATCCGCGCGTGGGCGGATTTAAACGCAGTCGGGGGCGTCCTAATGACACAGTCTTCGCTTATTAGTCCCATGTGGCGTGAACATCTAAAAGCGGAAAGCATGCGTCTGACGTCTGCAGTTCCGATGATCATTGCCGATACGTATGATATAGGACTTAGGAAAAAAAGTGGCGGCGTAGTTGACTAAATTGAAACACTCACGAAGGAAGACGGAACCTTGCCTCAACAGGCGGGAAACCGCCACCTCTTATCTCTTCGTCCACGGGGCCGGCAGAGTTCGTCCGTAAAAGACGGAAGGGGTTTCAAAAAAAAAAAAGGGCGAACGAAAAAAATTCGAATATAAGGCACGCTTGGTGCTTCCTGTCAAGGCCACGCCTGACTGGAGATGCAGTAACTCTCGGGAACATGGAGATCGATGCGAGAGCCACGTGGGCCTAAAAGGAAGCACCAGGGCGAGCAAAACAAAAAACTGGGCACAGCTTGGACCGCTTGGTCAAAACAGCGAGGGCGGCCGACTGATTCAACCAAACCACGAATCGAATCAGCCCACCAAAGCAGCTAAAAAGGTCGTGGTGCTTGCTTTGAGCAGGGCGACCTGCCCCTGCAAAGGCGAGAGTAGGAATCTGAAGGGCCAAAAAAACTTCATGAAACTGAGGACAATACTAAAGTGATCCTTCCACGGATGCGGGAGCTCCGGCCTTCGGGTTTTCAGCAAGAGAGGTAATTTAAGGAAAAGGGACGACGCTAGTGCTTATGGGAATTCCGGCGCGAGAGATATGACTTCTGCAACAATCAGCTTCTCGAGCCAAAATATAAACAAATGTTTACGACACGATGCAGTGTTAAAAGTCTGCATCGGGGGCCAGGCTCAAATCGTGGGAGGGGGGGATATCATGAGGGGGGGAAAGCAATCTCGGACTGAAGGATTGAGCAAAGGAGCATCTGTACCAACTACCAAATTTGAACCGCGGCGAATGTAAATAGCAACTAGGTGATCCGAAGAGGGCATGGTCAAGAAACTTAGGGGAGGGCCTTTTGGGGTTCCGCCCGGACAAGAGCAAAGTTTGGACCGGTGTACCAAGAAAAGCACTCTAATTGCAAACGGAGGGCCCTAGTCCACTCCTCAAAACTAAAGGGTCTGCACAGGACTAATAGGAGTCGAGAAAGCGGGACATCGAACTGGCTCTCATGGCGGTGGCCTTCTGAAATCGCTAAAAACGCCAACGCGCAACCTCTCCGTATCAAATAAGCCCCCGCGAGAGAACGATCAAGTTGACCGCATGGCAAGGAAGGTCTCACGCTGAGGCAACTAAGGGAAAAAAAAGTTGCAATGATGAGCAACACGTGGGTCAGAAGGGAGCCGCGTCCTTCTCGTCATGGGGCCTCCAATTGAATGGGAACAATGCGGACAAATTTAAAACTCGATCAGTGCGGTGTGCTTCCCGTAGGTCGGGCGGAAGAGATTGCTGAAAAAAAACAATATAAGTCCATGAGGGAGGGATCGTTCCTGAAAGAGCGTAGGCCACGGAAGAGAAGTCCACGAAAAATTACCTGGGCCCGTCCTCACGCAGGGGCATCGTAAATCTCTACAATACATAAAAAAGTCAAGTAGGGTTTGTTCGGGTGGCTCTGGGGTTGAAACACCGACAAGCAGGGGTGGCCGGAGGGCCAAAATGAGGGAGGTCGATGGGGAAGGACATAGGAGAAAATCTCTCAACAAGGGGCTCGGACAAGATCTGTCGGATTGGATGCTCGCGAGGAGACTAAGTTCAGCGGAGGGGAAAAAAAGAACCACTGGGGGAAGGCTGGAGGACCCGGCCGGAGGGGAGGAGCCTTCGTCAAGGGGTAGGGGGGAAGAGATGGCGGTCGACAACGTCGAGACCGAACAGTGACTGTACGGCGTTAAAGGGGGAAAGGGGTTCACGCATGTTAGAAACCTTAAACGGGAAAAAGCTCATTGTCGGTCTATCGGGGAACGAGAAAATCAAAAACGGGTAGAGAGAGCGGCCAACCTGCAGCGAATAATCTGGTTCCATTATTGATGAAACTCGGGGGTACCATGAAAAAACCGGCGATACAGCAAAGCCCGTGCCGTCTCTTCCGGGGAAAAAAGAGACTTGCCCCGTCCGGGAAAGCAACCAAGCATGGTAACAAGAAAAAGAGAAACGAACAAAGCGCTCTCAGTGCCGAATTCATCTAACAAGAAGTCACCTACGGTCAGTGTCGCCAGTAGAACGACGAGCAGAAGAGAGCAGTGGGTGGTGAAAAACAGGATAGGCCCCGACAGACACCTCCTGCCAAACTGGGCAAGTGCAAAAGGTTTATGAGGAGCAAACCCAGATCTACGAGGCCCAATTTACTTGGGGCTGGAAAAATTCTGCAACAGCAAAAAAAAAAGATACTCAGGGAAAAGAAACTGGAAAATGACCCTGCTCGTCACGGAGACTCCCTTCAATGGAGGGCAATCCAACTAGTAAGATCGTAAAGGAAAGCGGACGATTAACACGCAATGTCGAAGGTCTAGGGGAGGTGTGAGGGGTGGTGAGACGACCAGTAAAGAAATGCCACCAACAATCGTCGCCATCCGGGGAAAAAACAACGTGTATCGGTCGTAAAAGGGGTCATGCTGCGGAAGGTCGCTTGACAGAATGAACGCCGGTGCGCTACGGCTAAAAAAGAACCAGGGAAGGTGCCTGACGAAACTAATGGAGAAGGCGGCGTTGGCAGCGGGGCAAGAAGAGCCTAAAGAAGAGAGGTCTAACAGAGCGGTGGCCCAACTGCAGTCGGGCGTCAGCCGACCAGGTTGAATGGGCGTCTAACAGACAGGAACCAAGACCTCATCCAGGGGGGAAAGAGCCTTTTGTTCGCGCCGGGTCGACAAAAAAAGAAGGGAAATCGGTTGTCTGGTTTCAGCAGGACAAAGGCTTGGGGGGCGCGGCAACTAAGGTCCGCTTTATTTGGAAATGAGCTGTAACAACGAAAAGCTCAAAAGAAACGGTCTTCCGAAGGGGGTGCCATGTAGGGGGGGGTTCGGGGACGCCGAGACAGGGATGAGAGTCGAACTAACCGTAAAATGAGCGAGCTTCTGCCGTTCTGAATAATAGATTGGGGTGCGGCGCGGGGCAAGTTCGAAGAGTGGTGATTCCTAAGAACTGTAGAAGAACCTAGAAAAATTCAGGGTTACTCGCGGAATCTTGGAAGGCCTTCAAAATATCGAAAGCGCCCACCAGGGAAGGGAAAAGGGGGGGTTGGGTCACTGGTATCGTAAGACCGAAGTTCTGGGAACAACCGAATAAACAGCTAGCCACTGTCTTCGGGGGGAGCCAGGATACGGGGTGCCTTGGGAAAACAAGTTCCGTAGGGGCAAAACAGCAGGCATCCTGCGGCTGGGCAAGCCGAGCAAGTAAGTTCGGGGAAAAGAAGTTCCTATCGGGGGGAACAACTGAAAGAACCCAGATGCTAAAGGGAATACCTAAAAAAAGACACGGTTGGCTGGCCGAAAAGAGACCGTGGGAGGCGGAATGGGGTTCCGACACGTTCAACGGGGCCGGGGGTCGAGAGACGTTTTTTTGGGGCCCTACGCAGCTAACACTTGCCTTTGAAGAAGAAAAGGGTCAGGTTGTAGGGGTGAGGGTGCGGTGAGCGTCCCAACACGAGGCGGGGAATAGGAACGGTGCGCAGTCTTAACTTGCGATCGGGCCGGCCCAGTCTAAAAAGCGGGGACTCTGGTGAAGTTCGGGTTGCGGTCACGTCCTTAGGGTGAAGGGACCACAAGAAGACATACTTAGAAGAAGCGCCGCAGGGGGAAGTGACATTTGAAACGTAGGTGGACGACTCAAAATAGGTCTCAAACGACCGGCCTGGGTTGAAGCTGGATGGAGGGGGAAATGGCGCCTT
>Ga0179591_1297406_pt1 | contig 14795 bp, 15 predicted proteins | sample CZOMad2_1_08_16f_FD_182891 | JGI IMG/M metagenome (GOLD analysis project Ga0179591, IMG submission 182891) | Vadose zone soil fungal communities from Angelo Coast Range Reserve, California, USA - CZOMad2_1_08_16fungal (PacBio error correction) | ecosystem: Environmental > Terrestrial > Soil >...
AGGAGGGGCACGCTGCATTGAAGGGAGAGATTCAAAACAAAAGTCCATCGGAAAATTCGTCGGGGAACTGGAGCGGGAAAACTCGCGCGATAGATGGCTATTCGTCAGGGGAAGGACATGAAAAAGCACAACGGTCATTTCTCAGCTACCATTTGGCGAAAGAAAAAAAGACAACCGAACGGAGGATGACAAGAAAGAAAGACGAAAGGGCATGCAAGGCCTGAAGTTATATTCTAAAAAATCTGAAAGGGGAAATAAAAAAAATACCGGGAAGCGCACTTCCACCGAGTCATTCCTAAACGTTCATTGATGAAAATGTGAACGTTGGTGAGGACGTGGAAAGCACCATGAAGGGGCCGGCGGAAGTGGGACACTTCGGGTACTTGGGGAGAGAAAAGAGGTCAAGTACTGGTCTTAAGGTCACCCAGATTGACAAGGGCCGTACGTTTGTATAAGATGTGGGCGGGGCTGGCCGAAAAACAAGGAAAGCGTGGGCTCCTCTTGAGGTTCTAATCCGAAAAGTGGGTCGTCGGTCAGTAGGGATCATCCGATTTGGACCTAACTTATGTAGAGGAAGTTACAGCGAGGTAAAAAGGGGGGAAAGAAGAATCTCGGATCGAATGTCTTGTCATTCTCAGGTAGCCTCCTAAAATTCAGGGAAGGATGGGAAAAAGGGGATGGCTGACTAAAGCTTAACCACATAAAGAAGAAGCCGGAAGGGGTCGAAAGATGAGAAAGATGAAGTCACCTTACTTGAAAAGGAAGTAAAGACCAAAATTTTGAACACTAGGGACTTACGCCAGCGGAAGAGAAGAGAAGAGACCAGGGGAGAAGGCTGGGGTATGGAAAGCAAGGCAATCTTCTGTGTGCTTAAAGGAAGGGGGGTCTTCCATTCCAGGAAAGAAAAATTCGTATTATGGCGTCATGCAGGAAGGAGAAAAAGAAGGTTGTTGAAGATCACGACGGATGAGGGAAGATCTGGGCGGGCGTCAAGCATGGGGAAAATAAACAGGAAACGCGGAATAGGAATGGGAGGGGTTAGGTAATGGGAGATGAACGTGACCCGAGCACCACATCGCCGAGAGTAAAACAACCCTAAAAGGTAAAAAAAAACAAATTAGGGAAAGGAAAAATGAGAGGTCCAGCAGGCGCAAGGTTTTTGACGACTTTTGTCATAGAGCCGATTGGGGCGAACAGACATTGGGGGTTGCGCTTTTGTACAGGAGGAGAAAACAGTGAATATGAGGGGGGGAGGTCCATCTGTTGGAAGTGTCTGGTTGAGAATGGGGGTGATGTGGGGATTTGGCACTTCTTGAAGTCAGATGGAAAACCGGGGAGAAAAGATCAGTATAAAGAAGAATCTCACCAATGAGAGGATATTCGGGTTAAAGGGGACGGGTGGGCGTCACCAAACATTCGCATCGTTTGTATCTCAAGGAGGTGTTGAGGCACCTTTGGGGAGCCGAGGGAATCAACTCGATATCCAGCATGCCGCATGCCGCTCTGGGAAGGGGGGGGGTGAATAGCGAAACAGAGTATCATCTGGTTACCGAATTGTCATGCCGCGAATCAAGCAAAGAAGCACATTGGGGGACCTAGTGACCGTGGGACCAAAAACGAAAGCGTGCGCTTTAAGGGAGCATGACCTGAAATAGCAGGTCTGATATGAGGCAGGGAAAACCACGCAAAAAACTTCAAAGAGAAACGGAAATAAAGAGAAGGGACTAAAATCGTCAAGACGGCTGTGTAAGGGCATCTTGCAGCGGTGGCCGCTCACATCTTGCTGGTTGGGGGGGAGAAATAAAGCCACACTCGAAGAACTGGTTTCTTGACCTCAGAAAACAAAACACCGCAGCCAACCGCTTGACAGGAGGCAAGAGAAGAGGGGGAGCAGAAGTTTAAAGTAAATGGAAAAAATCCTTAGTCAAGCCCGCGATATCAACTCCCAACATCTGAAATAGAGGGAAAGCTTGAAAGAAAAAACCGGCGGCTAGTCTTACAAAGGAAGAGGGGAAGACATGAATTCCTCCTGGAAAAAGGAAAATAGTTGATAAAGAAGATGAACCATTCCTATGGCATGCTACGAGGCGGGGGGGGGGGGGGGCGCAAGCAGCTGGAAGAAAATCCCAACCGGTTAGTAAAGGGGGGGGGCGGCTCTGCACCTGCCACGGTTATATATAAAGAACGGAGGAAGAGTGAAGGGGACTGGGGAGTCTCGACGCGGTTCAAATCGGGGGAGGTGGTGTGCTGGGCGGTTTCATTCAGCTTTGGAACGGCAGAGAGTTCATGGATTAGGATGAAAACGCGGCTTAGTGAAAAAACAAGGGGCAAAAGGCTGGCCAGTGCTCCGGGGTTGAAGCAGGAGGTGAAAAAGCACGGATACCAGCACGCAGGAATCTTTTAGTTTCCGACGACTCGCAGGAAGTTCATAGGATTTTTAGGAAACCGTGGGGAAAGAGGGGTTGGGGACGGGGAGGTACCTCGATGGCGGGTGAAGTGAGACCAAGTGGGGAGGGTGGGTACCAGATAGGAACATTACAAACGCGGTTTAGAAGGGGTCTGAAACCGGTGGCCAGAAAAGCATAGGAAGGGAAATGGGCACGTCGGACTCCTGATTCTGATTAGTGTTAGTCCCACCAAAACAATCCTCTCTTGGAACGCCACCGGAGAAAGCTGGATTCGGAGGAGACCGCCCAAAGATGAAAGAAAACTATCACTGAATCTCAACAGTTGGTTTCAAAAGACACCTTTTAACGAGCGGGGATGGGGGGGGGGGGGGGGACCGGGGGGAAATAAGACAGGGACGGGAGGCTCTGACCCACTGAGAATCATCAACAAGACATCGTGATTCTGTTGGGGAGAATTGGACACCGCCAATTATCTTCCTTTGAGGGGAGGAGAAATACAACCGGCTGTTCTGGCAGAAAAGAGTGTGAAAGCCACGCCAACCAAGACAAGAGAAACGGGAACTCGCACCGCGGGCATCTTGGAAACAGGGGGGGGAGGACAGAGCGCCGTTCCTCATTCATCGACTTGGAAAAAAGGGGAGAAGGGGGGGGGAAATTTTGCTTGTGTGTTGGGATGGTGACTCACATCTTCCGGGCCGCGGGAATAAGATAAACAAAAGCCGTCCGCGCCGATCGCCATCTTGGGGTCCAGCTCAAGTGGTTCAGCTGGGAATCAATGAAGAGGGGAGAACTGTTTCAAAAACCCTTACATGGTTGGGAAGGGAGAGGGGGTGAAATCGAAACCTTTCGGGAACCGGAGTATTTAACAAGGTATGAGTATGCGCAGTCTGTTCGCGCCTCAAAAAGATTAAAAATCTAAAGTCAACCCCACACTTTCAAAAGAGTGGGCGCCGTGAAGGAGAGGTACAGTGGGGGGGTCCACCCTAAAAAGTGGGACCGCTGAAGTTCTCGATGCAAAAACTGACACTTCATAAGGGAACGACATGTACGCAAGCGGTTCTAAAAACAAAGGGGACCCCAAATGAAAAAAAAAAAGGAGTGTTACCGTCTCAAGCGGGCCACGATGGATTGAGACACGCCGTCGAAAGATTGCAGGGGGAGACCTCCCGCGTGAAGATCCTTCATGGTTAGGGGTCCAAATGCCGTATTTTCACTCCAGTGAGCAAGAGGGGGAAAGGTGCCGGCGAGTGGAGTTAATTGGTTCATTGGGAGGTCAACTGCCAACAAAGTTTCCACCCACCAGAAAAAGTACGCACGACCCATGCTCAGCAAAAACAGACCGGATTATGTCGAGAAGGGGTGGGTCGCGGAACTGTGGTTTCGGGTCAGGGTTACCGGGAACATGCTCCAAGACCGCCACTCGTCAGCAAAAAGGGATAGCCAGGAATCCATGGTGGAAACGTCGGAGACGAACTGAGTATCGTAACTAGCGGAGGCCCATGTCCCTGGGGTGGGGGGGGTAGACGGAGTGCTCACTAGGGCCCTTGAGAGGGATTGAAGGAAAATCACACTTCCGGTGTCAAAGGGTGGTAACTAGTGTGGACGTGGCAGTTCACTTCGGACGGAAGAGGGAGTGCAGAAATAAAACTAAATCGTTCATAACAAAGGGCCACTTTAGCGAGAGGAACTTGTCACGAATAGGAAAGGTTGGGGAAAGGCGCGCTCGTGGGGTAGCGGCAGACGCGAACAAGGTGGCTTCAAATAATCCGGTTCACCGCCGGGGGAGAGGTTTTTAAACAAATCGGGGGGCCTCCAGATTAAGCAGTTTGGGGGAAACAAGGTGCGGAGCTTCGAACTGTGGACCAAGCTGAGGGTATTGGCCCCCTCAAGCATATCGGGCGCTGACGAAGTTAGTGGGGGTTAGATTTTTAAGACCGCAATGACCGTCAGATGTTTATTCAGGCTACCAATTACCCATCCGCAATGGTTTATGTAAAACCAGCGGAGTGGGAAACGTCTGATCAACTGGGGGAATACGAAGGGGTTCAGCAAACGTAAAACTCAAAGGGGGAAGAGGACGTGGAATTATCCCGGGGGGGATAAGGAGTGTGGATGTTGGCCAGGACACTTCGGCGAGGAAAGGGCCAGATTGTGGGAGATTCAGACTAAACGGCCTAAGCTTCATTGAATTTTTCAAGGAAAAGAAGATTTCGTCGATCTCTCAAACGGTTTTTAAGGGGAAAGCCAGGGCCAATTACTTAAGGGGAACAAATCGGGCATACAAAGGTATTTAAGGGGGAGAAAAAAGTTCCGGGGATACTTGTTGCATCACATACTCTTTGGGGTATATAAGCTCGCAGCAAGGGGAGGTCGGGGGGGTTCGAAAAGGGAAAAATTTGTTGGGGTGGTGGACGAGGGGGGGAATCCGACTCTGTCTTGAAGTTCAAAAAAAAAGGGCGATGGCCGGCGGTGGGGTCAGAAAACAGAAAACCGCGTTGAAAATTGAAAGACGCCAAAAAAGACTCAAAAATTGGACGAACGGTCAACATGTGAAGGAGGAATCCATGCACTATTGGGGCTTTTCGGGGACGACTCATCTTACCTGTGGAAGGAGATCACATGTGCGGAACGACATGGACGAGTCTCCTTTCTTTTAGCCGTGAGAAAGGAGGAGAAATGGGAGCACTGGCAGCTTGTGAACACTCGGGGTAGCAAGCGGGGTTCAGATTCAAACAAAATGAACTCGATGCAAACGAGGGGAGAGGAAACGACAAGCACACCAGCAACAAGTAGAACGAGACATTCAATCTCCTAAACTTGCTTTGACGAGTCAGGGAACGGGGAGGGAGAGCACTTGTTTAATAAAAGGTTTTGAGGAACATAGAGGGGGAGAAAGAAGAGCCGTCACTAGATATGTGAGGCCGGGAGGGGCTAAACAAAATTGGGGGGGCACCCCTTATGGGAGAAAAGGTCAGTAAATCTCTTCCCGGCTATCAAGGGGAAGAGCACGCAGTTTTGTCGGAAGATAGAGGGAAGAGAGGGAAGGGTATATCGCGGGAATTGCTAAGATAATGTTTCAGTAAATTGAGTGGGGGGTAAAAGAAGGGGAAAAAAGGGTCTCTCGCTGCTAACTGGGAGAACGTATGGCTGCTTGTGAGAGGGAAAGCCATGCAACAGGGGTCATTGGAAGAGGAGGTCTGGAATCCACAGGCATAATTTCGGAGATTCCACAGAGGCAAGCTGCTTCAAGCCATTCCGGGGTTCGGTCGTTGAGAGGAAAGGGGCGATGGTCGGTTTGGAACGTGCCACAGTTTGTGAAGGGGGTGGACGAATAATAGGCTGATTTTGGGAAACTTCATCAAAAAGGTAAAAGCGCACCGAGAGATTGGATGGCTTCACTATGAAAGGGGGGAAATGCGGTCGAGCCTGAACGGGCGTTCAAGATGAGTCACTCGGGGGGGAAAGTTGGCATCCCGGCGGCGGTAAGAGGCAGGTCGGTTATATAGGGGCTTGCATTCGTCCCAGCCCGCGCAACAAAGAAGAGGGGCAGAGATCATCAAAAGATACGGTAGTGGGGAGCCATTCCTGAACCGAAGAACGCCGCAGCATGGGGCGAGTCTCGTTGAGGAAGGGGGGGGGTTGAGTTTGAACTCGATTTCGCACATTGAAATCAAAAAACACATCAACAACATACCACCAAATACGCCCCGATGGCCAGAATGACCCCTGACGGGGAAGTGTCTTCACTATGGGTAGAAAGGGGGAACAGCCAACCCCAATTGGGGTCGCCAGAACCATAGAGCTCTAGTCCGAGAGACAACCTTGCAGGCTGCCCAGATGCGGTCAGAAGTTGGTAATCAAAATGTAGAGTTTGACTGGAACGTCAGTGGGGGGGAGAGGGTGGTCACGTTCAGGCGCAAGAGTAAACATCAGGAGGGGTCATGTTTCGGGCTTGCACGCTTAGGGTAGGAAAAACGGACCCAGGCTGATTGCAATAAAAAGGAGGGAGAGGGAAAAACAACTATGCCCGTCAAAACGCGGAACATACGAATTTGGATTCATGGTGGTGGGTTAAGACTTCTCCCGTGAAGTTGGGAAACCCAGACGATTGCCTTCGGGGTAGTCTACGAGGATTTATTCCGATCAGTTGGCTTCGGGGAAATGGGCCGTTGGCTCAGAGACAAGACCCAGTTTTAGGGGAGTAATGTGTCCAATCAGTTGTCTTCAGAACAGAGTCCGATGACGAGCGCGCGGTGTGGAGGGTTCCGCTTAGTGGAAGCGACCCTTCAATCTGGCAGACTTTTTGAGGGGAAGATCAGCGCAAGACCCGGAGAATGGGGTCCGATAGGGACGTGAGGCGGAGCCTTTTTGTGGGAAGGTCACAGGGAAGGATACATCCGGTAGTCCAAAGAGGGCTGGGAGGGATCGACCCGCCTAAAAGGATGGAATCGCCACGACGATTTACCTCTGTAGGCTCTTTCAAAGGGGGGGGTGAACAGACCTCAAAACTAGACAAACTCGGACTCGAAACTTAAGTGGGGGCATGGACTTAAGACACACGGGTCCGGGGGTGACTATTCTGCCGGTAAGGAGAAAGAACACATACGCTGAGTGAACTTCAGGTGGTCAAGAATCACCACTTAGATTTATCAAGACCTTAAATCTTCAATGTCCTAGGTGCATTAAGTCCCGAAAGGTGGTTTCTTGGAAGAAAAACACAGTGTTTAAGCAGAGAGAATTAAAGGTTCCTTTAACCATTAAAACCGCGTGGTCTCTGTGAAGGGAGAGAATTCTAGTCAGTTTGGACTCTTTCATCAGCAGTGGATAGGTACCACGCTTACCGTTTTGTCCTTGTTGGGGGACCTTTAATCTCCGAGCCATCGAGAGGGGGAGAACCTGAAGAGGGGAAAACATACCGCTGCCGAGCAGGGGATAATGGTGGGGGGGGGTTGAATCTCAAGAATCATGAACTCTGGCGAAATCTCTCAAACAAAAAGAAAATGGAAGAAGATGTCATCGGTCCATTTCCTAGAGATTCAAAAACAACCATAATCTGATTGCTCGGCATGCATCTGACCGGCGAGAATCAGGCGGATAAGTGCGATGGCGAGGAACATCAAAGGACAAAGGAATTTCAGCTTTCTGGTTAGAAAAGAAGCCCAGCGAAAGAGCAAAACGATCGACATGAGTAAATAATCGAAGACAACTTTGGAGCCTTCAATGGGAGGAAGTTACTACTCGCTGACCGCGAGAGAAAACCACAACCTTCGAGCATCCAATGCCAAACAAACCTTATGAGGAAGAAATGAATGGATGTATAAAGGTGACTGGGATTATGGAAAAAAAGGCCGGGCCCATCTGAAGGTATGTTAGGGGGAAAGGATACTTGACGGAGAAGGGAGGCCCCAGCATGCCCGTGCATGTTATTGGAAAGCTGCACCCCCTAGTATCAGTTTGTTTAACTGACTTGGCATCCGAGAGGGTGTCGGGGCGGGTTAAATAACCAAGGGAAACGGGGGATGGCAGATTAGCCTCTTCTGTCGATCCATAAAGGGTGTCGGACCGTCGGGAGAAGAATCACCCCTCTTGGAAAAGAAAGATGGAATTACTGTCCTTGCAATCAGCCAAAGGAGCCGCACAAAACCTCAGGATCGCGAAGTTCCGGTTTATTGACGCATTAGCGACGAAAGGAAAAACAGGTCATGAGTGCCCAACGGGAGCTTTCACTAAGCGGTTAAAAACACATCAGATACCCTCGCTCCGCGGGAGAGAGCGACTGAGAAACAAATAGGGGGAAAAAGGTAAACACATTACGGACCATCGGTCCCGGGACTGAGGCCAAAGAAGAAAGCAAAGGAGCCGTAGGAGGGAAATGATTCACGAATCACCGAAAAAGACTGAGGGTGGGTTCTTAAAGGAAGGAAGTGTCTTCGACCCACTTGAGGAGGATAGGCGTTCTGTTTAAGGGGCAGGACATTGGCGCGCATACGGTGGGTTAGGATAAGAAGGGATGAATCAGCTCGGCTGGATGGCATTGGGTACAAGAACTGACCGTGATATGGGGGGGGAATGTGAAGCAGGACGGGGAACACCCGCGCCACCAAGCCGGGAGCAACGCAAAAGGGAGATTCCACCCAACGAGACGAAATGTTAGCCCTCAAGCGAAGGGTTTTCGCCTGTTGGATAGGACGCTAGGGGGGGGGGGGCACACCCCACCGCCAACATGGGGTGGGGGGGGCGACTTGGGTTCAAGAGTCAGGACGGAGCGTTGCTGGGATGTGTACCAGGTGGCGCAGGGAAATGGGGCTTAGGGGATGTGAGGTAAAAGTCCTGGAGAGCGAGTTTACAAAACAGGGTGTCAAAACAACAAACTCGGAACACTAAAGGGTAGTACTCTAAGAAAAACCCAAACGTCTCGGGGAGTAGGTTTCAGGCGGAGATACCAAACAATTCTCCATCTTTTGGATCGCCCGGATGGTTGCGCAGTGTGGGAATTAAGGGAAGAAGGACCTCGTGTCGCCAGCGATCTCAAGGAAAGGCGTCTTGGTTCAGGGGTGAATGCTCAGATCGAAACGAACGACATCATCGTGACCTCCGGGGCAAGAGAAATCCGATAAAGAAACATTGGATCGGGGGAAAGGGGGAATGCCAAGAAGTCGTCGGAGGTACAGGGTGGTATATGCAGGCCCAAAAAAAAAGGTCCAAGGCGGGCGCTGAGATGAAAGATTTTAACCAGAGAAACCTTTCAGACGATCGAACCCGCGGGGAGGGGAGAAAGGAACGAACTCAGACTCAAGGACGAGTTTTAAGCAGCTGGGAAACCGACGGTGGCAGCCCCAATTCTTCTTGTGTGAAAAGCTAAAGAAACCCTAAGGGAGGTGATTGCTGGCCCGCCAAAAAAAAGAGCAATCCACGCTGGTCAGCTGATTAAGCTGCGCGAAGCTCGGGAGTTATCGACAGTCATTACTTGAACATCTAAAAAAAAAAGAATCAAAGCTATAGTCACTCTATTGAACACTGAGGCCCGAATCGGAAAGCTCATTAGGCCACAAAAACGGCGGCGAGGCAACGGGTTATGACTCGAGGAAGAGAGCCTTAAGTCCACAAGGGGCAAACGGGAAAGAGGGTGGAGCCAGACCAAAAATGCTAACGCCGGATGCAAGCGCGCAAGAGGGAAAGGGAGACCCCCGGTTTATTCCCAGGTATGACCGGGGAAAGCCGGGATCAAAAAAGTAGCGGCGGAAGATGAATGGTTCGTTTTTCAGGAGGAGGGTAGCTGGGAGGGGGGTGGTATTGTGCGGTTCAGCGACAGGGTTCGCATAATTACATGGTGACCGGGAAAACAGGAGGTAGGGGGAACGCGGGTCCAAAGTGAAAAAAGGCCGCTTGCCGAGGCGATTTGCTCACGTACAATACTTAGTGAAAGCATGGGCGTGAGACAAAGTGGAAGCTCTTTAGTCATCATGAGTTTCGTCAAGGGAGACAGGGTGCATCGGGTTGGGCTATGAAAAGCCAGAGGGGGGGAAGAGTCGATCAAAAGAGAGTTTTGGGGGAGTTGGTTGTGGGCCGCTGAAGTCAACGCGGTTAACCGGGTACTGACCATCACCGCCAGGCCAATAATTTCACTGGTGCAAAGTCCCAGAACGCCGATTCATTTTCTGCCACACACCCACCACAAATCCTCTCATTTCCAAAGGAGGACAGTCGAGAGGGAGCGGCAGTCTCTAGAAAACACGAGAAGCAAAGCTCAGGTCCCTGAGGAGGAAACCGGGGTAACATCACTTTGCCCCGGCTGGCTTTAGTTGTGGTAAAAGGGAAATTGGCGTCGGCTAGGACACACACTGAGGGAAAGCGGAGAAGAAAGATTATGGCTGGTGATTGCAGAACCGACCAAGGTCATGAGTCCGGTTTGCATTCGATATAATAGCCGCTGGTAACTCCTCGACCGGTGGGTGGGAGGGAGAAAGCCAAACAGAAAAACTGAGAGCAACTGGAGGCCTTCACCGGGGTCAGCTTGCCGGGGGGTATTTCTGGGGAAACAAACCGCCTTGAAGAGGGCCTGAATCGACGTGTCAAGGTAGTGGAATGGTGGTCGGGTTGGTTGGCGGGTCTTGAAAAACTCTTCCTATCAATGAAGGTTTGGGGAGAGGAATCCCAACAAAAAAGGAGCCGGGCGCCCGATATGCCAGAGGGGGGGTATCATCAAGGGGGTTCAGCTGTGACCCTAGAAATCAACAGTGGCAACAAGATTAAGACCTTGGGAGCTATGTGGTTACAACACGGGGGTCGGCGTGAACCGGGTGTAGATTATGAGGGGAGCGTCTGGTCGACCAAACCGAATGCCGGCAAGACCCACCTTTCCGATGGGAAGCCGGTCGTCGGGATTTTTTCACCCGGCGGTGTGACCATTAAAAGGGGACAACGTATGCAAACGCATCCTGTCTCAGGAAAAGGGAACTACACTTTGACAAAGACCCCAGTTGATCACACAGAAGAAAGTAAATGCGTTTCCTTCATCAAACATGCCAAGGAGGTTGAACACTCCGTCGAAAACAGGGAAGTGACACCTAAGATCGGAGGCTACTCCTTAGTTAGTCCTTTGCAAATGACATGGTCCTAAGTGAGGAAGGGCTAGCCTTGGTAAGACTGGGTGAGTTAGTTGGGGAAGGGGTAGGGACCTTCCAGACACAGTTCCCATCCGGGAAAACTACCAATTCTATAAAAACAAAAACGGAAAAGAATATATTTTCTTGGGTAAAGGGAACTGTTTGTCGCAGTTGCTACAAGGAGAAAAAAATACGCAACGGCGGACTACAAAGAATATGCAAGGATCCATGTATAGCGCATTAAGACGAACTTAGAAAGTTCAAACTAGAAAGGAGGGGCTCCGATTTCCTGGTGTGTGGGACAGAGGAGCATCAAGACCTCTTGGCCCTGCTTGAAATTTAAATGAAAAACTCATCTCCGAGGGGCTTGGGTGAGAACGATGGAGCGTGTCGTTCCTGCTGACGTTGTCATATACTTGGTTCATAGGGGAGGGAAAGTGTCACACGCAGGGTGCATAAGGGGAGGTAAAACACGGCGCACACTCATCGGAAAGGTTTGGGGTACCTTAGAGTCCGGGGTGAGGCGGAGACAAACATCCCGCATCAAGATTCATAGCCTGTGTAACCTAAAAATGGATTTTTGAAAACATAGGGGGGGGGAAGGAAAAAAGGAGGAAGCGGGTTTGCCGGGACTAGAGGAAAGGGTGTCCACGAGGGGGACTGAGAGGAAAGACCGCTGGCATATCGGGGCGCGACCGTCTTTTAGTTTAAACCGGCATGAGCCGATTCAGAGTGGTGAGAACGGCAAAAACGCAAGCAAAATTCACCCCCCAACATAGTCGTTAGCGGTTCATAAAGGACGGGCGCGTGGTTGGGGAAAGACGAAGAATTAAAGAGTACACATGCTGCGTGAGGTAGCCATGTTGTCGATCATTCGGGCGGCCTTACACTATCGGCGAGAGAAATACCAATAATGTTTGCTCCGCGAGCACCACAGAAAGTCAATTGTCGGGTGGGGCAATTCACAAGAATAGGAATTCGGGGATCTGACTAAGAAACAGTGGTGGCAGAGCGACGGGCCATTTCAGGGGGGAAAGGCCATCCCAGCCCCAGCCGTGCAAAGTGGAACCCCAGGGGGGGAAGGGGAAGTGAGCTGGTGCGTCACTTCCCAGGGCGGGGGAGAGAATAAGGACTCGCAAGGGGAAAACAGTTAAAGGGGTCGAGGGTGGCAATCCGGAGATTTTGGGTGGGGGGGGGGGAAAAATATCATAATTCCGAAGGCGCGGAAGAGGTTCCCTGGGCCAATTCTATGGGCCGATGATGTTGAAGTGAAAAAACGAAACCCGTGAGCCTAGAAGAGCCCAAAAGAAGCATGGTTGAGCTACCTGAAAAACCATTTGGACATCGAGGTAAAACCTCAGAACGATTAAAAGGGTGAGTGAAGAACTCAGCGTGGGGTGAAGAACGCTTCAGGGAGAACGAAGGATTGCCTTCTCGGGCTGGGGCCGTGCAATCGGAGAAGTCAAAAAGGGTGGAGGGGTTACGAGTTAAGTAGAGAGAGCGGTTGGAGCAGCCTTTCGAAAGGAGAGAGTGAGCACTAGGCGCTGAACCGCCAACCAAGCAAAAAAAAAGCTAGAGGGAGAAAAAAAAAAAGGTCATCTTCGCCCAGTGATTCCGATAGAAAAAAGAAGATGCAGGTGCGGAAAAGGTAGAACTCTTGGTATTTTCAAGTCCATCGAGTGTGAGACTGGCGGACATCGCCGAGCATGGGCTAAAAGGGGAGAAAAGATTGCGAGTTTGCCCCGGATGACGTCTCGCTGAAGACTTTCGAAGGAAATTTGTTGTCTGAAGACGTATAGCTTTCAGATATATGGTTATCGGGGGGAGGTGGGACCCGAGGCTTTTTAGTAAATTGGAAAAACGTTCTAAAACTGCCGTCGGAATCGTGCTGCCCTGACAGCGGATGGGGCTTCACGGTTAAGCGGGGCAACCAGGAAAAAAAACAAAGTTCTGAGAGGGCGGTTGGTATCAGTGACAAAGGGGAGGGGCGGGGAAGACCGGCAACACCGTCGGCAAAAAAAACAAAGGCGTAAGAGCCTGAGTCTGGTCGTTATAGGAGTCGTTTTCGACGGGGTCCAATTGTGGGTTCTTTGGAGAAGGACTATATCAGCGGCTGGAGGTTGACAGGCGCTGAAGGTTAAGCGCACAGGAGCTGGGGGGGGGAAGAAAGGGGGGCACGGGAGGTCGCACTGTGAGAGGAAGGAGTCCTGGGAAATAGGGACGATTATGGAGCTGTTTCGCTCTGGCAGCAAAAAAACAAAAGAGGAGGAAGGTCACTCGTCTGGAGTATACGATTCGGATGCTCGCCCAAAACCCGAACAACAACTCGTGCGAGGAAGGGGGGAGGAGGGGACTAGGTCTGGTTAGCATCACCTTAAACCCCTGAGGAAGAACCTCCAGATCATTTGGCTATCGCGGATTAGGGCGCGGTAAAAAAGATCGTTTCAGAAGTTGAAATCAAAAAATCAACCAGTGATACCCAGGACTACTCAATCGATGGAAGGACCAAATCCCAACTTCAGTCAGTAGGGCTGGGTCTACAGAAAATGGCAAAAAGTTAAGAAAAAAAAAGTTTGCGCCCCATCCTATATGCCAAGAGAAACATTTGCGCTTGGCTACCCATTGAAAGTGGAGTACATGGGGGGGGGGGGGGGGGAAAAAGAACAATGTTGGGGACTGGGAAGGCTATTGTGGCGCTGGGAATTCGTCTCAAAAGGAGGGATCAAGGCCAATGATAGTGTTGCTTTCGTGTCTATCTGGAGGAACCCGCGGAGGATACCTGCTTGAGTAAACAACCGGATTCTCGTCATTAACGGGGACCGTAAAAGGGAAAAGGGGGTCTGGGTAAAAAAAATTTGGGGAATACCTCCCTGGTCAAACTGAATCAAAACTCAGAAGGAGTGCCAGGGGTATTCTACGCTAGGATTCAGGAGACTGGGTAGGCAGGTCTCTTAGGCGTTGGATCTCAAACGAGAAAAGGGGGGGATTGCGTAATTGGGTAATCAGTAGGAGGGGGACAGAGCATCTCTCGATACCGCTCTTTATGGGGAGGAAAGGGTGGGGGGAAACGCTTAGGGAAAGCTCGTCTTTGGCATTGGAAAAAGGGGGGAAGAAAAGGGCGGATCATGCGCAAGCCCAAATCGCGAGAACTGAAAGAGGAGTTTCTGAGATCCTTGGGGCAGTATTGAAGGGGAAAGTAGAACATACTTCCCAAAAGAGGTTCTTGGCTTTATCGCCGAAAGCTACAAAACTGGGGTAGTGATCGCCAGACGTATGTGAAGAGGGACAAAAGATTACGGTTTTTGAACAAGAAAACCAATCTCGGGCAACCTAAGAAAACAGGGGGAGATCCGAGGGGAAGATGAGACCAGCGGGCCATCGTGGGGAAACATTCTGAGGGGGAGAGAACCGATCACATCCAGTCCGCCCACGCATGGGGATGGTAAGAATCAAAGTCCCATTGAGCAAGACTGGAAGTAATGGGAAAAAGGAAAGTGGGGGCATTGCGACAGAGAAGATGGTGAAGTGAAATTAGTCAGCGAAACTTCAAAAATGAATGGGAAGGGAAAAAACCGAGTGGCTTCTTTTAGAATGATAATTTACTATGAGGGGGGAGAGTGCGCGCCATTGGGGGAATAAGCACGGAGACAGTTGGGGCAACTTTGCCTGCGAAAAACCTGCTCAAAAGAGGGAAGAGACTCAGGAGCGCAGCTCTCCAAACAGGGAGGGGGGGAAAAGAAGAATGACTTGTGGGGGTTAGAATAATAGAAATGGGCCTCTG
>Ga0179591_1184260_pt1 | contig 14794 bp, 17 predicted proteins | sample CZOMad2_1_08_16f_FD_182891 | JGI IMG/M metagenome (GOLD analysis project Ga0179591, IMG submission 182891) | Vadose zone soil fungal communities from Angelo Coast Range Reserve, California, USA - CZOMad2_1_08_16fungal (PacBio error correction) | ecosystem: Environmental > Terrestrial > Soil >...
TCCAAAAGGGGATCGACAAGTTATGACCAGGAACGAAAAAACGTTGAAGCAGACTAGGGTGGGGTTTGGAATAGCGCCGAATTAAAAGAAACTGGCTTGAGGGTCCATACGCAGAGCAATCGCATAAGACACTTTCATCAGTCGGGCGATGAGGCGAGAGGATGCAGCAGCCCTGGGTTACCGAGGTGAGCCGAAACAACTCCCACCGTGGGATAAATCGGACCGTATGCGGGGAAAAGAGGGGTCAACTCCAGATAAGGGCTTCTGCAGCGTACCTGTCTCTCCAAAATATCCAGTGGGTTTGGAAATTCGAGAAAGGCAGAAGTTGCGAAAAATCATTCAAAAGCGGGAGCGGAAGGCGGGTTATTTCTTACACCTACCAGGTATCGGTGACGACGAGGACGGAATCAAAGATGGAAAAAGACGATGGGGGGGGGCACAGATGCTTTACGGAGGAAAACTGACCTACGCCAACTTTGGGGCGACGGGAGTCACTTCACCTTTTCCAACCGCGAAATGGTTTACGTATGGAAATGAAACGGCTGCTGCGGATCGCCCTCTAAAGAGGGAAGTCGGAACAGGAATGGCGACCAATGAGTGAAAAAGGCACGAAGCTCCTACAATATCGCAATGCCTCAGCCCACTATTCTGTGGATTCGATGAACTGGGAAGAAAGATTCAAGACAACTGGGGGATCGAACAGCAACGAGGAGTGTGCCGGTCAAGACTTGGGAGGAAAAAGACCTCGGTATGACGTGCTTCGCACGATTAAAGGAGAGCGCGAAGGCGGAGCGAGGGAAAGTTGAAATACTGCAGCGCTTTCAAGAATCACTTTAAAGGGTGTTTGTAGATGAAAAAAAAATAAATATCGCACCGAAGGACCGGTGTGAGAAAAACGTTTACAGCTTTTACTCCTCCGGGAACAGACGAGGAGTCCTCCGTAGATTCGATTGAGATGGATAAGAACGATGGAGTGGTATTGGTAAAAGGAAAGGGGGGGGTGCGCATACTCCGACCTTGGCAAGCCGCCCTTGGGCCGACACTGTGCTCCAGTTGCATTGGATTAGAAAACAAAGAGAAGGTTCAACGTGGGAAAAGCAGGGGGTCTTAATGCTTTGCCAAGGGAAGAGTAAGACGCTGTGGTCCGTGGGGAAAGGAGTGCTGAATGAGTCGTAAACGGACCATCAGTAGACTTGTTCCAGGGCACCGTGGTTGCCATTACAAAGGGTCCACGCAAAAGGGGGGGAAAAGTGTCTCCTAAAGGGGGGACCGAATAGATTGTTTTTCACCCTTAATTAACCAGGGATTCCTTTCAAATTGAAGCAGCGTCTTGTGCTGAATCATAGTTCAGTGGGGGGGACGCCGTCTCAAGGGGGAAAAAAGGAAATGAGTGGCCCTGTCTTTCGAGATTGAATGTAAGTTGAGCCGTTTGCCACTGGGGGGGGCAGACATCCCGGGGGTTAAGCAATCCTCACCCAAGTGGTCGTCAGAAAGAGTTTGGTGGGAAGGAGGGGGGTGTTAGCGCTGCAATCATCGACTCATAGGGCCTGCCGTCCTGGAAAAAAAAACCACTACTTTCAAGCAGGGCGGCGTTGGCATGGCCATTTGGAGGGTGAAGCATAGGGGACGTCCGGAAGGCCAAAAAGGGAACAGAACAAAGGGGTTGTCATTTGGGGTTTAAAGCTTCTTTTGGAGCACGGGTGGAAACGCATCCGGGTCATCGTAGGATTGTGAAAATTCCAACGACCCAAGCCTGCTATGAAAAAAGAAAAACTGAGAAGAGATTTTCCATGCAAGAAAAAAAAAGCCTCCTAGCCGGGCCAGAAGGTTTGAATGGGCGACACGTAGAGGGGGTGGGGGCTGCTTTTGGCAGCGCATTTTATTTGGTAACTATCGCCGGGGGGAGGATGGAGCTTACACCGGGCAAGCGCCCCGAAGAGAGTTGAAAGGGCTTAATGTTGCCGAACCGCAAGAAAAAACAAGAAGGGGGGTGTGGTGGACTATAAACCCGAGTCAAGGAGGCCGAAAAAGCGAAGTGGGCAATCACTGTATTGGGGGGAAGAGGGGGGGCGTCCAAAGGGTGGAACAAGGTACGCTCGATTTTCGCAGGTGAATGAAAGGCGAAGGCAGCAGTTCACGGCATGAGGAGATGGTACGCAAGAGTACGAGAGCAGGGCGAAACAGGGAGTTGTGGGTTTGCCAGAGCCCGGAAACGGGCAGGGGGTTGGTTTCACGTCAAGCATTTTCTAAGGTCAAAAGGAATCCCGGATTTAAACATCCACACCCAGGACCGGCTTGGGCGTTGGGGAATAAAAAAACATTTGACGGGGGGCAACTGTGTGTGTTGTTCAAAGGGAGGGCAAGGGCCTCCCGAGTTGCCGGCGACGAGGGGCGTTCCGCGGGCACAGAGAAGCACTTAAGGGGGAGTGACATGCTCACCGACTGCGGCATATCGAAAGAAAACCGCGGCGATCGTACCTGGAAAAAATTTAACAATGCGTCTTCTAGAGAACGAAAGGGTTCGTGGGTTCTAATTGGAAAATTGGGGAAATGGGGCTCGTTCGGGTGGTGCTCGCTTCTGATGAGTGAACGGGTACCACAGAGACGAACTGTTCTCAAGAGCTCAACTCCTAAAAATTACCGACCAAGGAGGGGGAGACATAAAACAGAGACATTTAAAGGAAGGTCCGGGGTAAGATCCTAACGGCACGGTAGCTGATAGTGTCACAGGAGCCGGGAAGGATAGTCAATACGCGCTCGGATGCAGGGGGGGACAAGGGGACTTGCGTCCTACCACAGGGAACCTTAGTTCCGTTAATTTTCGAATAAAAAGGAGGGGAAGTTTACGAAGTCACATGAGGGCGAAGAAATAACCGTCATGGTCGCAAGGCACAAAATTGGCGGGCTCCGAGGGCAATCTCGAAAGATTGCAAAAGACTAACTCCCGCGAGACCATTGAGGGTTCATTCGGCGGCGGGAAGAGGCAAGGGTCGTTGACGTGACCTTGACAATTCGAGGGCCGGCACTGCGCGTCTTATAGGGAAGGGAGAGGGAAGAAAGATCGAGACAGAATGATCCGCCAACCTTGTTGTTGATTGCAAGACAAAAGAGGGTCTGCGTGGCTTCCGACTCGACAAGCGGGCGTGGTCATGAAAAAATCAATCCGACCCTCCACTACGATTGAGGGTCCAAAAAGTAACGGCTGGCGTTCCTACATATCGCAAAGAAGTTGATTTTGAACGAAGATCTTAAGGACCGGGGAATGGACCATCATTGCCTCCATAGGGAACTGAGGAAAGGGTGAAGCGTGATGGGGAGGGGAGGGGACGATCGAAAAACAAAAGAAGGATGACAAGAGATGTCGCCCGCAGAAAAAAGACAAAAAAAAGAATATCGAATGTTCCGTGCAAATCAGAAGCAATGAAAAATCTGTGGCCGATAGGGTACGGGAGTCTACCCTTGGGTGGAGGAGGGGTCAGGAACTCCATCTCAGGGAAGGAGTACGGGCAGAAAGCTGTCTTTAAGGGGTAGGGCAGGGGATTTGCCCACGCCACTCAGGTTCGTGGCAGAACGGCTATTCCCATTCGGGTGAAGCGCGAGGGTAAATCAAAAAAAAGGTCACTGGTTAGGATGAAGCATCCCAATTTTGGTAAAACTGGGGGACACACTGCAGCGGGAAACAGGCCAACTTGCGCAAGAGAAAAAGGTCACCCGAACACAATTCCTGAAACCGGGGGAACCGGCCCAAGAAAGGGTCCACTATTTGAAGAGCACGGATGGCATCTCTTGCGTCGGAAATCCCAACACCTGGGCCGAGAGAGGAATGGCGATTTTCCGCGCTCAGGTTGCTAAGGCAGGGGGGAGCATTCTTAGTAGGGACCTTCGCCCCAAAGAGTAAAGAGGGGAGAACTCTGAAACCGACGGAAGTGGGAGAAAGATCGGATCCGAACTTTCAAGGGTTGGAGGGGAATCACCCTGGCATATCGAGCGCTCGGGGATTCAAACTTCCACCTTACGTGGTCGTGCGGAATGGCAAGGGGTCTCACCGGCATCCGTAGGGTTGAAAAAATGACAAAAAAAGCCTTCCACGAGGTGCGGAGCCTCGAGAAAACACTGCCCTCGGGGGAAGGAGTAATGAAAAAAGGGAGTTCTCGCTAAAGGGAACCGTCAATGCTCAGAGTGGAATTTTAATTTCCTTCAGCTCGGGACTCAACCCGAAATGAGTACAAGGAAATTGATCGGCAAAGCAACCGAACATCTCTTCTACAGAGGACGTTCCAAAAAAAAGGTCCCGCGTCCCGACGAAGCGAAAAGGGGAACTTGGGAAGGCAAAAGCAGGTGAAGAAAAGCAGAAAGCCTTCATGAAAAGTGGTGCCCGCTGAACGACAGTCAATGGGGCCTGCGAGACATAGGGACACACAAAAATTCAGGCAAGTCGCCGCAATGAAAACCTAGAAGGACCAGTAAGTAAAGGGTTGGAGAACGTCGCGGGAAAGGGACAGGTTGATATAGGACAGTATTCATTTCAGGAACCCCGGATGGAACGTGTCTGAAACCAAAATTGCCCGTGGGGACCTTCAAGTACTTCTTTCCAGGAAACAAAAAGCGCCAGGATAAAAGTAGACCGGAGATGATTACAAAGAAAAATCTCTGTGAAAAAGGGCCGGGGAGCAAGCTCCGCAAGCAATACTTCACATTGATAGATACACATCGGTTCGCTCTGGTGGGTACAGGGGCAGCGGGCCAGGTGGAAGTAAAAAAGAAAAAAATAAAACAAAAGAGGGGTCGGTTTTGTTGAAAAAAGTAGGGCATCCTAAGCCATTCAAAAGAACAGTACAGGTATGGGAAAACCCGGGGGCAAGTACACGCAAAAGGGCGAGTCCAGAAATATCGAACTGCTGGAAAAACACATCCAGTCTACTCTGTTCCTACTGTAGGGGGGAATCAACCGCGGGAAAGGCTATAATGGATGTTGAAAAAAGACATGAAGAAGTCGCAATGGCGGGGGTTCCGGGGAGAGGGCGTGGGAGGGGGTCCGTGGCCCAAAATAAAAAAGTGACGTGACGAAACACCGGCTAAACAGAATGACAGCACCAAAGCAAACCCCTGTTGGGGACAAAGGGCCACCTTGGGTAATGCCGAGACGAAGGATCCGATGCGGGAAAAAGCTGCCATTCAATACTCGACAAGGTGAATCGTTGCTCAGCTGGGCAGGACGCCTTTCCAGGCGAGGCACTTGAAACACATCTTCGCCCAATTAAGAGAAAATGGGATGAGCTTTAAAAGGAAAACACCCCTTCATGGAAGGGGGGGAAAAAAAGTGACGTCAGACGGCCAAATCGTAAGTTTTTAATACATAGGTCGCCTGGGGGGAAAAAACGGCAGCACGGATAACCTATAGGGACAAATAAATACTGAAAGAGCTTTCGAAAGAGGGGAGGGTGATTTGAGGGCAACAAAATCACCGGGAGAACATAACACGTTTTGGGAGAAAAAAAGGTGGCAAAAGTTTGTGCTATCGACCCAGAAAAGACAGGTGCAAATGAAAAATCTGAAAGAGCTGGCTCGGCGAGAACCGGTCAAGCAGGGCACAAGGAGGCGAACTATTCCTGGGCAAAAGGCAGCCCAAGATTGAGGAAAAGTTGGAAATAATGGTCGAGACCAAGAAGACGGGGCAACTTCTCCAAAATAAGGTCGTCTACGGGGGGTCTAGGAGTACGAATAAAAAGTACCATGCTTCAAAAATAAAAAAAAAAAGGAAGGATAACGACGCTAGCTAAGCGGACCGGCGGTACATACTGTCAAACAGTCAAGGCGTAGGGTGTTGGTACCAGACGCGGTCCTTCGGACGTATGAAAATGAGGACAACAACCAGGAAGCTATACCATCGTCTAAGGTCATCCAACCTGGGCCAGAAAGAAGAGAGGACCTGGCTAGGAAGAAGAGAGAACACGCAAGATTGCATAGCAGACCCGTATGCTGAAACACAAAAAACGGCGTTTAGGTCCAGAAGAACCGAGGGGTTGGGTCAAGCATTGAAAGAATTAAAAGAGTGGCAAAGGGAATTTATGATGAATAGTCGTCTCTGTTTTACGGAGGGAAATAGGGAAATGAAGAGCACGAAGAACATAGTGAACGGGGGGGGCGCAAAGCCAGAATGCGCGGAAAACCAGAAAGGGGACTGGAATGTAAAATGCGCAAAAGCTCCGCACCAGTTTGGCGTCATGGAAGGTAACCGGGACATAGGGGCAAAGACGTATTGGAAATCTTTTTTTGGACGAAACAGACGAATCGTTCTCACTATACCAGTGTTTGACGTAGGTCCGTATTAAACCCGGGAGACGGGCAGGCGACAGGCGAATGTAGGGGGGGTAAGGTGACGTGATGGGAGGTTTCGCGGATAACCCACTCAACTGGCGAGGGGCCATTGCACATGCGGAAAGCAGGAGAAAAAAACATCGGTTACAGAGGGGGCGGAGGGGGGTACGTTAGACTGTGGATTAAATAAAGGCAAACGGTGGCGTTTGAAAGCACGCTTGGGAAATCCGACAAATTCATGGACACAGCAACAAGGTCAAAAAAGGGATGCTATGCTGCGCATAAAGAAATGCGCCGAGACCGTAAACACTGCCCTCTAGGATCTTGGGAAAAAATTACAGGCGGTGTCGGAGCAAACAATTGCTGGGATTTCAGGCGAAGGTTTCGGCAAGCCTAGAGACTTGATAAAAGAGAAGGGGCATCTCTTAGAAAACACCAACAAGTGTAGGAAGAGAGAGGCTAATTGGAGTAGTTCAACTTTAACGACAGAACGTCAACCAACTTTGAAGAAAACTGAATGTGGGAGGGATCACCGCCCGAATCTGCGAAAAGCTTTACATAAACGAAAGGGAAGAAAGACTAATCTTTTCGGAAAAAAGTGGGGAAGTCTCGCATAAAAAAAAAGGGTTTACCAGCGTGAACTAGGGACGCAAAGCCTGTCAAGGAATCCCGGAGGAAATGTAGCCACGAAAGCGTATTTCAACGAAGACTCTAAGAGAAACCCGTAGCCTGGGGAAAGGAGCACTATAAAAGAGCCGGGTGAGGTTGTCGGAAAAAGAAGAGCCGACGGACGGCAAATCCATTAGCAGATGCGAAAAGCTCTGCCGAGCGTGGTGTTATAAATTTAGGGAAACGAACGAATCCCACAAATGAGGGGAACATTCGCGGTGGCTGGAAACGAACTTTCAAGGGGGGGATTTGAAAAATGCTGTACGGGGACCGAAGGAATCGAAAGGGTAATCGACGCTACGAAATGCGATTTAGAACTATAGCGACTGGGTTCCGTATGTCCTGCTTAAACGCCTACGTGATGTTCTTCGTGACAAAAAAGAAAAACAAGTGCAAACAGAGCAAGGAGAAAAGCGCCCTTGAACCGCATTCCTTCCCCAAGACTATGGTGACGTGGAATGTGGGGATGACACATCCCGGTGTCAGCACAAAAAGATTAGGGGTGAAGGGCATCGAAAAGTGGCGTAGGATATAAATCCGAAGGCGAGACGGAGGAAGGGGGGCCTCGCGGGGCAAGGGTGAAAGAAAAAAAGGCTCCGATGGAAAAAAAGGGAGGGGTTAGATTGTCGCAGGAGAGGCAGGACGGTCGAAACCGCCAGTTTACCCAGAAGTAAAGAACGTTTACTCCGCCTTTAATGTGGGGGGGAAACGGCAGGGAGAACGTAGATGCGCCTCAGCAGGGGAAGAATTGAGTTGGTGGCAGTTACATGCATTGGTATGGTGGTCAAATCCTCCGACCGTGGGTGAGAAACTTTGGCGGGGAAAAATGTGTCACGCCAGTCTTAGGATTGAGACAAAAAGTTGTCAACGTGTCGAAAGAGTTTCTTGAATGTGAAACCGGAAGAAGGCGCCGATGGTTACTTGTGGCAAACGGTTGATTAAAGGCGTCGAAAGGAGACTTCTTCCGTTTCCCAACGGGCACCGGGGAGGGGACGGAAAGGGGGGGTAGTAGCAAACAGTGCCACCTGGACAGGAGCAAAAGTATTGGTGCCCGAAATAGGGTAGGGGGGGGCCGGTCAAATTAACCAAGTCTGGGAGAAGAATAGAAATGGGACATCTTCGAGGGGGGGCCTCCTAGGTTAAGGGTCGCCTCGCCTATGAACTGAAAGATGCGTAATCACAACGGCCAGGGACGTTCACACGGGCAAGACATCCTTGGGAAATCATCCCTGGTCGTGAAAAGAGAGTTTTGGAAGAAGTGGTTGGTGGGTAAGATGCAGCACAGGAGAGAGGTCCTGGTACATCTGAAGCCACGATGAAAAATCACGTGCGTATCAAAAGAACGTCATTTGTCGTTCAGCATCGGATTTAGGAGAAGGATGGCTCAAAACCTTGCCCCAGAATTTAAAAAGTTGGGGGGTGGGGTGTGGAACGGGAAGAAGACTCGTCATGGGTAGCAGGTGCGATCAGTCCGGTCCTGCGGTCTGGAAATTTGTTCCACGAAAAAAAGTGCGATAACAAGAAAACCGCCAGTGCGAAGAAAAAGTGGCATGTCGGTTCCGAAGGAAATAAAGGCTATCTTGCAAGAATGAAAGCTACGCGTAGAATGGAATGGGAGGCTGCGGGAAAAGGCAGAAGAGTTATTGGTGGGAAAATGAAGTGCGTAAGCTGACCCAAGGGAAGGATAACCCGCCGCCAAAGGGTGCATGAGGAGGGGAGTGCAAAAGAAAAACAACAACACAGCGTGTGTTGATGTGGACAACGACTGCATCCAACCTCAATGGACGCGACCCACGGCGAGATGGGGGATCAAAGAAGTGGGAATGTTTGATTGTATCAAAAAGGGAATCCCCGTTGACGGTGACAGCTATTTAGCGGGGAAGAAGAAACTTTCAGGCGAGGAATGCTGGGACTGGGGAAAAGGAGTAGACGGGCAAAGGGGACGAAACTGGATTTGGTGGGTTAACCCGCAAGAATTTTTGGGTCACCCGCCAGAAAAATGTATAACAAAGGCCGCTTTGGTGCCGCGAGGGAAACACCGTTACCAGGACCTGGGGCCGCTTCAGGAAAATTGGCGGGGAGACTGAAATTTGTTGCGGTTTTGGGGAAAGGAGGCTTGAAAGGACCAAGCGTGCGAAGGAAGTCGTTCCGCTGGGCAAAGAAGAGGCTGCAGGGAGGTCGCGCTCAAACTGTTCCGATGAATAGCCAAAAAAACGAAAAGCGAGCAGGAGACGACTCTTTAAATAAACAAGCAATCGGAAGATAGTAACGAGGTCGGGGGAGGGGAAGGTTTTGTCTCAAAGGACTGGGGGGCGGGAGGCAAAGTTTTTAAACCCGGCCCACGAGATTGGCACGTATAAAAAGGAGAGCTTCAAGCCCGGGAAGAAACAAGAGGCTTTGCTCAAAAAAAAAATTTTTTCCCTGGGAAGGCCTGTGGAAAGGAAATGTGGAAACGCACGGAGGATTCTAGGTGAAAAATTTCACAGGTACGCAAGGAAAAAAGGAAGGGAAATGGAACCGCGAGAGAGAGACGGGACCAGTTATGGAAACCCCAACATTTGACGGGGACGTATCTTTCATTTCGCGGTCCTAGAGCGTTGACTCCTACTGACTGGGTGCCCCATAACAAGGGCAGGGGGAACGAGCGAGGGGGACAGTTTTCCTCGATTTCAATCGCTCGGAAAAAGAGGAGGCCCCCCGCAGGACCCCGCAGAGGCAACGGGGACATAGGCGGGAGGACGAGGGTGCGGCGGGGGACGACAAGGGGGAAAAACAGGCGAAAGGGCCCGTTTCACAAAGAAGTAGAAAAATCTAGGAAAACAAGATCGCTCCGAAGAGACTCGCAACGAACGTCCCTTTGGTGAAGGGAAAAAAAAAAAAAACAAGTATCTGGCCTTTCTGCAGGAGCGACAAGCGGGCCGTGGGAAAAAGACCGCAGTTGTTCAGCCAAGAAACAGCCACGACTATGGATATGGAGGGAAGACGAGCCAAGCGCGAGTGCGGCTAAAATTGATGGGTGCGAAAGGGGAGCCAGAGGTCGTCCAGAAGTGTGCGCTATCTGAACGGAAAAAGGATGTGAAGGTTGACTGGTGGCTGCGAGAAGCTCAAAAAACTACATAAAACAACGTCGGAGAGAAATATAGCCGAGACAGCATCAAAAAGGGGAAATCTGTTAGGAATTTCCTTCAGGGGCGCAATGGCTCTCTTTGGCCGATAGGAAAGAAGAAACCACAATTCTTTGGGCAGGAAGTATGAACGCAACGCCGTGTCGTCTGCCAATCCGTCGGGAGTTGACGGGCGGGAGGGGTGAGGAAAAAATACACTAAATTGGGGTGGGGGGGGTGTATTGTCTTGGACGCAGTCCCGGTCAAAACTTGGCGGGCGCGATATGAAAAGAAAAAAAGGAAGGGGGGAAATGGGGCGAAAAAACGACTCTTCAGCAGGAGGCCAAGAGAAGGGAGATGAAAGAAAGGCGTCCGCTGCTCCTTCGCGCAAATTCACTGTCCCCAGCCATCAAAGGGATCCGCTCCGCCTAGGAATGTCAGCTTCGCGAAGAAAGGGGCCTCGGAGGGCTTCTGACGGGCGTCTCAAATCAACAAGGGTCCTAGCGCAGGGAAGATGGATCGCAAAGGGGAAAAAGGGGGCGACCAGCCGGGGTATAGAAGGGAAGGCCCTCCCGCGGTTACTCGTAACTAGCAAAAAGGGACTAAGTTGTTCGAGAAGCGTCAACGTAAGGTCACCTGTTTGGCAGGGCACGCAGTCACTCCCGTCCAGGCTATCGATCGGAGGGTAATTCCGTGTCGTGCGAATGTGGTGAAATCGAGCGGAATACAGGGAGGGGAAGTAGGCCTAAAAAAAAAGGAAAATCCCGGAAAAGTGACGAGCTGTTTTTCGAGGAAACAAAACAAGCGCCGCCTGGTTAGAGCGAGAAAGTAACGGAGACGGGCAGAAATACCCGGTTATAAAAGTGGCCGGTAATAAATAGAAGAACGAGGGAAACTGAATTCGAAGAACGCGGAAAGCAGTGAGCAACAAAAGAAGGGGAAGTACGCAAACTAACCGAACGCGCTTTGCGAGACGGGAAGGGCAAAAGGCTGTAAACTGACAAAGCAACGTTTCGTTACCGGGGAGGAAGAACTGTGGGGAGAAAAGGACGACTAAAGTTTACAAGGGGAACCCCGAACGAAACGTCCATTGCGCAGCAAGGAGAGTGCCATGGAGGCCAGATCAACAACGCAAATGCGCAAAGTCCCGCACCTTGACCAAAGAACGAGGCCAAAGAGGAAGGTGGGGGGATTGAAGCAAAACGGCCTTGTGGATCGGCAGTTCTTGCGGGCCAAAAAAGAGAGGAAGCATTGTACGGCAACCCAAAACTTTGCAATTCGCAAGGAAAGGAAGGAGTGGCGTAAAGCACAGAAGATGCTGCCATGACGAACTGCTCCGGAATAACGCGAAATCGGAAGTTCGGGCAAACGGGGACGGAAAACACAATACTTCAGGTATGCAAACCGGGGCGAGCAAGGTCGGCGAACCTTGAGCGTGTGTGGATTGCAGTCCCACCTGCAAAACTGTGTTCTTTGTGACTGAAGGTTCGGCACGAAAGGAGAGCAAACTCTGGATTGAGGTAGAAAAAGGGTCAGCTGACGAAGAAAGGAAAGGTCCAAGCGCGGTCCGGGAAAGATCAAATCCCGAGCGCTACGACCGGTTAAAAAACAGGGGAAAGGCTGAATGGGGGGAGGGAAACGACATGAAAACGACGACCGGGGGGCTTGTTATCGCAGCTTGTATGGGGCCGGAAAGACCTCCCCGAATGACCAAGACCCAGTCGACCAAGAATCGAAAGAAAGGCCCCCTGTGGCAACACTTGGTACTCCCCCAAGGGTGGGAGAAGGGACGCGACTAAGGACTAGGAGGAAAAAGAAAAAATTCCTACGCTCCGTCGAACGTTGGCGTTCAGCTTTGGGGAAACAACGGACAGGCTGCGGACAATTGCGAATACAACCCTTCGGCCCCAAGAGGGAAAAAGGGGGGAGATGATTTCATTCACCCAGCTGGTCATGGCCCAAGGAACGGAAAACACTTCCCACGTCCGGTGGTTGACCGACGACAAACAGGAGGCCAGTGGGGGACGACAGCGACCACGTACCCTATGAGGCTAAAAAGGCCCTGTCCAATAAGATTCAGTTAAAATTTCATGGGGGGTTCTTTAAGCACAAAATCCCACTTTAGAACCCGTTGCGCAAAAGGGAAAACCGTTGCCACGGCATCCTCGACCAAGGGGGTCATGTCCAATCCCGTGCCCGGAAAAAGAGAAAACTCGAAACCATTTTACGCACAGGCAACGTAAAAGCGGCGAAACTTATGGAATGGGAAAGGCCCATTCACGTGGTCAGCAGTAATGATCGAATTTCCAAGAAGAAAGGGCAAACAAACCAGGCAAATAAGGCATTCAAGGGTTCGGCAAAACAGAGGACACTACACCATCCCTAGAAGGAAGACTCATTACGGGATAGTCAAGAGTAACAGCAAACTACGGGAGTACCGCGTAAACCAATGAAAAACCGACAGTTATTCGTGAGAAAAAATGAGGGCGAACGAAAAACAAACCCTCAAAACGATGCAGGGAATCGTTCTAAAGGAGAAAGTGAACCTGCGGAGGCATAATGCCCTAACCTCAAGAAGAAAGAGGGGGAGTAAACTCATCAGATGATTAACCTGTAAGCTGACCGGGCAAAAGAACGCGATCGTTGTACTTTCAATGACGATCTCACCGGTCCAAAATTGATACAGTCGAATACTGGGTGGATGGAGTAGTTATTGGGAGGGAATACTTGCTTCTGGGTTGTGCTTGGGTAGGGGGTCGCATGGTTGCGCACGAAGACATAGGGGTGAAACGAAACCGCAGCTCCAAATTACATAGACACCGTCACGAGAGGGTCAGGCCGCAGAGCGAGCCGTCGCACCCATTTTTCTGAAGCGGGGGGGATCCCGGAAAAGAAGATTAAATTTCAAAGCGTCTTTTATTATTTCCAACACCCAGCGAATCGTCAACCACTAGGTTGTCGTGCGACTAAAAAGGCAGTGAGAAACCCTCTAGGGAAAACATCGCATGCAGGCGATGAGTTTGCTAGAGGGCTTTTTCGCGGATATCAAACAAACTGGCGGTGGGAGGGAAACCTTGAACAACAGAGTCAGAAACCGAAGTATGATCATGGGATGGGATCGCTTGAGCTGCGCGCGATTACAGGGAAAGGGGCTTTTGCAGAGGAGAGGGGAAAACCAGGGCCACGGTTCGAGGGAGGGAGAGGAAAAAGCCCCAGAATAAAGGTCTCAGAAGCAGGTAAGGCACAAAAATGGTAAGCAAAAAAAATTGATGGAGGGAGAAATACATCCGAAGTGCGTACAGGGGTTCATTAACCTGGGAGGCCTCGGGGAGGGAGAAGAGGACGGTCGAAATCTCACCTGTCAATGAGAAACAAAAAGAGGAGAAGAATGAGTAAGTCAAGAGGTTAGTTGTTCGAGGGGGAAAAAAAAACGCTGCCGCAAACTGTGAAATGACAAGACATTGGTATTGTATAAAATTGAGAAGGGGATGGGGAGGGAACCAATCATCGAAGGGTTCCTGGGTAGCGCGACAAGGGAGCATTGAAATCCTCAAATATACATAGAAAACGGTGGCAACGTGCGCGCGCAACCACCGTTTTCACACTAACCTTCGGAGGACCAGCAGCGGGTGGAGAAGAGGTCAACGACCGGCTAATCATTCTTCTTGGAAATCTGACCTTGCATCAAATATCAATTGGGACTAAAATCCTAGTGGACGTCACTACGAAATTCGTCTGATCACTTGGGGTGGGTGTGGTATCACTTACTTGGAAAGCACAATCCCAAAAAGGGGGCCAATGTCCTGGCTTCTGGAAGGAGATTTAAACAAGAAAAAAGATTTGACATTCAACGGGGGAGGGGTACTTTGTCAGAAAGGGGAAACAAAAGCAACAACTCTAGACGGCGAACGAGCATTGGGAAATTCTAGGGCAGCGACGGGGGGTAGGGAATGCGGGGTTCCGCACCGCGAACTAGGTCGGACGTAGAAAGAACAGAAAAGGAACAAAAAAAGAAAATCAACAGTCAAGAAGCACCTACAGCCACGAATTACGCAGGTAAGAAGAAACGAACTTAGGATCTGACACAAAGGTGGATCGGGGGCACAAAGCGGGGGTGTGACAGTAAGCAGAGAATGTGGTGGCGTAGGGCAAATCTGGGGAGAAGCTTCACGCCGGAAGCGACGGCGACGGCGAAGCGAGCGGCAAGGGGACGTCGCAGAGTGAAAAAGAGAGATGTGACTGGTGGTCATTCGCGAGAAGGGTAACTATCGGGGACAACAAATCCCGCTTGGTCCCTAGGGCAAAAAAAGGGGGGAGTTTTAACAAGGGGTACCAGGCGCATAGGGATAGATGGACTCTGAAGGAAGCCTAAATGAGTTGGAGCACTTGGTCATGGGGGGTTCTGAAAGTCTCAACTTTGCGGGCCTACCTTGTTGTTGATAACAAACTGAACAGGCTTGATCCAAGAATAGTTTGGGAAAACGTAAGCAAATCTGGGAGGTGATCTGGAAAAAGGAAGAAGGTTCCCCGATGGGGTGAGGGGCCATGCTATAATGGAGTAGACCGAGCCAAGCTTCGTCATTATGGGGGAAGGGGGCACCTGGTAGTGGGGAAGGACAAAAGGTTTCGAAGGAGGAAAAGGTCACCGTGTGTGTAGTACCCAAAGGCGTGCAACGAAATATGTATTGGGGGGGTGTAAAAAA
>Ga0179591_1315267_pt1 | contig 14794 bp, 13 predicted proteins | sample CZOMad2_1_08_16f_FD_182891 | JGI IMG/M metagenome (GOLD analysis project Ga0179591, IMG submission 182891) | Vadose zone soil fungal communities from Angelo Coast Range Reserve, California, USA - CZOMad2_1_08_16fungal (PacBio error correction) | ecosystem: Environmental > Terrestrial > Soil >...
CGCCTTAAGAACCTCATAAGAGAAAAGGAGGGGAAGGATGGGGAAGCGTGTAGGTAGGACAACAATCTACCCTCAAGGCAGGTGCGTAGATGCTCGGGGAGGACGGGAAACCGCTAGCCGTCAACACCGGGAACCCAGCGCTAAGAGTGAAGGGAGATCGTCGCATCCCAGCCAGAACTTGGCTTACTTTCGACCGAAGGAAAAAGGCCCCGTCTGTAAAAGCGCAGGGGAAGAGGAAATGATTTCCCTGCGTGATGACGAGAGGGGGGCGCCGAGGTGAAGGAAGGGTTCGGACCTATGGTGGTCCCGAGTTCTAACTTTACTCAATAGACAAGGACCAAAAGAGGCCCACGGCGAATCGGTTTCATACCTTATCTGGGGGGAAGTTTCAGTTTCGGGAAAAGTATGGGGGGGAGGCTTAAGGCTCGAGGATCGAAATTCTGTGGGAGTGGCGAAGCCGATCATCTATGGGCAGAACGGAGAGACAAGGGAGGGAGAAGGCAACGACGAAACTTCTGGAGGACGCCGCAGCTATCATGGAAAGGGGACCGGTCTTGGATAAAAAACCTTCAAGGTTAAACGGGTCATTTCCACACCCCTGGAAGCTGACTGGGAGGGGGAGTTAGGGGTTAGGGCAGCAGGTATAGGAATCTCAGGGAGAGGATCGCACATTAGTCTGGGAAAAAACTAAGGGAATTTTCAAACCTTCAAAAGAGGAAAAAAGTGGTGGGTTGGGCGGGGAAGCAGCCAGGAGGGAGAAGACTTCTCAGTCCTTCACAGGGAAACGAAGACGGAGAGAGATGTTCGCGGATATCACGGCTGTCTTCGAAGCCAAAATCGATCAGGTCCATAGGGACGTTAGCTGTTCGGCGAAACGCCTTGACTCGGTAAGGTAGGAATCTGAAGACAACTGAAAAAAAAGTTCACCTCAGGGGGATTCGGGGAGGGCGTGTTGCGAGGTTGGAGGACTCGTTCGTAGGGAAAGAAGGGGTAATTTCTTTATGATCAGGGGAAAAAGATAATCTGAATTCCAGCAGTCATGAAAAAATGACAGCTGTGGGTAGGGGGCTTATTATGTCAGTGTTAAAGGGGGGAGAGGCCTGGGGGGAAAACAGTTGAGCAGACCGAAGCCGGTTATTCACCACACACCGGTGTATGGGTCGTTACCGTCTGGCGGATCTCTGAGCAGCCCATCGAGGTTGAAAGGGCTTCTGGAGAGGTTGGGGGAAACTGTCATTATGGGGGGGGGGCAGAGACTTTTTTTTACTGGAAAAAGGAGTCACCGAAAAAAAAAAATCCCACCGGAGGAACCAGAAAGACCAATTTTCAAATTATAACTATTGCACGTAGGTTGTCGGGGGCCGGAGTAATCTGTAGAGAGACATAGTCAAAGTTAACCACTCATCGGATAAATTTCTATACCGACACAAACGTGGGAAACACCAAGAAGCAGGCACCAACCGTGGTGGGCCCCTCCGTTCAAAACGACGACAACGCCAAGAGCACATTGGTCCAAGGAAAGGTACTCCAAAGCGGAAAGATCAAAAAAACGCGAGGGTGAGAGTCCCCGCATGACGTTTATTTTGCACCGACGGGAAGAAAAGATCCGAAAAAAGAACACAAGTTCAACGATAAGGAAGGTACCACGTCCTTGAGCGGATCAGCAACGTTACGACACAGCCACGATGAGTAAAAACGTCTCTGAGGGGCGTTAGCAAAATCAGAATAAGACGAGCGGCGAGAACCAGTAAGAGGGTCACAGCCGAAATGGACGCGTGGAAAAAGGAAATGAGTACGACTGACCGCACCTCGCTTCAAACGGGATGACCAAACGTCAAGCACCTATAATTCTTCATCAAAGGAGACGCAAGTCATCACCCAGGACGTCCTGGAGAACGGAACGAACAAGGAATTTCAGCAGCAAAATCACAGCGACACACTCAGGAATCAACTGGAAGTACAAACCTCCGTGCAAGCTTCAATACCTTACTTGGAGGGCTCCAACCTTGCCAGGCCCATTCGACGAAGCATGGAGAGGGCAGGACGTGGGCGGGAATCCTCAACTCTCAGAGGGCAGGGAGGAAAGAAACCATTTCACGGAAAGAAACAAATCAGGAGTACCGTCCAGTAGATGAAACTGGCGTTCTACGCCTCGTCGGTGAATGTTTAGTAGAAGGGAGACTCTGGGCTCACGAAAAGCGCGTGCATCAGAAAAGGACGTCGGTTTCCCAAGTGGGCCAAACCCGTTTCCGTCCGGGAACCTCTCAGGAATCGCCAGGAGACCAGCAGGATGTCTTTATGAATTTTTTCGCTTAGAGAATCCCGTCGAGACTGGGGTCGCGAAAGAGAGGGAAGCTGTACGGGGGTAGTCCAAACAATTCAGGATCGGTCTACTTTCAAGTCAGAATCCACCGCAGAAGAGTCCCGAGCAGACCAAGTTTATTCAATCAAGAAAAGAGGTATAACACGACATAGGGGACAGCAGCGGAGGGAGCAGCGAGGGTGCTGGGGAAGGTCCGCCTTACCAGGATAGGTCATTTAAGATTAAAGCAATCATCGATGGGGTCATAACGGTGAACAAAACGAGCCTTTATCTCAATACTAAGACAGCTTGCCCGCCCTCCAACCGCCGTGCGGAAATCCTGGGCCAGAACTAAAAAGATCCAGGAAGGAGCTGCTGGGCGAGGAAAACCTGAAAAAGGGCAACCGGGGGGGGAAGGCAGTCGAGGGTCAACTGGAGAAAGGTTACGAAGGGTTCGGCGTCATCCGAAAATGCAAATCCACGGCAAATGATCGACAATAAGAAAGAACGGAGGAAAAAAAAGGTAGGAGGATCGCCTCTCCTAGAAGGGGGGAAAGTAAGTTCAAGGGCAGTTGATGCCGCAGACAGAAGATAAAAGCCGAAGGTTTCACGAGGTCAAGAGAAACGACGGTGAGAGAGTCAAGGTCTTCTCTGCTATGAGAGCAGACCAAGCAATAAAGTGGAACACCTCAGACAAAGAAACCATTGGGAGGTCGGCCGCGGCAGAACTACTGTTCGAATCGCACTACTCCAGAAAATGGCCAACATCCGGAGGGATAAACCATCTTTCTAAGGACGGTTCTTACATCTAGAACAGGAAAAGTTCGACGCCGGAATCCCTGGAAAAGGGTGAGTACAACGGAGGAAACAACGGGGAGTTCTGGGGGGGGAGGGAATTCTGTCTCGATAAAGAATTATGCCTCGGGTAGAGGAACGCGCGGGAAGGAGTTGTCTAGCAGAGCAAAAACCTTAAGAATTGCAATTGGAATCAGGCTACTTGGAGATAGATCAAGAGGATTGCGATGTCTCTTGAGACGTATGGAAGGAGTGCCTCATGAAGTGGGAGCGGGAGTTTGAACGTTCAAGATCATCGCGGGACAGAAGAAAAAACAGTGCCACCAGCTGAAAGGCCCACACAGCAGAAAAGTAAATTGTAAAAAATGAATCAGGAGAAAAGAAAGACGGAATTCAGTCTTAAAAGGTCTAAAACATCAGAAACATCTTCATATCGCGAGGTAGGGGCTCATTCACGAGCCGAAAAAAGGGGGAGTAAAGAGATATGGAACCTGCTTGAACCTAGAACCTCTCGACTTGACGAGGGAGATGGTTGGTAGAACCTTTACGGAAAAGAGTGACTCTTTAGCGAGGGAAGGGGACGAGCAGCGGACGTTTTGGGAGAATTGACTCTTCTTGTATTTTGTGGCGGGGTATTTGAAGACGGAGGACGTTTCAAGGAACAGAAAAATCAGTGCAAAGGCAAGAAACCGGACTATAGAATATACATGGACGCAATGATTCCCTTTGAGAGGATTAGGGAAATACACTAAAGTGAAACGTCCGAGGAGAGGAACCGGAGTCAAGCAGTGTTTGGATCCGGCAACGCGCTAATATCTAGGACAGAAGGAACGGAAGGAAGGGTGGGTCGGCCAGGTGACTCGTAAGGGGCCTAAGGTCGGACGTGTCTGCTTATTGCCGTCTACTAACCTTGAATCGAACGCAGATGCCTGATGGCCAATGTGTGAGGTCTTCAGAGTACGGAAACTTTGAAATGGCACGCTTCCATCGCGACTTTATTTGGGGCATATTCAGTGTTCAAAAAGGAGAAGTTGATGGTAGACGATCATACTTGCTTCAGTGAGAAAAGTCGTCAAGTGTGTACAAGTCTTCACAACCGTAGGAGAGGGAACCTTAGCAGGCGCCACTCAACGTGCGGCTTAACAAGTTTATCCCGAGATACAGACGAGTAAAGGACCATGGTTTCCACCACTTTTGATTGGATTCGACATTTGACCCGAGGTGACGGTGCGTATCTACTCCTAAACCAGGAAGTGAATTCAGAAGATTGGAAAAAGCATGGGAGTCAGAACAAACTTTGGACATGTAAATGGAATCGGGCAAAGGGCAGAATATTCATTTGCTATGTGGTCATTGCGCAGGCAGTTCTCGTGGCGGTTAAGGGCACCTTGAGCTTCCTTCTGGAGAAAGGGCTTAAGTTGGGGGGGTCCCCGCGGATTAACCTTAGAGGCAGGCGTGAGGTATCGTAAGCCTTGAGCTGGGATGCAAGATTACAGAAATTAAAGACACCGACTTGACGCAAGAGATCTGTTCGAAGGGTAGGAAATAGACGCGGTATTCAGAGAATCTGGTATGTATGTCGGAGGAGGAGGTTTGGAGAATGCCGGGAGTACCCAGTGAAGGTAGGCAAGCAGCACAAGAAGAATGACGGGAGAACCATACCTGTAATGACCGGTGAGAGAAAAAAGGTCAAGGACGAAGAAGATAAGGCAGAATAGGTGGCATGCTTGGGGACTCAACTTGAGGTGGACAGCGGGGAGGGGAGGACTCTTGGAATGGGATGGGGCAGGTGGAAAGTCATATCGACGTTCCAAGGAAAGACGCCCGCTTGGAAGAGATTGAGAGGAGAGGTAAGGAGTCTGAGGGGGGTCCCCTCTCAGTTTTGCAGGGGGGGAAAATATTCTAGGACCACGGGAGTGAGCGTACAGCCGACCGGAGCCCTCAATGGATTATTATTATGGAGTAATCGCCGGTGGGAGCACCGTCAGTGGACAGCGGGCGGCTTGGGGAGCAATGGCTTCCTTTATGGGAGAAAAGTTTGAAAGGGTCCTTTCTTATTGGTCCATTAGTTGGAAACGGTGGTCGCCGTTGGAGGCCGAAAGTATAGGGAGGGAAAAGGGTGTTCACCTCGGTACGGGAAAGTTTGGCAGACCTCAGGTTCATTGTTCACGCCAAATGGCTTCTTTTACCTGAGGGACTTGGTGGAGTCTACGAGTATATTAGGAGTGTGAGGGGGAACAGCCATAACGAGGGAAGAATCGATTCTCTGGGGGGGCTGAGACGAGGAAAGGAGAGGTACCACGACTGGGGAAGAACTACCTGCGGATATTGAATATGTCGTGAAAAATAGTCAGGAAAAGCACCGGGGACAGCTGCGTTGAAATATTGTAGCTGGGGGGTTGGGCGTTAATTTGACAGAGGATATGTGCGGTCGTCGTTTCCGGGCGCAACCCAAGGGGGGAATTCCTCTCATTGAGTGACTAAAGGGGGGGAGATCGCCGCATGAAGATGAGGTTGCCTTATTGGCATCAGTAAGAGGAAGAGGTACCAGCCGAACAAAAGACCATTGTCGGACTTTATTATCAATTGGGGGGGTGCGGCAAGAAGGGAGGAAAATCTTTCTTTGGACTTCAAAGGGGGGTATATCACCCAAAAGGGCTGCGAAAGAGCCACGTCACACACCAAGGAGACATTCGACGTGAAAAAAGACTCATGAACCCCAGACCTTCAGCAACAAAAAGGAGGGACGCGATGGCCGGAAGAAACGAACACAAAACCGAAGCACACGGGGATCGGTGGAAAAAACGGGGGCGTCTCGCGCCGCTCGCGCATTAACATACCTTGCCACTCGGTCCACCGTTCTTAACGACTGCACAAGGGCATTCCTTCGTCGAGGGAAAAAGACTCTAGAGGACGGCTTGGCCACTAGAAGCACGCAACTCGTTGGAGGTACAGATCCCATCAGTCGTCTTTTCCTGGACCGAAAGGTAGGCCTTCCGGCGAATGACCCATGAAGCAATAGGAGTGAAGGGAGAAAGCGCTGTCTCTAGTGCTGCTTCGTACTTCAGTACACAGGGACTTTCGCAACGGAGGGGGGTCCGGAGCAGGCGTAAAACTCAAAGGTGCGAAGTAGAACGGGAAAGCAAAAATAGACCCTATGGACCAAACTCATAATCGGACGATAAGAGACCGAGGCCGAATCCGGAGGACATCATAACAGCACCAGGTAAAGACGGGTCTGTTTTAGAGGGAAGAGGCGCATTCCTAGGGCGCAAAGTGAGACTGTACGGGGTAGGCGGGACAGGGGAATAGATCGGTGAAGCGGAGGTAATTCTAATTAGGGAAAACGTCAGGCCGGGGTGCGGAAAGGGACGCATCTCTTCCAAGTAGAAAAAAAAATCAATGAGGTGCGATCCTCGCCGCCGATGGGACCGCCCATTCCCTCTCCGAAAATGCAAAAAACCAACAAAATCGGGTTAAAGCTGGAAGGGGGCTGGAGTTTTCAAATGGCTGGCCTGGTTTGGCTGGTCCGTCGAGGAGATTGGCGTCCAAAGTAGGACTTCGAGCTTCATTCCTCTCAAAGCAGGCAAAGGAGCGTCCCAGCGTCCAGTTGCAATGTTTACAAGAAGCAGTTTAAAAGGAGGCTACCAGTCAAGAACAATTTTCGGCGGCAGGCGTCTCTGTAAAAGGACGTAGAGCTTTTACTTGGGTGGGATCGCAAAGAACGAACGCCAGGTTAGTGAAAAAGCCTGGAGGTAGTAGAGTGTTGTTTCCCGGTAACACCAAAAAAGATGCAGCCCGAGGATTTCGATAGAGGAAGGGAAAATCCACCGTCTTCAATCATCGACACAAAACGGAGGAGGGGAGGTACTATTGGGGGGAACGAGTCCAGGATCTAGAAGAGAAAAAGCGAGGGATGAAAGCGTTGATTATGAGAAAAGCGGAAAACTCAAGGAGTTGGGATCGTCACCGGAGGTAAGCACAGGGGCCGGTAAAAGACACAAAGTAACTACCTCTAAGAGGAAAAAGAAAGCTCTCCGCCCTGCAGAATCCCGGGACGGGAGCACAGAGAGGAATCAGTTAACAGGGAGAATCTGATGGAATCAATGGGTGAGCACTGGCTTCTTTCTATGGAAATGGTCCGAAGCGCTTAGGTGTTTAAGGGGTTCGAGAGGTGGGAAGCTTTCTCAGCCTGGCAGCAATAAAAAAGTGACCATCGAGCCCCCCAAGCGCAGAAGTGATCATTTGTTTTCGGTGAAGGGTCGGGGCGGTAGTTTTCAAGACACCAACCCAACCAACCCCCCACCTACTCCAAACCCCACAAAACAACACACACCCCCCAAAACACCCACACCCCCCCCCCCCACCCCCCCCACCCCGTATCCCCCACCCCCCCCAGCCACCCCAAGGCCCCCCCCCCACCCCACCCCCCCCCCCACCCCCCCCCCCCCCCTCCAACCCCTCCCCCCCCCCCCCCGCCCCCCCGTCCAACACCCCCGCCGCCAAACAACCACCTCACCGCCGGACCACCCCCCCCCCCCCGCCTTCCCACGCCCCCCCCCCCACCCACCCCCCCGGGCCGGCTACCCCCCCCACCACCCGCCCGCCAACCCAAACACCCCCACCCCCCCTGGACTCCAACCCCCCCCCCGTCGTCGATGATCCGGACCAGGCCTGGGGGATTTCATTGAAGAAAGAAGAAGAGTCCAGAACTTCTAGGAAGACCGACTTGACTCTTCGCTTCACACCGACAGGAAGCGTTACCATTTCATTCCAGCAGCGTACATCACAGTCAAGTATTGGGAAGGGGAGAACCTTCAGAATGGGCGCTCTTACAGGGCACAGCTTCCCTTAGGAAAAAAAGTGGCGGTGATTAGTTTCGCCGGAGGCATAGTCTTCCGTACAAAGATCGCAGTCTTTTACATAGAAAAGGCAGCATTCGTGGATTCTCACCTTGGCGAGTGCCGGGGGGAGTTCGTGCACACCAAGAAGTGTGGCATACGTAAATTCTTTAAATTACTGGAAGGAACAAATCACCGGCGGAATTCTGAAGAAGGCCGCAGTTCTCGAAGCCACACAACCAAAATAACTAGGATGACTTGTACGCATAAGGAAGGGACCGCTTTGGGAGGCAACTAACATACGTAAGAAGAGGGGACTTGAACGAAAAGGTTCTCTGTCGAGGGGAAAGCAAAAGCCGTCATGCCGCGGTGACTTCGGAAGAAGGAAAAAAGGATAACCCAATCTCTGCCAGTTGGAGGAAAAGGGGGAAAGTGAAGTCGGTGAGCGGTTTTAAAGGGGGACGAAGACGCACATTTGGGAGGCAAAGAAACGGTCCGGGGAGCTTCGGTGCTGTGTCTTTCTTTCTCCGAAAAATAGCGGTCTCGCCCTATCGTTGAGGCGATTGGACTTCTTGAAAGTAATAAGTGGGACCCCCTTGGGAGTGCGGAATTGCGACATTTGGGTGAGCAATAAAAAGTTGTGTCTCAAAGGTCTAGAATGCACGCCAAAGGCTCGAAAAAGGAGAACGAAGTATAGAAATGGGGTTGTTTTCTCCGGCGTCGCTCCTAAGACTGTGGTCAAAGTCATCAGAGTTCTGCCATTTCGGAGCCGAAAATAAGAGAACAAAGAGCGCAAGGACCAAAGGGGGTGGCTCCCGCCCTTTCAAAACGACGACCTCCAAACCGGAAGGGGAATTGATAATCAAAGATCCGCGGCAAAATGGGAATGTTTAACACCGGCTCGAATGTGATTGTCAAGAATTCCCGGAATCTAAAGAGAGTTCAAGAGAGAAGAGTTAAAGACGGAAGGCTGCGTGCTCAGACCCGCTTCAAGAAAGCTGCACCCACAAGAGTATTACACCTCTATTGATCCACAACGGAGGGGGAGAATTCTAACATCCCAAGACAGAGGCCACCAACCGGGAACGCGGTTAGAAAGAATCTGAACTGCCAAAAAATGTAAACCGTGACCACAGTCCCATCACCGAAAGGGCGTCAAACGCGCAAAAGGTCACCATGGCCAAGGACTAGGGAGCAACGCCCAGAAAGACTCTTAAAGGATCAGGAGCATGCAAAAAACGATATAAGCGCCTTGTAACCCTCAACTAAAAAAAACGGGGTCTACAAAAGGGGACCTGAGAGCTACTAAATAAGCAATACATCATAGAGAAGGGCGGCACTGAATAAGCCCCAACAAAGACACCGACACTCTTTTATCAGAGCAAGTGGGCACAATACGTAACAAAGTTGGAGAGGCTTGGGCCACATCAAGTAAGGAAAAATCATAGGAGGGGAGTTACAAGTAGACGATTACGGTTGGCAAAGGAGAGATGACGACCTGTCACCTGCCCATACCATGATGCTCAGGAGGGTTCCTCCCATTTTGGAAAATAATCATTTGGTCTGACTGAAAACTCAATCCGTCTCCCTTCACCTGGAGATGATTCTAATTGCTCTTCGCTCACACTTCTCTTACTGGTCTTAAGGAAGAGTATGAGTATTGCGTGGGGGAATGAGCTACAAAAAAAAAGTAGAATATGGTCAAAGGGGTCAAGGATCAAACTCCTAGACTAGAAAACTTGAGGGAAGAAACAGAGCTGAGGAAATCCGGATACAGGTAACGTCCTGAAAAAAAGACATCTAGGGAGAGTCGCGAGGGGATTGATGATACGGTGACGTAACGTCTCACGAGAGTGAAGATTCCCTCATGGGATGAACAGTCCAGCGTGATAATAGCCTTTAATCCTGGAGGAGGGCGGTAATAAAGAACAAGGATACCGTAAGGCCTAGGGAAGAAAAAAGAGAAATTCATTCACGGCTATTAACACCATGTTTCCAGGGAGCCTATGAAGTACTGGTAGAATACAATCAAATGGGCTCTTAGTTCACGGGAATCTGGAGGGATAAGAACCAGTCAAAAGGAAAAAATGCTGACAAGACAAGAACCAAACAGGGTGGAAAGAAGCAATGAAGTCGGGATTGACCTCAGACAATTTTAATCTTTCAGTGGGGCAGGTCTGGGGACCCAGGCTTCCGAGCGCAGGAAATTAGGAGGAACGAAGGTGGGACTCGTTCAATGCATGGGCAGAGGTTTATCACTTACCCGGTCAACTGGGAAGCCGCCCCGCACGCTACGTTGGTGGAACTGAAACAGTTAGCCAGCATAGTGGCTAGATGTGACATCAAAAAGAAACTTTCTCTAAACTGACTCGACACAACCAGCTAGGTAAGGGATAGTGCTTCTTTGCCGGAAGGAGTCCATCTTCGGACATAGCGCCGTCAAGGGAAAAGGCGCCGAGATTCGTGGACCGCAGACACGGTGATTGTCGGCGATGAGAGAAGCAATGAATCAAGGGGGCTGGAAAAAAAGTTCATCGGGGGTAAGATCCGAGCCTAACAATGGAATACAGGGCTAAGGTCCGAAGAAAGCACGAAGTAATCAAGGGAATGGGCTCTTAAGAGAACTTTCTCTGCCAGGGAATGGGATGGTGTTCCGCCACTAAGAAAAGACAACCCCCGGAGGAAAAAAGAGAAGGAGAAAACAAAAAGCTTAAGGGTCAGAAGGTAGGTGAGAAAGAGACGCCTCGTCAAGTTGGCAAACCAACCGAGAACTCGTCACCGAGGAAGGTGAATGGCACGAGATCTCACAGAAGGAAAGAAAAAAAGGTATTTTGCCCTTCTTCCGACCAGCGTAAGTTCAGACTGCTTGTGTAAGGGAACGGAGAAGACGGGGATAATTCTCCGCCTTCATTGGCAAGGCCGCTTCATGGGAAAGGGAGCTGGGGTTCAGGAGTTGCCTGGTTTCTTCTAACAAGAAGTGGCACGGAAAGACACGTCCCATGCAGAAGAAATCAAGAGTAAAACGGAGAAAGTGACCGCATTTATTCCTGAGGTATGATTCTGGGGACTCACAAGTCACCGTTGGGGGGGCCGCGAGGGGGGGGGGAAAAGGAGCAACAATCCCCGAACGAGGATAAAGGGGAAGCTCAAAAGCATCCATAAACAGGGGGGGGTAGTCGCAGTGAACTGAGGCAAGGTGCCGTAATTGCGGCGTGGAGATTCCGAACGCGGCACTCGACCGGGCACCTCTCTAAAAGAGGCGTTCTTTAATGACTTGGGTAGGTCGGTGTTCTATTCTTAAGAGGAGGTGATCCGCGGCCAAGATACAACTGGATTTTTCGTGCAAGCCAAGGGAGCATGTGGGAGGGGATGCTCTCCAAAGGGCGGCTGGGGCGACCCCGGGGATCTCTGCGGAGCTTCTTTCCATTGGGGGACGGGGGCGTGCGTGCATGACTTTCATAAACCTACGGACGGGATGAAACACTTTTAGGATCTTATAGGAATACTGTGTTGAGGGGGCCCCTTCTTGTTCTGGGTCCTGGGAGGGGCAGCTGGTTTGGGGGGGAGGTGGACTTGATCAGACCGGCCCGAACTTAAGGAAATCACCCGATTGGGAAAAGAAAAGGTTCATTTTCATAAAAAGGGAGGGGTGACCCTGGTATTACAGATCCCGGCGGAAATGCAGGGGGGGAGATGTTGTTCATGTGTCGGCATGGGCGCGGTTTGGCGGGTGGCAAAAAAAAAGAAAAAATGAAGCCATTGGTAGTAAGTTATTCTTACCAAGTCTCCCTTTGGTAAGCCAATCTACCGGAGAGAGCGTGTAATTAAACCAGCTTGGATCTTGCTTCGACCGTCTGGGACTTAGAGCAGGGGGGAGCCGCCGCGCTGTGCCAGTGGTCAATTGCGGCGGGGCCTCTTAAGTTATTTCATGGGCAAGGGGTTATTCTGATAAGAGGCTGAGGAAGGGGGAAAATCGCCAGGGCCCATTGAGAAAGGAAGGAGTTGAAGACTCAGCCGCCATCCCGCATCCTTTGGGGGAAGGGAAGCCCAGGGCAACGCCTTCCCGGGTCGAACAAGGACCGAGTGCCAGGTGAATAGGGATGCAGCTGGCGGGTGTGACGGGAGTTGAGGGTGGTAAGATCGGGGAGCGCAAGTGGGAGCAAGGGAACGGGTTCATGGGGAAAGGTAATTCTATCTTTGAAAGTAATACCCTACAGGGGCTGAAATCCAAAATCTGCTCTGGGAAGGATATTGCTTGTGAAACCCTATCTCCTGTATAGGTTGAAAGATGTGAATCAAGAGGTGGAGAAGCTAGCCGTGACTAGGGCGCGCGAGGCTTTAGAAGTTGATATGATGCTTCGGCGCAATCCAGGGGGTTTCTCAGCAGTCGGTCTGGGGGAAGGGCTATGGGAAGGGCCAGCTGCTTTAAGGTGTCGAAGTGCTGCTGAGTGCGACTTCGTGATTGTCGGCGTAAAAGTGAGGGTTTCCCTTGTTATGACGGTGGGGGGGGAAGGAAAAGAAGAACTTAGAGGGGGGATTGGGGGGGCCCTCGGGGGGAGCTTTTACAGTTTGTACGGAAGCTTTTGGAGGACCTGAGGACCTGTGTACTGGGGAGGTGGATTTTCGCGCCCTTCTCGAGTATGAGGGAACGCCCGCCGGTCCCCAGAAGGGTCAGGCGGAGGTTTCTTATCACGCGAGAAAGTGATGGAGTGACTCTGGAGGATCGAAGAAGGGTCGGTTATAAGTAGAAACCTGGGGACTCTATCTGGGGTGGGAAAAAAAGAGCTGTTGGGGGGGAGTAGGAGGGGGGACTTGAAAGCGGGAGAGTGGCGGTAACTTTGACCGAGGGAACAAAGGTGGGCCTTGCCGCTCTTGGGGACGTTGGGGAGAACTTGGGGGTGTGTGATGCTCTCCGAAGAGATGAGTTCGGAAGTGAACATGCGAGTCTCCTGGAAGAACCAGAAACATTGGAATGAGTTGATAGAAGTGTGGGGGAGAAACCTTGGGGATTTTCTGAGCGGAAGAAGCTGTGTTTGGGGGAGTCAAAGTGGGGGGGATGGAGTCCCACCCAAAGGGGAAGAAGAAGACCATAGCCAATGGGGATAACTTCTACAGTACCAAGAGAAGAAACGCTCCCACTCAGAGGGAGGGGCGATAAGTTCCGCAGACACAGAAGAAAACGTACGGGGTGTCTGAGACACTGGGAGGCCTCGCTGGCCGATCTCAGGGTCAAGACCTCACTAAAGGGACCAAGGGGGTTAATTAATGCGGGGACGAGAGGTTCTTGACTTGAAGGGCCTCTCTGAAACAGGACGAGAATGACGTCTGGGGGGGGGGGAACCAATCGAACTCAATGGGATCCTCTTTCCGAGACCAAGGAGGGGCAAGTGAGCCCAAGAAGAAACTGAGTCCTTCCGAGAGAAAAGAGACAGCTTACTCAGCTCGTTTGTACCTGGAGAAAAAGCGCAGTCAGAGCTTATTTCTCGCGAAAAAAGTCCAATCCAGATTAGGGTCGAACAAAGGGAAAGAAGTCCGTCGGAAAAGGAGAAAAAAACAGCACTGGTTGCATCGTGTTGACGGTTAGACATTAAAGCTCGTGAAGCAGCGGCGGTCACGCGAATAGGGCGGCGATTACTCTGTAGAGGGCGATCCGGCCAGGGAGGCCATAACGCTGCAAAAAGGACAAACGGCTGGTGGCCCTGGAGGGCGCCATAAATTGCCAGGTGGCCACAGGTGCACAAAGGGAGGTGCAAGAGAGTGCAAACATGGGGCGGAGTTCTACATGGACAATCGCCAGGTTGAACTCGACATCCACTCCTCTCACGAGACCATCCCCACAAGAAGAAATCTGCTAAGATGAAAAGGAAGGGCGAAAAGAAGGAACTCAGAAAGGAAACAGTCCAAACTCCGGGAAAGTGCCCCTAGTTCGAACTCTGTTTAGGGGAGGCGCGTGACTTCGCGCCAGGAGTGAAAGCGGGACACCGAGTGAGACAGTTCCTTGGAGAAAAGGAGATGGAACATGGCCTCCGAGAAAGAAGCATGGCAAACCTTCCGTCATATCTGGTACTTGGTTCATTTATAGGATTACGGAAGGACGTCAAGTTCTATGGGGGAGGGATCGACTTTCCCTTTGTTTCCGAGATCGATGGGTTAAGTGTGGAGACCGGGAGTCTGGGGAAGTAGCGAAAGGGCCTTTCACAACGCATTGGAAAGGTTGACCTCCTCAAGACCTGAAGCGAGCTTTTTTGTAAGGAAAAGGGATTACTGGGGGAGGTGACGGGCAGATCTCACGGCAACCACCCCAACGGAGAGAAAAGATGATATAGAATACGTTACAGACAGTCAAGTGAACCTCTCCCTACGAAATCGGCAGCGAGCGGTTGGGGTATTAACCAAAAAAGAATAACAAGGCTGGTCTCAACAGGCGTCTCTTAGGATGACCGGATAAGGGGAAGGCAAAGTGAACACATCTCTAAGAGGAGAAAGTACAGCTCATCGGGCAGCATAAGAAATTTCTGAAGATATCCTAACTTTCAATGAAAGTCTGAAACCGAGGCATACGACTTTACTGGACTTTTTTAACGGAAAATTTCCGGCGGGACTGTCCAGCCAATGTTTATGGAAAAGGGATCAGGGAGCCGTTTCTAATCTGGAAGGCAAGTAACTGTACAAGCCGAAAGGGCCTCGTGTCCAGAACCTTAAGCTAATTATCGGGGGGGGTGGTGCATGCAGTTGGGGCGCCGGTAGGGGTGAAAATGCTACAGGCGGCCGAAAAGAGAGAAAAACCTAGCCTTTGGGGTGTGTAGAAAAAGGGGGGGTAGGGACTCTCAAGAGAGAACAAAGGAAAGGGGAAAGG
>Ga0179591_1364624_pt1 | contig 14792 bp, 13 predicted proteins | sample CZOMad2_1_08_16f_FD_182891 | JGI IMG/M metagenome (GOLD analysis project Ga0179591, IMG submission 182891) | Vadose zone soil fungal communities from Angelo Coast Range Reserve, California, USA - CZOMad2_1_08_16fungal (PacBio error correction) | ecosystem: Environmental > Terrestrial > Soil >...
CACAAAACCACCAGGGAAAGAAAAAAAAAAAAAAAAGGAACGCGATTGCCCTCTTTCCGGCCTACACTCCACCGTGGGACGGAGTAGAAAAGGAGAGACCGCGGGGGAGAACCTGATCCACATGCCCCATGGAAAAGAGAAGTTTATCCAAGGGAACAGCGGTCCCTCTTCTCCTTCAATGCAACGGGAAACAAAAGGGGGAGGCACCCCCGCCACTAAACGTGGTGTCCTCGTGCAAAGAAGGAGGGGGGGGAGACTTCTTTTAATCCTTCCAGCGAGACAGTCTAACGTAAGCTCACCTGCTAAATGCCGCTCGTAGCGCTGGAAGAAAAGGAGGGAGAGGAGACAAAAAAAAAAAAAGAGGCTCGGCCCTTTCTTCCGTTTTCACCCAAGAGGAAGGAGGAGAGGGGGGAAGAATTACTCGATCTCAATTTTGTCATCCGGGGGGGGCGGGGGGGGAAAGGGCCCGTTACATTCTGTATCCGGCGAACGGGACCAACTGAAAAGGAGTCCCTTCGTTTTATCCATAGCTTTAACCAAGATAGGAATTTACCGAAACGTCGAAAAAAAAAAGTCAGGAAAGGGGAGTACGAAGGCCTACTAGGCGGAAAGAAAGATGAACCTTCTTATCTTTTCCGTATCCGGCTAAAAGGACCCAGGGAAAGGGGGGGAGATCTAATTATTCCTCTTGAAATACGAAAGTCGGCCAGAGCTGAAATTTATGGTACACACTTTTCTGTTAAACTCCATGGACAGGAAAGGGAGCAGATAGAGGAAGAAAACAGGTATTATTTTCTCCATCTCCGCGGGGAGGAATGACCGAAATTGGACCTTATCACTGTAGAAGGGGCCAGCCGCCCTTTTTGCGTAAATCTCGAAAAAGAAAAGGAGGGTGGAAACGAAAAAGGGGGGGGAAAAAAGGGTGTGCGCCTCTCCTTACGCCACCTTAGTGCAGACCCATACCATTTTCATCACATCTTACTACGTGCGAGGAGGGGGGGGAAGAAAATAAAGGGAGATGAAGAAGGGGGGAAAAGGGTGAGGGAGTTGCTTATAATTATTTTTAAGTCATATAGCGTGAAGAAAAAAGTTTAGCTTTCGCCTCTTTCAAGGATATTTAGAAAAAGAAGAAAAGGGGGACATTATTCTTCCCCTCTTCTTCCCTAAATTATTCCAAGGGGCGGGGAAGGGAACTTCGTGTACTTATCTGTCCCTATTGGAGCAGAGGAAGAAGAATGAGGGAAGGGAGGGTTTTTCTCCTTCCTGGGGGGTATTCAAAGGGGAAGAAGTCTTGTGTGAGATTTCCTTCCTTCATTTTAATAATGAAAAATAATCCTAGGAAGAAAGAAAGGGGGGGGGAAATGCAACTTCTCATCCTCCTTATAAGTGTAAGGCACCCAAGGAAGGGGGAGGAAGTGAAGTAAAATTATTGAACAATTATGGACATGGAAGAAGGGGGGGGAACCTCTTTTCGCAAGCATAAATGAGGACGTTCTCTCCGTTCTCTGTCAAAGCGGAAAAGAAGGGGACACCAAGGAAGAGGAAAACACCACCCCGTCTTCTTCTTCCCCGCGAGAGACCCGTGTCTAAAGAAAAAGACTTTGCCCTATACCTTCTCTAAAGTAATCCCTGCACACAGGGAGAATAACCGAAAAAGGGGGGGGGGGGGGGCCATGTCCCCTTATTTTCAATAATTTTACTCACGGGGAAAGGGAGTAGAATGGAATTCACCTTATCAGGATGCTTGACAGGGGAGGAAGTCGGTACTCAGGAGGGGCAGAGGAGGAGGAAATGTAAATCTCCCCCCCTCCTTATTCAAGACATTTTGAAGAAAGGAGAAGGCTCAAGGGAAAGGAAGACCTCCTTACTATGATCCAATAGTTACAGATAGGAAAAAGGGACGTAAACAAGTTAGCTCACTTTGAAAAAGGGGGAAATCAAAATTTTCATAGGGGAACAAGGGGGAGAGAAGACTCTCCTACATTTTACTTGCTAGAAGAGCCGGGAAAGGAGAGGGCTGTACTTTTCGCTGTACATCTAGATGACTAAAAAACTGATAGAGGGATGGAAACCCAAGAGGAAAAAGGAAAGGGAAGGAAGACAAACGCGCCGTGTCCAGATTTTCTGAAACGTGGTCCTGGGGCTGGGAAACCCTGGCACTAGTTGCGTCAGGCCCGATGAGGCACCAGGGAGGGGAAAAGGAAGGAGTTTCTATATTTCCGCCACATGGGAAAAGGACGTTTATCTACCCTCTATACGGTCCAAAGGAAAAAAGGGGGGATCAAAGAGGAAGAGAGGGAGAAAATAATTACCGTCTTCTATTGACCATACCAAGAGCAAGAAAAAAAAGGGAAAGTTGTCTCACAGCCCCGTTTGTACCATAACTGCAGTAATACGGACCTTGTAGGAAGAAAGGGAATCTGAAAAAAGAAAAAGGAGAGCACGAATTTTGGTGTCTGGGGAAAAGGAACGATCCGCCTTTATCTTATCCGAGAAGAAATGGGGCGTGAGAAGGGGAGAAAGGGATTGGTCTTCCTCACCCCAGAGATGTGGGGGGGGGGGGAAATCATAGTAGACCAATTCTCGGTCAAGCTATGATAACACGCCAAGGAAAAAAAACCGAGTTTTAAAGAGAGAAGAAAAACCGTCCCTCAACGGGCTGCGATCCGAAGAGGGAACGAGAACTTGCTCCTCGGTACTCTGCTCTAGGGGGGGGGGCGGGGTGCAAAAAAAGGGGGGAACCCTTTACTCCCTTTCCTATCCGAAGTGGAAAAGGGAGGGAGGGGTCCAAGACTATTTACCCTTTTCTGGCGCAGCGCTACGGCGACAGAAAAGGGGAAAGAGAGAACTCTTTCCCCAACTTCTACGGAGTCCGATGGAAGGATTAGAAAGCGCGTGACCCCTTCGGGCCTGAGTAAAAGAAACAAAAGTTAGGGGAAAGAAAGAATCCCTCTACTTCTCCACCTTTGGGGGGAAGAGGGTACCGCTTTTTTTCCGGAGAATGTGGGCTTTCAACAGGAAAGGAGAAAAGACGGTAGCGCCTCTTTTCTCCTGTACGCGAAAGATAAAAAGGCAATCGCGGTTACCTTGTGTGGGGAGCTCCCGAAAAAAAAAAAAAAAAGCGATCGCTTCGCGAAAAAAGGGGGAGAGGAAGAGAGCACTCGCTTCTCACACCCCATCAAGGCTGGTGCGGGGGGAGCAGAAAAAAAAAAGAGGACGGCCTACACTCCCTTTGCCGGCGTATACTTATTTTAGCGGCCAGGGAAGGAAGGACTAAAAAAAAAAAGGGAAAAGGGGGAAGAACATCCGCTCTCCTGAAACCAGAGGAAAAAAAAAGAAAAAGGAACCGACCACCCCCGTTGGCGGACCGTCGCGGAGAGGGGAAAAAAAAGGTGTCGGAGGAAAGAGGGGGAGGGAACACGCGGGGGGAAGGAGGAAAAAAGAGAAGACGGCAGTACGTGGGCCCTCTTCTAGAGCGCACCGCTAATGGAAAGGGAAAGGGAGGCATGTATCTAAAAAGGGGAGGAGGGGAAAACGTCTTCTCGTCCCTTTCTTCCCCAAGGTTAAAAAGGTGAAAGGAGACATCTCGATATCAAGTACGCGAAGGGGGGAGAGAGGGGGGGCAAACTCCGTGGAGAGGGGGTCGCATCCCATTTTCTGCCGAAAGGGAAGGAGAAACGGTACCTGGGGATCTGAGAGAATCCGTCCCTTCTTTTTCTATGTCAAGACGGGAAAAGGACAGACTCCTAGATTTGACCGAAACGGCAAAAGTGAAAAAGGGAGACGACATCCTAGGGCCGTGCCCAAAAGGCGGATCGTTTTGCCGGAAGTCGGCGAAAAAGAAAACTTCGAGGGGGAAGGAGATCCCTCTCTGGAAATACGTGGGGCCCGCGAAGTTGAGGTACCAAAAAAACCGGGGGAAAGCGAAAGGGGCGTATTTCCCACTAATCATCCCAGGGAAGGGGGAAAGAAGGGAAGGGGGAAGGAAAACTTACGACATTTGTCCCGTATCATCTGTAATAAAGTCCGTTGGGACCGAAAAGAGAAAAAACCGCACGAGTTTTCTAACGACACATAACATGCTAAAGAAAAGGGGGAAAGAGCCTGACTCCACTTCTTTGAAGTCTCCATCAGCAAAAAAGACCAAATTTCAGCCATCTTCCTACTTGCGCGGCGTGTAGGGAAAAAAAAGCTAGGTACATTTGCCCGAAAAGGGGGAAAAAAAGGACGTTGCCGTATCCTTTCTTTTTCATTCCTCTAGCTTTACAGCGAAAGGAGAAAAGTTCTAATTTTACTCTTTAGATATTTCAAGGAGGGAAAATATCGGGGGGAAAAGGGAGAAAGGAAATAAACAGTATTTCCTCTTCTTCCCCTCTGAGGAAATAAAGAAGGGGGGGGGGGAAAAGGTAATAATTTTAGGCACTTCTGTTGACTAATCTGTACGGAAGTCGTCGGGAAAAAGGGGGGCGCCTTTAAATTCGGAAAAGGAGGTGTGAAAGGGAAGAAGAACGCTATACTCCTCTGCCCCTTCTTCCATACGTAGTAAAAAGGGGGGCAAGCCTCCTTCTCGTTTACGTCCAAGGGAGCACACCTCAAAGGGAAAAGAAAGAAGGGGGGACATTCCCCCCCTCCCTTCTATGCTGGGAAGAACATAATGCAGACAGGTGTGCCGGTCTTCCTTTCCCGCAGGGGGGAAAAAAAATCCGGAAGAAAGGGGGAACTCTCCCCCCCCCCCCCTTATGAGGAGGAAAACGAGAGACAAAAAAAGCTCCAACGTAGCTTTGACATCTACTTATCTAAAGGGAAAAAACCTGGGGGGAAAAGAAGAAAGAGGGGAAACCCTGCCTCTCATTTATTGTTGTGGCCCAGGGAAGGGACGCACGTATTTAATTTTATTTTTGTGTTATATAGAATGGGAAGGAAACAGGAAGGCCGGGGGGGGGAGAAGTCTTTACTCCATTGGCATGGATGAAAAGGAAGTAAGTAAATCTCACCAATACTTATTCAAGACAGGGGGGCGACCCAAGAAGAGAGGGAAAATATAACTCCTTCTCCTTCATCTGATCAGAGGTACAGAGAGAAAGGAAGGTACAACAAAGTTCCGAAATTTGGAAATAAGGGGAGGGGGAAAAAGAAATATCCTACTGGGGAGTGCAGGGGGGGGATAGTGATCGATCTCCTTGCCCATATCTTAAAGATAAAATTAGAACCTTGCGACGGGGAAAACGAACATATGGAAAAGGGGGGGGAAGGGCAAACCCAAGATCTCTTCTCCCTTTACTCTCGGTTCGGAAACGACACAAGATGAAAACGGTCTGGGGCGTTTTTGTTTTACGGATGGAGCTTCACTAAGGACCGCACCAAAAGGGGGTAGTTGTCTTTGACCCTCAGTGAGAAAACATGGCCGGCTTTTCGCCAGACGTTATCTACCAGATGATAAAGGGGAAAAAGGAGGGACGGACCCTGCAGGGAAAGGGGAAGGAGTTTCCGTCCTACGACCAAAGAAGGAGAAGGTTTCCCGCCTGGAGTCTCACAGCAAAGGACATAATGAAAAAAAAAAGTTCATATGATCTAGGCGCGCAAAAACGAAGAAACCGAAGTGGGTTTGTCTTTTAGCAAAAAGCAAGGAGAAGGGGGGAAAAGAAGGGGCGTTCCTCCCTCTTATGGGAGGAAAAGGGAAAAAACCAGATCTTTTGCGGACGTGGGGTGAAGAAAAGGGGGGGAAAAAAAAGGACGAGCCAGTCGTCTCCTCTGCACTCAGAAAAAGAACGACAGCCCTGTCCCCAAAGCGGAGGGAAAGGGAACCTTGCGCTCTCTTACTCTGCGCCTAGAGCGGGCACGAAAAAAAAAAAAGCGGGGAACCTGGACGCCCGGGAAGAGAAAACAGTGTGAGGAAGGGGGGGGAGAAAAGCTACTTCTCCTTCCATTGTCTTTGCGCCGATCGAAGAGGGCCCCAAACGTAGACTTCTTCGCTGGCCGGATTCAAAGAATTGGAGAAAAAGAAACCACGAGTGAAAGGGAAAAAAAAAGGTCGTGGCTGGTTTGCCCTCCGCGACGGTCGCAAGGGGGGGGGGTGAGGCGACTATTTACCGCTGGTTTCCGGGAAAAAAGGAATGCAAACAAGGGAAAAAGGAAATGTCTCCCACTCTTATCGCCGGCCGTTAGAGGGAAGATGAGTAAGGGGGGGAAGGGGAAGGCCCGATGGCAATCGCGGTTACCTTTTTTGGGGAGCTCCCCGAAAGCCAAAAGGGGATCGCGAGAGGAAGAGAGAGCACAACACGACAAAGGACTGGGGGAAAAAAGGGAAAAAAACGCGATTTCCTCGGCCTGCCTACTCTCCCTGGAAAAGGAGGGAGAAGGGGCCAGCTACGCAAAGAAAGGAAAGCCCATGGCCGCACCTTTTGTTTTGAGCAACAATCTCCGGAAACGCATCTGTCCCCCAGAGAAAAAAGGGAAATACAAAACCCAAGGAAAGGAAGGGGAACCCCCTCCCCTACCTTTGTGTCCTTCCGTGAAACGGTGAAAGGAAAAGAGGAAAGAGCGAGGAGTATCTCACTCTCGTGGGGAGAAAAGGACCGGCCTACGTTGGGGGGGGAAGAAACGCAATTTCCTTCTCATTATCTCTTTCCAGCCAAAGGTACGTAGAGGGAGAACGTCGCTCGGCCCGTGGGGCGTCCAGGGGAAAGCCAGCATTGGAAAAAGAGGAGAGGGGAAGCGAGTCGCAATGTCGAGTCCAGGGGAGGGCCCACCCATTTTCGGCCAAGGGAGGAGGGGGAAAAAAAAAGGGCGAACGTACCCCTGAAGGAGCTTAGACGACGGGAGTGGTTCAATAGCTAGCTTTACAACAATTCGCCTAGAGAAGAAAAAAACTCTGGGGTGCTTACTCCTCGACGTAATACAAAACAAGACGAGAAGGAACAGAAATGGTCGAGTAACTTCCGGCGGATCGTTCCGGGGTGAAAGGGACAACCCATTTAGGGGAAAAAGGGGGGAAGGGGGAAATCATATTACCTAAAAAGAACTTAACTTACTGCAGGGAAAGGGAACACGGGGCGGAAAAGGTAAGGGATCTGATATTTCTTCCTGGTCAACTATCATAGACCCAGGCGCCGCGGTTTCGCTACTATGTGAGTCCAACTTCGGAGGGGTCAGAGGAGCCGGCAATTTTTCTTAATCGAGAAAAAAAAGTTGTCGAACGACCCCTAACTGGCGAAAAAGGGGTGAGAAAAAAGAAGAAGGGACGCCACTTTCTTTCCTTCTCCATCCGTCAACAAACCACAGGAGGGGAGCCGGACGTGGTAGTTTTTCGAACCCGAGATACAGGAGAAGGGAAAGGGCCCTGAGGGGGGGAGTCATATATCTTTACATCTAACAGAGAAAGTTCTAATTGGAGCGGGAGAAGAAGGGGGAGACAGAAAAATCGGTATTATCTCTTTTGCGAAACAAATAACAAAAAGGGGGGAGAAGGATTAAATAAATTATTTCCAAATTTTCGTAAAGTTGTGGGGGAAACTAGTGTACTATATGTAATCATGGGGAAGAGTAATTCAGGGGGGTGTTCGCATTCCTTTGGTTGCGGGGAAAAGGGGGGGGGGGAGTTAATTAATCATTTTTAATATGTCAAGCTATAAAAAAGAAATTAACTGAGGCAACCCCACCGTCCAGAGCAAAGAAAAAGTCCGAGGATAACCACCACATAAGTGAAAAAGGAGAGGAACCTTAGGAAAGGAAGATTCCTTTGTCCCGCGTGTATGAGAACACAGGGGGGGGGAGGGGAAGAAGGGGAGATGCAACTCTACTTTTATCATGGACCGAGAACAACGGGGGAAAACAAACGAGGATTCGTACAAGAGAGAGACCCTGGTCGAAAGGAAAACGGATCGGGGGGGAGGGAAGAAAAGGGAAAACCTTTTATGCATTCTGCTTTCTCATAACACGCGGAAAAGGGGGGTGGTGGCCAGGTCCATTAATTTTCAATAATTTTACTCACGGTAGTAGGGAAAGTTAGATAGGGGGAATAACTTATCCGGATTCTTAGACGGAAGGGGCTCAAACGTTTCCTTTGTCCTCCCGTCGGGAAAAAGCAGGAAAAAAAAAGGGAGGAAAAGGGAAGGAATTCCCTCTCCCCCCCTCTTCTCCGACAGTGGGACGAAAAAAAAAGCCGACTTACCATATCCGCACCTTAGCACAGTAATATGAGCAAAGAGTAAACTCTTGAGGAAAAAAAGGGGAGAAATGTGGCCCTCCCTTTTTATTTAAGCAGATGTCTAAGAGAAGGGGCAGTGGCGAAAGCGCTCTCCGATTTTATAGTGGAGAGGAAAAAACCCATGAGCCCTTAAAAAAAAAGAAGGAAAGGAAAAAGAAAAATCACTTCTCCTCCCATTCATATTGCAGTGGAAAACCCAAGAGGAGGTAGAAAGGGAGTTAAACGACAAAAAAAAAAAAAAAAAAGGGAGGGGCTGTTTTGTTGCCTGATGGAGAACTTCACTAAAGAAACGGGACTCCAATCCCGAGCGTTTGGTGTTCCGGTCGGGAAAAAAGGAAGTGGATTTAAACATTGTCTTCTGGTCCACGGAACGGAAAATAATCCGGAGGAAGGGAAAGGGACTCACATATTCCTCGACCGCGGAAGCTGGAGAAAGGGGGGAAAAAATACGCACTATCATTCTCCGTTACTCAGTTTCCCCCGCCCATGGAGAGGAAAGGGACATAACTGAAAGGAAAAGGGGAAGATTTCATCTTCCTCTTAGTTCGAGCCACACAAAAAAGGAGCACGAATTGTGTTTTTTTCCTTTTTAGCCGAAAACCCACTGGAGTGGGAGGGGGGAGGAAATAGATTTCGTATTCCTTTCTATCGTAAGAACCACAAAGGGGGAGGCGTTGCGGTAAATCATAGGAGAAACCCGGAAAGCGGGGGGCAACCTGAAAGGGGGGGGGGGAAAGGGGGGACGCCTTATCCATCCTGTCCCCGGAGGCCCGGAAACCTAAGAAAAAAAAGGATTACTCGACCTTGCGCCTCGCGTACGAGGGAGAGCTCCACTGAGGAAAAGGCCTCACGAAAAGGTACGCCCTTTCCTATCCGAACCCCGGGGGGGAGGGGAAAGGGAGCGTCATCTATTTCCCCTGTTTACATGGAAAAACAGGGGACGTGCCATTATCTGTTGGCGCTCGAGAAAAATAAAAGAAAGTAGAGTCTTAGAAGGGAAAAGAAAAAAAAGAGGGAGTGACTCCCCTTCTTGCCTGAGTAAACCGTGGCAGAGTCGGGGGGTTTCCTCCTCTAACTGTCGCCAACGTGGGGGGAAAAAAAAGGGGAGTCGGGGGGGGGAGAAGAGCTTCCTTTTCCCACATTTCGGTCCCAGGGGAATGTTGAGAAAGGGAAAGGGACGTTAGAGATGGACGCTAAATACTTTACATACTCCGGCCAAAGGGGGGAAGGGGGACATCGCGGGGGGGAGGAAGAGAAAAAAACGTGATTTTTTTTCTCTCTCTTCTCTTCTAAAACAAAAAAAAAGAGGGAGAGACACACCAATCAATTCTTTTGCGGGGAGCTCCCCCACCCCGGGGAAGGGATCGGGCCTTCCTACAAAAAGGGGGAAGGTCCATTCTAACTCCTGCGCTAAACCGAGGGGGAGGAAAAGGTGTGAGCACAGGCGTCTCTAAAAAAAAGAGGAAGAAATTAATTCAACTACCCCCCCAAAGGGGGGGCCGAAAAAAAAACGACACGAACGGGGTGTCCTTCGTGCACGGTTAATAAGAAAATGAGTAGCAGGAAAAGAGCCTTCTCACGTTGGGGCAGAGGAGAGAAGAGGAGGGAAAGGGAGAGCTGGCTCAGCACAGGTGTAGCATAGCCTGACAGAAAGAAGAGGGGGGGAAAAAAAAAAAAAAAAGGCGTCCATTTTTCCCCACATCGTGAGCGGAAAATGGGGGGGGGGGGGGAAGAGTACGCTATGGCGCAAGGTCGAGTACATAAGGTTGGAAAAGGGGAAGAAAAGCCCAGTTTGCTTCCGCAGGGGACAGAGAAGGGAGAACTGTAACCCTTAGGAGCCCTTAGAAAGAGGGGACTTCGGGGGGGGGAAAAAAGATACCGGTTTTCTCCTCTTATTTAATTACCGAATCGGGTGTTCTTACGAACTATACAGGAAAAAGGAAAAAGGGTCTATTACCTTCCTAGGCAAAAACCCCGGCCGGGGAGGAGGGGAAACACCCAATTCTTTCTGAGAGAGGAAAACTAAGGAAAGAGAAGAAAAAAGGTCCTCTTACTTACTCTGCCCGGTTGAGGGGGGAGAACGGGGGGCTGTGGAGAACTCCATGGCGGAAACTGAGTCAAACCGGGGGGAGAGGTGGGCAACTAGGGGGGGGGGGAGGAAACATCTCCTCTTTTCTCTCCTATGTGAAAAGGCAAAACCTAGGAAGAGGGGGGGGAGATAACGTCCTTGGTACCATCCGGCAATGTGCGTAAAGAGAGGGAAAAAGGGGGGAAAAGAAGGAGGAGGGTCTTTAGTCCACGTGTGTGAGCAGGAGAAGTCTCCATCCCTTCACAAACATCCCCATACAGTTTCAACCTCTGACGAAAGGAAAATTCGAAAAAAAAGGGAAGGGGGGATAGGGGGGGGGTCCCCCTTCAATATACTTTGCCCGAGTAAGTTATTTTTAAGTCATATAGCTTGAAAAAAAAACAGAGAGGAAACGAATGGGGGGAGGGGCACTATCCCATCGTTCCTTATCCTCGTTGCGACACACGGAAAAAGGAGGAAGTGAAATATGATTTAAATCCAAATTATTTCCAAATTGCGGAAAATTAGACTGGGGGGGGAGGGGGGGGGATCATATTCCTCTCTAAGTCGTATTTTAAGAGATCCGTTGTTCTCTTAGTAAAGGAGGGGGGGAGGGGGGGGGAAAAGGAATTTTTAATACTGTCAATCGAGAAGGGAGGACCTAACTTTTCTCCACTGCAAACGTCTAGCATAAGGTCAAAAAATTCGGAAAGGTAACTACCTTTCTTCCCCTTATTTGAACAAATGAGGGGAAGAAAGGGAAAATATGCCTGTTCCGCGGTATAGCAGGGGAAAGAACAGGGTTCAAAGGGGGGGGAAGGAGAACGTTGATCTGACCTATACCAACGGGTCAGCGACTCAAAAGGAGGATGAGGAATAAGACTCTCGACCCTGTCTAGGGAAAGAAGAATGGGGACATAAAGGAGACCCTGCACAACCTTTATGCAATTAGTGCGGGATAAGGAAGATCCTTTATTTTTTGCCATGTCACAGGGGGGAGGGGGGACACAGTTCATTGGGGGGAGGAAAGGGGGGAATTAACTTCTCCTCTGCTTAACGTTGGCGGAGAAAAAGGGGGAGAACATTGGCATAGATTATAGCTTGACATTATTAACAAACTCCACACTAAAAAAGGAAAGAGACCAAAGTCCTTCGACCCTCCATATACGGTAAAAGGGGAAAAATAGTACAATAGACGTACACTAGTTCACGAAGTGCACCAAAAAGGGGGGGGGGGGGAAGAGTTTTCCTCCCCTGCCATCCTTTTTTTGTCAGTGGCGAAAAAGAGTGAGAAATATCCTTGAAATTCTAAAGATAAAATTAGAACGGGCAGAGGGGGGGGGAGAGTATACTTAAAAGGGGGAAGAAAAACCAATGTCTCTTCTCCCTTTCCTCTCGGGTTACGAAACGAAAGGAAAGGGAAGGGGGGGAAAAACTTGTGGGTCTTTTTGTTTGACGGAGAAAAGGGGGAAGGGCGATTCGCCAAAAAGAGAGGGGAAAAAGGGGAAGGACGAAACTCGTTCGTCTCTCTTTCCGCCCACATTGCAGGGACCGGGGACGAAGGGGACGCACATAGTCGCTAACCGCGGAGCTGGAGAACAATAAAAGTAAGGGAGGATGCCCAAGAAGAGAAAAGTGCCTCCTTTTCCCGCCATGGAAAAAAAAAAAGGGGGGGTACCATCACTGCAGTATTAAGGACCTTGTTCGGAAGAGGGGGGTCAGATGCTCGGGAAAAAGGAGAGGAAAGTGGGGTGTTTCTTTTAGCCCCAGCGAAAAAGAAGGGGAAAGGTTCCTCTATGCGTGCATGTGCGGGGGAAAAAAGGGGGGTGGTTCGGGGGAGATGCTTACTTTTGCACCCTCCAAGAGATTTGGGGAATCATAGTCTAACCGGATGCGGAAAAAAAAAAAGGAATGACAGTGGGAAAAGGAGGTCTCCTCCTTTGGGACGGCGGTCGGAAGGGGAAAAAAGGGGAGGACCGAAACTAATTTTGCTTCGATCCAGAAAAGAACACTACCTGGGGAAGGAAAAAGAAAGGGATTCGTGGTCAATTCCCATCTCACGTCGCAGGGGGTGTTGAAGGGGCTCTAGGCCTACTTTTGCGGTCGCGCCATGCGCTGTCAGGGAGGAGAGACCCTGGGAGAAAAAAAGGGAAGAAGGGAAAGGGGGCTCTCCATACTACTTTTGTCCCAACGTAAGAAACGAGTAAGGATATCCATTGCGTTGACGGTCCCTTCATTGCGGTGCCGATGGGGGGGAAATATCAAAAGGGGGGGGGGAAAAAAACCTTCGAGGACCAAAAAAAAAAAAATAAAAAAAGGAAGAAGAAAAAGGAGAAGGGACGAAACGTTTTTTTTCTTTTTCAATGAAAAAAGAGGGGTCCGGGGTTGCTACTCTTATATGCGGACACCTCGGGGGAGAGAAAATGGGGCGCTTTTTATCCTTTTCTCCCACTCTAGCGCTAGGAGGAAATAATATAAAAAGAGAAGAAAAAAGGGGAAAAATGCGGGCGTTATTCCCTTCTTTTTGGAGCTCACAACCAGAAAGAAAAAAAAGGGGAATAGCCTCACACAACAACCGTATATATTAGTAAAGAGAGAGAGAAGCGCTAGGGGAAACAAAAGCATTCTAGAAGAAAAAAAAAAAAAAAAAGGCGATTTGCTTCTGTCCGCTCCTACACATCCCCTTTGGCACAGGGGAGTAATAATTAAAAATGGAAGAAAGAAAAAACGCAGTGGGAGAATCTGGCTTATGCCGATCAGGCCGGCGGCATGGGAAAAAAGGAAAGGGCCCAAGGTCTCTCCATCCTTATATCCCATCGGTCCAAGAGGTAAAACCCATACGTTTGCTACCTTACTGCTGAGGCACACAAACGAAAAGAAGGGAGGGGGGGAGGGTACTCTCCTCTCTCTCTCATAGGTTCGTACAGAGAATGGGGGGGGGGGGAAGTACGAGCCAGCGACGCTCTATCGTTGTGGCCGAGATCGAGAGCGGAACAAAAAAAAAAAAAAATAATGGCCAGAGGAAAAGGGGGGAGGAGAAGAAAAAAAGGCTGTTGCTTTTGGCCTTCGCCAGGGAGGGAGGAATACAAGTTCAAAAAAAAGGGAGGGGGCCGTTCATTTCTTCCACTGGGAGGAAAAGAAGAGAGCAAATGTCGATTCATTCCTGTGGGGCGGGTCAAGGAAAGGAAATCCCTTTTACATTCTGTAAAGTCCGTAGGATAAAGGGGGACCCGTCCTGAGGAGAAAAAAGGGGCGATTAAAAAAAGGGGAGCTATATCTTTATCTTTTCTTCTCTCCGTCAAAGCGAAGGATGTAACAGGGTCCAGGCCAAAAAATCTTCTGGGAGCATCAGGGAAGAAGGGGATCCGGCAACCTTTTCCTATTAATATCTTCCACGGCTAGGGAAAAGAGGGAGAACTCGCCAATTCGTTTTGCGATAAGGTTGCAGGGGGAACCTGAGTAAGAAAAGGGGGAGGGACTCCGCAGTTTTATTTTACACCCAGCGGGGCTGTGAAAGAATAACAGGCGGGAAAAACGAAAGCATGATAGTGCGTATGGTCACTAATCATCCGGTATTAGGGGAGAAAAAAAGAAAGACTGTAAGAAAAAAGGGAGCAGGCTGTAGTCTCCTCTCTTTCGGCGGGGGACTAGTCTCAGCTAAGTGGCGGGAAGGGGACGGGGAACTCTCTGCATCCCTTCTAAGCGGGGATTGACTTTCGGGCGTGTGTGCGGGGGGAAAGAAAGGTAAAAAACTGGGAAATCCGTCAACACACATCCCCTTTAGACAGTGTGTCCAGAGAAAATTAAGGGGGGGGGTAAGTTTCGAACTGTTCTCCTAGATTTGCATGTCTCTATAAAGGCCTGAAAGGGGGGGGGGGGGGGGGGCATGATCTCTTTTCACATCTAAAAGAGACAAGTGGCAATTTTATACAGGGAAGTAAAGGAAGAAAAATCGTATATCCCTGTCTTTCGCCACTGGGAAAGACTTTAAAAGGAAAAAAAAAAGGGGGGGAGAAGGGGGGGTTTAAAGTTCTATACTTTGACGGACTTTAAGTGGGGGAGCGAAAAGAGGGGGGGGGGGGAGGATAAGGTCTTATATTTTCAGTTAATTATTTTGTTCGCTAGGACGGGGGGGGGGAACTGGAGGGGGGGGGGGGGGGGAAGAATGTCAAGGCAAAAAAAAAAAAAAAAAGAGAAGCAAAGGGGAAAGCAGGAAGGGTACGTGGCATCAACTTTTATCATGTGGGCATACGGAGAAAAAAAAAAATGTTCGGCAAGGAGGGGGGAAAGAAAGAAAAAGGATTGTAATCCATTACTTGCGCAGGGAAAAAAAAATAAAAGGGAAAGAAAGGGGATAGCAAGCCCATAATGCATACGAGGTGTGGGTCAGATAAGGAAGAGGGGGGGGGAGGGTATACTGCTATTCCACTGTTCTCTCACCCGTAAAAAAGGGAAAAGGGGAAAAAGGAAAGAGAGAGACCGTGTCTATGTCTCTCAACGTGGGGGAAGAATAATGAG
>Ga0179591_1224489_pt1 | contig 14787 bp, 11 predicted proteins | sample CZOMad2_1_08_16f_FD_182891 | JGI IMG/M metagenome (GOLD analysis project Ga0179591, IMG submission 182891) | Vadose zone soil fungal communities from Angelo Coast Range Reserve, California, USA - CZOMad2_1_08_16fungal (PacBio error correction) | ecosystem: Environmental > Terrestrial > Soil >...
GGAACGAACTCCCCGGGACAACAAGGGCTGCAGGAAGGACGACGCATAAAAACATAAAAAATGTACAGGATGCCACTTCCGACCAGCATCCGTTAACAGAGTGTAAGAAGTGTCCGAAAACACCCATGCCAAAGGCGGGGAGGATCCGTCCTCTCGACCTGGTCTGCACGTATTTCATGTGGTCAGAGAAGGGAAAATAAAAATCAGGGGGAGGCGGTCGGGATCAAAAGGAGGCGGACATATAACGAATATCAGCAAGAAAAAGCCGGTACGTTGTTCTCCGGGTGATCGGACTTCGAAAAAGGGGAAAGACGGCCGCACTTAAAAAAGCAGGCGAAAAGACTAAAGAGTGAACAAGGGTTAAGAAGGGACTGCAAGATCGGGGAGTTGGTCAGGCTCCTACAGCCGACATTCAGATGCACACATCTTCTTAGGGGGCGCACAAAGAAACCGACAGCAGAGCTCTACCCTGGAAGGGGGGGGTGCCAGGCTCACCAAACAACTGGCGCTGTCGAAAGCTCGAAACACCGCCGACTCAATTTAAATGGGGGGCGAGGAAGGACGTATCCGCTTGAAAAAAATTACAGAAAGAAGAAGGATGCCCAGACACTGCGGGCGCTGAGTGCGGCCGCGGCAAGAAGACAGCCAGAGACAAAGAAAAAGGGAAGTTCCCTATTAGGCCTATGTCATAGAGATCAAAAAGCGAGGAAGGGAAGAAGGATCGGGACGAAAGCCGGAAAATCCATCGAGACATAGACCCCCTTCACTTCCGCGGAGAAACGGCCCGGAATACATCGAAGAAAGCGTGCAAAGAAATGTCCCCCATCTGATAAAAAAGCGCTATCAAAAGTTAAGGGGGGGGTCGGAAGTCTTCAAACAGGTCGGGCGGGAGGGAGGTCAAACCGTTTCTGGGAAGAAAGAAGGAGGAACACCCTGGCCGCGGAATGTAACGGAGGGGTCCTTCTAACTGCGGAGGTAAGTGGGGGTGGAGGACCGGGCGTGGGCGGATGATGTGAATTCTTGGGTCTCTGTCAAAGAACGCGAAAACCGAAACCAACTACGGGCGTGCCCTGGGGCAAGCGCAAGACTGATCGAAAAATCGAGGGCTCGCGGGAGACGATCCTAACGTCAGATACATCATCTGGCTCTACAAACAACACCTTTCTCTATGTGGAAGGGGTGAAGATCTAGAATTCATGGGGGAAAAGAAGGAAACGTGTGCCCTACCAGGACGATTCCAGGGAAACAAGGTGGGAGAGGAGGGAACACTCACAACATCCTTCGAAAGATGGGCACTCGAGGGGGTTTCGACTCACGTAAGCCCTCATAATGACACCAAATAGAAAGAATCCACTCCCGGAGAACAAAAGGAATAGGACGTGGGCGGGGCTCTGGGCAGTTGAGAAACCTCTAACAGGTGGAAGGAGCAGGGGTGAAGCGATTTGCTACCTGTCATCTGTCGCCCCGAGACCCACAACCCCGACCAGGAATTCCTTCTGGGCCGCCGAAGGGGGAAAGAAAAGGTGCGGCACGCCGCTGGACTGGAGACGAAGACAAAATTTCGGGAAGAAAATGCCTAGGCCAGCACCTTAGTGGATAATGTGCACCTGCCAATTATCATGAACGGAAAAGGCTTCTCCATCTGGGGGAGATGGGGGCAAAAAAAGGATCGTCGCACCGGCGTCGATCAGAAAACAACGCAAGGAGCGAAGAGACTGGAACAGAGAAACAAACGGAAGGTTTGACGCTGGCTTAAGGACGGGGTGGCCCGTCTAAGACAGATCTAAACCCGCAGAAACTCACCCAACACATCTGAGAAAAAAAGGAACATTTCCCGCCATGACCGAAACGAGAACAGACACTGGCAGGGACGATGGACGCAGACGTCGTACACCAATGAAAGCCCCGGCCCCATCAGCCAACACATGTAGACTTGCTGACGGCTGGGAGCCTTCTAGGAGGATAGCGAGAAAAAAAACACGTAAAAAGGAGAGGAAAGAGAGTAGAACCGGCAGAAGGTGGTCGCCAAACGAGGGGAACCAAGGAAAAAAGCTTCGTTTCTTGGGCCGGGGTCGGCATGATTCACTCCTATAGCGGAAGGCACTCTTGGACGTCAATGGAGAGGAGAAGAGTCAGAGTCTGGGCAAGTTCAAGGTAGCAGTGTGATGGTGGGGGGAAAAGTGCGTTGGGTGAGCGGCGACAAAAACCTAAACTCTTCCATTGACGTTTAGAGTCTCTTCGGGAATCAAATCAAAGGGTCACTATTCCTCTCAACCGGTGAAAAGAGGGCCAAAATCGCGATGGAGAAACCTGGACGTTCAGTTCGAAGAAGGATTAAGGGAAGTCTCTCATTCTGGTTCAAGGGGTGAGTGGAGAAAGGTCGATTTCACCAAGAGCGAAAGGCAGCGCGGACATAGGGCGGGGAAGGAGGCGAACCGGTAAAGGATAAAACCACAGGGGTCGGAACGGGGGGGGGAAAAAAGGTGGAGAAATAAGGACCCGTCGACGAGACGAGAACGAATGTCTCTTCAAAAGAAAAGCATGCAGGAATCCCCGGGGGGCGGCCTTTGCGGTGGATTGAGGGCTTTCGTTTGGGGGGGTTTAATTCAGGAAGGAGAGATCTAACTAATGGAGGGGCCGATTAGGAAGATGTGAGGGTCCGATCGGGGGGGCCAAAAAGTTTGAGCCACGGAGGACAGGTGGGGGCTATTCCTATTGCGTGATAGAGAGAGTTGACTGAGGAGTTCTTTATGATGGAGAGGGAGGAGGCAGGTCCGACGGCATCCAAGGAGGGGACACTGCGATTGGGGGGGGAGGGACATGTCGTCACGATGAAGGGCACGAGGGGGAACAATCTTTTCTTCGGGAAAAGCCATCCTGGGGTCGGACATCCTAAACCCATCGGAAGAGCAACCACAAATTCCCACAATAAGACTTTCAAGACCGGAGATTACAGGCTGCAAGAGGCGTGTGTTGATCCGAAAAAGTAGGATGGCTGGTACCTGACCTGAATCCCTAGTGTAGGCAGCCTTCTACCACTGAGCCTTGGCGAGGGAAGGAAAGTTTGAATGCCGGGTCGGGGGTGACCTAAATATCGTAAGAAAGGATTCCCTGCGGCAGCAGGGAAATGTAGATACCCAACTACGATGAGGTCGAACCCCGGGGGGGGGGGAGAGTACCTCTCCTGAAGGGGGAACCCTAGGTCCGTTTGGTGCGTATCTCTAACGTAAATCGGGTCATGAACCACCTTCAAATCATGTTCGACGGTAATTCAGGTGGTCGAATCAGCGGTCAGAAATGAACGGCGCCGCTTACGGCAGAGCTCCCAACGGGTCCGTGACGGGCGGGAGTGATTAAGGGTGTTAATTTAGAGCCTGATCGCGCAGGGAAAACTGGGAGGGGAATAGAGTTCTCCGCGCAGCTCGGTGAGAAGGGGAAAAAAACCACTCAGAAGGTAGACGCTGAATTGCGGCGATCAGAAGAGACCTCGGAGGTTCTCTCGCTCACCTAAACCCGAGGGTCGTCGGGCCATCACTAAACACAAGATGCAGGATAGGAGAGGGGTCAGCGCGGAATCCGACTTCCGGGAACGGGGACAGAAGACGGAAAGATCCGGGTCTATCACCCTGGCAATAAAGGCAAGGCTGGCATGGTAAAAAGTGCGTAAGTGAAGAAGCGGTGATCCCGAATGGAAGGAACACGATTCTTTCCATACGGACGCGAGAAATGACACTCCGCTAACAGGTGGCGGCAAGAAGAAGATTGGTTACGGGGGGAGAGTGCGGCCGAATAGGAGCTGCTGGGCGGAAGGGCACAAAATGTCAAAAGAGGGTGGCGGCGGAGGGGTGACGGCACTGCAGCCCAGTGTAAAGGGCGTCGAAGGTCACTAGACGATCACCCCCAAAGAGGAAGGAGCGGAACGAGAGAAAGGAAAAAACAAAAGGCTGCGGCCGGACAGACCGCCGCAAAATATTAAAGGGTGAGGTAAATTAAAAACCAAAAACCGCTCCATCAGAGGGGCAAGGTGAAGGGTGGAAGCAGCCGCGAAAAAAGAAAAAAAAGAGATTCTTGACACGGCGTGGGACCCTTTTAAGATATTTCTTTGTCGGTCGCGATTAAGAGAAATAGGGGGGGATCAAAATAAAAGGGGCCAATAGACCGGCACTAAAAACAAGAACGGGGAGGGGGAGGGGGGGGCCTTGGCGACCGTGATCTCCCATCTTGCTATAGGTTCATCAGGAGGGCCAAGGTGGCCTCAAAGGCCGACTCCAAGCTGACCCAGATCAAGCCCTAATAGTCTTTGTCGTATAACCGACGACTTCTCCTCGGGGGGACGGCCTTGAAAAGAGGGGGAAAGACGGCCAATTCCTGTCAGACATCCTGCAGACAGGAAAACACAGGGAGGAGGGTTCCTTCTCAGATGCGCGGCAAAAAGAGGGGACTAAACCGCCGCAGGAAATGTCAATGGAGGGAGACAGAAGCGGATCCAGTCCAAAAAAAAAAAGACTCCAGGCAGCTGACCACAGCTGAGGGATTGGCCGCTCGGAGATAGAGCTTAAAACTCAAAACGAGAAAAGGGACGCCCATCTTTTACGGAATACGCGATGAGCATATATTACGAGGAATCCGCACAAAACAAAACTGCCGCAAAGGGTCGGGGCTGAAAAATCATCTAATATTGCGGATAAAGAAAACTGACGGTCAACTTCCTTTCCCGACCAGGAATAACTACGATCGGAGGTCTCTGGGGTTAACAAAGGAGGGAGGAGGGGGAGAACAAGGCTTCAAGATTTTAGACTTGAGTACGGTCGGGGAGGGTGCAGGGTCACGGGGGTCTGCGAAACGAAAGGATGGAGAAAAAAAGCAAGAGAAGGGCCTCTCCGTCTGAACTTCCGGAGAGGGAGGGGTTTTTGGGATTTGGGGGGGCTGATTATGTAAGACGGTCCGGGAAACTCTGGGGGGGAACCTCCAGAACCTATACACCTGGGCGTGACCATGGAAGCCTGAAAATGAAACGAAAATAGGGTTCTTCATCCTGGGGAGACGCCTACTCCTTCCCCAAGCAGAGCGACAGGAAAAAATCATGTCGAGGAGGGGAAGGTTAGGACTTACGTGAAGGTAACGAACGGAATTTACAGAACAACAAAAGTACTAAGAATAACTCCACGGAGACGACACCCATAATAGCTCCTCCTTCAGGAGCGGGGCAAGAAGCTCCCGAGAGAAACCCAATAGAAAGGAAATCACGTGCAAACAAGGAGAAGAAAATCACTAGTCAGTCGACGGAGAAGATCGTGAGGAAGAGAACCCTTCTCTATCTGATGAGAAAGGAAAGGGGGACCTAAGGGTACGACACCGCTACCAAGGAAAGAATAGATCATGAAAACGAAAAAAAAGAAAAGTCAAACGAGGGTGAGGTCCAAGCTGGACTGGAGATCGAAATCTCTCCTTTTCTTAGAAAGAGGCTCCTCGCAGTCCACATGGAGGGGGGGGGGGGGGGATAGGGACCTGCACCTGAACCAAGGAAAAAAGACAAAAGCCAGCGAGATGTATCTAAAATGGAGATATGAGAGCTAAAAGGTAAATGGAGCGAAGGGTAACTTTCATGGTGAAGAGGGGAGGATCAGCGGGAAATGGGGTGTGAGGAGAGAAAAAATCTACAAGGAAAAAACAGCCAGCACATCTGCACAATGAACTTGCAAACCAGAAGAAAGGACCGGTAACCCCAATTGAAAGGAACACCTAGATAATCAGAGGGAAAGTGAACGGATATTACTCACCATTACTCCTAGGCCAGGACAAAAAAATTTTCCGAGCGGTTCGTGACCAGAGGGGCGAAAAGGGGGAGCGCAGAAAATCTCTCTCACAAACCTAGGATTCAAGGTATTTCATCGACTACTTGGCAAGGGCTCTTTCCAACACGCGAGGGACATCGGGTTTTTAACTGGGCAGGGTCTTCCATGGTGGTACGCGATGCCGTAAAAAAAAAAAAAAGGGCGAGAGGAAATAGCGTTCATGTGGCTAAGCGGGGGAAAGTTAAGGGGGCTCTTTTGCTTTCTTTTGAGGGCGTCGAAAGAGAGGAGAAAACCATGCCGGAACGACGAAACGTCACACCATGGGAAAACCCGTGAGGGGAGTAATACGGATCAAAGGCCAGCAGTCAATTGACGAGAATAGTCGCCTTTTTACCGAGAGGGGTGGAAAAAGAGGAGATTTCTTCGAAGTGGAGGAAAGTCTAAACTACAGGTGCATCAAGGAACCTCAGAAAAAAAAAGATCATTTTTAGTGCAACAGGGAGAGGTAAACGTCGTAAGCTCCAGGCCAGCGGAAGCACCAGTCGGTGGCCGAGTCGGGCAAATGAGGCGGAACTTCTGGGAGTTTAGGGGGTAACAAATAGGTAGAAGCACCTAATCGGAAGGTTCCTAAGAAAAGAGAGGAGACCGCGAAGATCCCCGAGGAGTGGCTAAGGGTGGACGTGAGGAGAGGGGAGGGGGGTGGGGAGAGGCACTAAATTCAGGAGAAACCATAGTCTTTGGAAGGAGTGTTAATGGGGGGCCGAGCAGAAGAAAATGGGGGAAGGGGGACGGGCCGGCGGGGCTGGGAAACTGTCGAGGACGGTCAAAAACAGTGAACAGCAAGCTCAGGAAACAAAAAAAAAAAAAAATGCCAGGCTCTTAGCTGGGTTCTCTGAACGGAGGAGTCGAAGTCCTCAAGCTGAAAAGAAAAAGGATGGGGCGGATAGTATCCTATTCCCTTGTTCACATGTAGTGGTCATCGTGGGCGTTGCGGTTGGACAGAAACAAGTCAAAATCAGCACGCACCAATGAACATGAGACTCCACAAAAAAGAACCATAACCCCTCCCCACCAGGAGTGGGAAACAGAGAAGTTTTTTCCGCCATAAGGAGACGCAAAGAAAACGGGTGAAATGCATCCCCTATGGTCCCGGAGAACAAGTCATCCTGGGTAGTAGCCGAAAGCTAAAACAATTCGGGGTTAACACAAGAAGAGAAATCGTACTATGTAGAGGACCAAAAATCGAATGATGAGAGAACCCTAATGGTACGGCGTTTTCACAGCGATCCCTTAGGCCAGTCGGCCGGGAGGGGGTGGGGATATAATCAGGAGTCATATCCTCATGGTCCCAACCTGGGTGGTCGGGGAGTTCTTTGGGCGCCTCGGCGGTAGCACATACAGCGGGGGGGGAACGGCGCAGCAAGAAACAGCCGGAAAGGGGGGGAACCGGCGGAGTGGAGGAGGGGGTCCCTTTAAACGAGAGAGTTCAAACCGTGCGGAGGGACTTGAGTCAGGAGGTCCGCCGAGCAGCTCGGGAAACAGTGCACCACCTAATAAAGGGGGAAAGGTCGGACATTCTTCAGGAAAGAGGCATTATAGGCATAATTCCCCCTAGGGAAGTCGAGAAGAGGAACAAAGCAAGATAATGGCCGGAAGAAAGATGGGGGAGGAGCGGGATTACGGAATTCCTGCAGTGGACAGCTGCTGCCTAGCGAAAGTGGTAGGTCACCCTTTCTAACAGCAGACAAAACGTCGGTCATGGATTAATAGGGCCGGAGGGGAGAAGCTGTGGCCCGACTCTCCAAGGGGGGAATACCTAAGAAATTCAGGTTTGAGTTAGAAAAGTACAGCGAGGTCTAAGGAGGGGGCAGGGTTTCTTACCTGAAGGAAATAGCTAAAAAGGCTTTCGGTCGGGAACGACTGGGGCAACTAGGGAAAAAAAGTCATGTTCAAGGAATAACCGTTTAGGCGTTCGCCAAGGAAAATCTCTCGCAAAACAAAAAAGACCAGAGGATTAGTAAAAAAGCCGAAGCAAAGACAAAAAGGATGCGTCACGGGACCGCATCAGCCAAAGAGTCTGTACAGAGAAAAGGTCATACCACATACGGGACGCCGGGGGAGAACAAAGAAAAGGCCCTACGAGGAGCTTGCCGACACTTGTACCTGGGAAAAAGCAACGTGATTGGTCTCCCGGGGAGGCGTTAGAAGCGTCGGGGGGCCATAAGCCGTAACGAAAATGAAAGCAAGACATCATGGAGGGGTTCTATGGGGGGCAGAAATTGAGAAATCTCTCAAGAGGGGGCAACAATCTGAAGGGAAAGGCAAGGACCGAGCCGAACCGCTTACAAAAATGGGAAAAAGACGCGTCTTGGTAGAAGGAAAAGCAAGTCTCCGGGTGTAAGGTTTATATAGGCGAAGCCCCAAGACGGAGAGCCTTAAACCCAGCATAGGGCGCTAAAGGAGGAGGGGGTCACCTGAGCTTAGACAAAGAGAAGACGGGACCGTTTTTCTGAGGAGATAGAGAATTAAAAACTTCAGCACTAGCAAAAAAAAAAGGAGAAACAGACAGGCGAAAGACTCTGCCTCTCTCTGTAAAGACTCCCAACACGGGAAGAACGAAAGGACATTTTTAGCCGAGGGGGCATATATTGATAAATTAAAAAACAAGCGGCCAAAGACGTAATTGGAAGATACCTTTAGACGAATAGGGACTTATAGGGCTATCAAGGATCTTTCCTAGGGAACGATAATATAATAGTGCAGAGGCGTGGTAAACAAGGACGGAGGGACCAGCGAGGGAAATCGAACAAGAGCTCGGGTAGAAGGGAGGCCTACAGGAAGTAAGTCAAACCTTTAGGGAGCCTAAGGATGGGGTGAGCCACCAACCTTGGCCGATAAGAGAGAAAATTGGGCGGTCCTTATGGAAGTGGGTGGCGGAGGGTCCTGAGGGATGCGTCCTTATTTCGAACGGCGGGAGAAAAACCCAACCACGAACTATGGACCCACTGACGTGTCCCAGGGGAGAGGGGGGCTAACGAGGGGGACGCCAAACAGAGTCTCTCATCGGGTAGGATAACGCACACTTCCCAGGCCGCTAATCGAGACGACAATCCATTGAGGAGAGGCAGGTTCAAAAGGAGAGAGGGGCCAGAAAACAACGACTTTTGGGTATGGCAGAGAACCTTACGAGCCTTCCTTTCAAAGAGGTGAGTCGACGGCACAGCAAAACAACAGTCGACCGAGTCCAAAGCAGGATAGGATACGCCCTCCAAGGTATAAAGAATAAATGACTTTAACCCGCGCTAACAGAAGAGGTCACTTAGCCGGAGAGGTTTCCGGGTCGGACTCTCAGTCCGGCTAGGATAGTTCGGTACCTAGGGAAAGGTTTGAAAAACTATAAGAACCAGAAGATAATTCTCACTGGGCCGCCCCAAAAAAGCAAGGTGGACTGTAAACTGGCCTATTCGACTAAAAATCTTTGAAGAAACTCTGCAAGGAGAATCCGTCCCTAAGGAGGGGGAGGGTGGTATGACCCCTTCCACAGGATACTGGATCAACTTGAGAAATCTGCCTGCAAAACTCGGTACAAAAAGGTCCGTGCACGGCGACGGGTTGATCGACTCTACTTGTAGAGGACACCAAAACTCAGTGGACTCACGCTTGGTTCATGCGGCGGCTCAGGGGGTTTACGATCTCCTCGCAAACGCCTCTGGAACTCAATAAAACGAAAAAGTGCAATTGACGACCCGGGAAAGGGGAAAGCCATGAAAACAAAAGAAGGAGCATAAGGGACACTCTATTTACTTACGACAAAATGGGCGAACCCGGCCCATGACGAAAAAAAAAGATGTCACAGCGGGTCGAAACGCGAGGGAAAAAAAAAGAAAAAAGGCTTCAGAATCTCAAAACAAACAAAGGGTATTAATAAAATAAGGAGAGTAAGTCTACAGGGGGTAGAAAAGCGGTACGAAAAGACACACATCGTGTTGGCGGTACGCAGGATCCATTTTGGTAAAGATTCAGTAACGATAGGTCTTTCATCTGGGGGGGATGAAGATAGGGGGAGGGAGCTGTAAGGGCGATGAGGTCATATCGGGGAAGTTCAGGGTGGGGGGGGGGCTGATGGGATGAGAGTTAGATGATCTCTGGCGACACAAGGCAGCCTACTCCACTTCACAAGGGCCCAAGTCAGCCGTGAGATCCACTCTTCTATGCAAGTATAATCGCCCGTTTTTGAGACGATTTGGACTGCCAGAGCGATGTACGGCAGGAAGGTAAGTGGAGCTGTTCATAAGACAGGTGAAGGTTATGGAAATCAGGGAGGAGTTCCTCTTAGGGATGACGTGAAGAAGGGGATGAGGGTGATGAAGTAGGGGGGTGGTTGTTGGGACGAGGAGGTGCGGAGGATTAGGGGAAGAAGGTGTAGGGTTGAAGGAAGGGGAGGGAGCGCCAAGTGGAGGGAGGAGGCAAGGGGGAGCTGGGAGGGGGGGAGGGGCGGTGACGGGGGAAGAGAGTGAAAAGGGTTCGGAAAGCGATTAGGGTGGGGGAGTGGGGGGGGGGGAAGGGGGGGGAAAGGGAGGTAGGGAGTGGGGGAGGAGAGGTGGGGGGAGGGGGGGGAGGGTGAGGAAAAGAGCAGGATTAGAGGAGGATGGAGAGGGGATGAGAGGGAGTGGGGGGGGGTGGAGAGAGGTAATGGGCAGATGGGGTAGACGGAGGGAGAGGAGGGGGGTAGGAAAGAGAAGTTAAAGGACGGGGGAGAGGGGGAAGGGGTGGGGGGAGGGGGGGGAGGTCATAGATGGGAGGTAAAGGGGAGGTGAAGGGTGAGGAAAGAAGGAGGAGCAGGGGCTAAGGGGGGTGAGGAGGTATAGGGAGAGGGATGTAGAGAGGAAGGGGGAGGGGGTGAGGAAAATGGGGGGGGGGTGGGAGGGAGGGGGGTGAAGAAGAGGAGAAGGGGGGAAAGAGGGGGGTAGGGTTGGACAGGAAAGGGGGAGGGGGGGGGGGCGGGGGGTGGGGAGGGAAAGAGCGAGGGGGGGGGGGGGAGGAGTGAAGGAACATTTGAAAAGTCGGCGAGAGCCATGCCCGGTCTGAAAATAAACCTGTCTGTTGCGAGTAGGACACAATTAGCTGAGTCCGGACATTTTCTGGGGAGACGCAGCACTCGTTTGAGAAGCCCGAGATCGGGAAATTCATGGCTTTACGACCAGGGGAAAAAGCGAGGAAAAAGAAAGGAAAGAGGATTCGAGAACGGTTCACTTGGAGTCTTAGTTGGGTTTACAAGGGAGAAGTCTCAACCGGGGAGCTCAGTCGTCGGAGAGGATGGGTTGGTGCCGCGACTCCACAATGGAGGAATGAAAACTGAGAGCGACTTGTCATATAAACACCTTGTACGTAGGGAAAGGTCACGAGAGATGGGAAAATTACCACGCGAAATTATTGAAGGCGCAAGCGGAGAGAAGATAGTCGTCGAAGTCCTCCCACTTAATCTAGTTTCGATCAGGTGTCCTGAAGAAGGAGGAAAACTTGCAAAATATGGTCATAAGGTCTGTGTAGGGGACCCAAAAAGAAGGACAATACATAAAAGCACCCAAAACCGAGGACTTAAAACCCCCAAAAAACAACTTCAAGCAGCATCCTTGTCAAAAGACCTGAGGAATTATGCGCTGGTTGCTCAGTAAGGAGGAGCAAAAAAAAGGTGTCCTGCAATCCGGCCGAACTTGGCATATAAAACCCTGCAAGAAACAGCTCTTAAGCCGGGGGCTGATTAGAATCCCTGGAGCAGAGTGGTGAACCACGGACGAGACTATATCAGAAAAAAGTATGAGTTTACGAAGGAACTCGAAGGAGTTACAGCAGTGCGTCGATAAACATGGGAGGGAGAATTTTGGAAGCGTTTCACTAAGAGGACTGTGAAATACAAAGGAAAGGGGCTAAGGGGTAATGAAACCTTTGAAAACTCGTTCGGCGGGAGGAGTTGGGCAACTCGTCGGGACAGGACAAGGGGAGTCGCGAGAGGCTCATAAGCAATCCTTCAATGGGGGACCGAGGTAATGGTGGAAGTTACGAAGTAGAGAAGGACCAAAAACGTCAGGGCGGCGTTGTCCGGGGGGGACAGTGAGGGGAAGGGAGGGGCACTCGGGGAGTTGACACAAGTTCCTGACCATGAGAACTGAAGTGAGTCGCATTTGCCGAACTCCATTGTCGCTAGAGAATAAGGCCTGGGCGAAGTCAAACGTCATCAAAAACAGAGATCTGTAAGACGATCAGATGGGAAGGTGGTTTGAGAAGGGGAAGTGGCCATAGCTTCCAATCGTCTTATAGGATGGTAGAGAAACACGGTCCTAAAATCGCCACCACACCGTTCCTTGACTTTAGGGGAGAGTCCGATGTGCCCGTAAAGCCTAAAACATGGTATTTAGCACATCTATACTCATAATGGGAAAAGGGAAAATTGCGAACGGTCCTCTTTCTTCCACGTGTTTGGAGGGGATTGCTAGAAGACCGGAACTCTTGAGGGGATGGTAGGGAGGGGTCACTCTGTAAAAGAATAGGGTGTCGGCGTTCTGTTCGGTAGAATCACTTTTCAAAAAGTACGGGAAGATCATAAAAAAAAGGAGGAGGGAAAATATAGATACAGGAGAAGAAGTTACCTCTTCTACGAAGGAAAGAAGCCTAACACTAGTAATGGTACATCAGTTTCCACTTAACTACAATCAAACGGTTGCACCTCAACGAAGGCCGAAAGAGTCTTTGAAGGGGAAGCATAGAGAAAAGGGTCGCCAATAAACTGTATGTGATGATGGACTCGAATGAAAATAGTAGTCTTAGGACACCGCTTCGTAGACCTTCGAAAGAACCTGCAGTGGCGATGTTAGAACTTTTGGATAGACCAGCGTCTACTGGACATCAGCTTCCACTTAATTTCCGACAGCGCGGCTCTGAAATATGACGGAAAGATCTTCAGGGGGAGAGACCTGAGTCTAAAAAGGTGGACGTCCGGAGATCAGTCAAGAAACGTCCCGAGGCAGTATGCTAACGCACCTTCGCAGGCAAGAATCAAAACTGCTCTCCTGTAGGGGTTCACAGTTCTCCAGAGGACGAGAAATAGAAAAAAAAAGCTCGCCCAGGGGGGAACGATGGCTACTCCTTAAATTAGCATAAGACGGTCATTTCAGACCGGATGCGGGAGCTGCTGCGCAGGAACTAAAGCTTTCTGACCGCCGGGGCAGCCCAGAGAACCGAGGGGAAAATGTTTGGTCATGAAAGTATGTTCCGGTACGAGGAGACCTCAGGGGAAGAGTTCAAAGAAGTTATCTGGGTAGCGACACCACAGCTTAAACGAATCAGTCGTAGGGAAGGAAAGAAAAAAGACGAAAAGCCGGGGGCCTCCGAAAAAGACAGCTAAATAGGGCACTGTTCACAGAACCAGGAGGAGAACATCTCCAAGACTGGTCTCCTTTCTCAGAACGGTACAGGAGGGATGCAGTAAAAACGGTTCTGCGAAAACCAAGGACTGGGAACCAAATTTACCGGGAAAGGGGGCGGAGTGGGAATGAATGAGTCCAGTTTGAGTCGATTCTCTTTGGAGGATGATGTAAGATTCGGGCGAGGGTACAACAGAACCACTACCTAGAAAAAACTACGGTCTAAAAATAGGCGAAGACCTGATAAGAAACCAGAGAAAGGCTGAAAAAGAAGGATTACTTCAACCCGACGTAACTCAGCATCTCGTCAAGACAACTCCGGGACTGGGCAGTTTCCAAGAAATAGAATAGTGGGAGGTACGTCAACTTGTACCGTATCTACCATAATAGAACCTCAGGAAAGGCTAAACTGATTCTTCTGAAAAACCCGAAAAATCCTTAGAGGAAATCCGGCAGCAAGAGACGTTTTAATCAAACGGCGCCCGCAGGGAAACAACAATAGGAATAATTGCAATTCACTTGGAAACACGTCGCTCCTCTGACAGGAGATAAGGATAACTCGGTGGACTCTGCAGCGAAAAAGGCCTGTATCGGACTAGAAAATGGCGAACCTCTTTACCGATGGTCACGGATAAAAAAAACGGGGAATCCTACAACACTGGAAACTCCATGGGGCACCGATCCGTCCCCGACCAAGTTGCTGTCCGCCTGCTTTCCTGGGACTACTACTAAATCGTCCCTTGGGAAGACCGAAAACCCCCTCTCCCTACCTTCGTCTGTTGGATCATTGGACATGTTTTGTCCCTAGACTCCGAACTGTAAACCGGTTCCATCGCGATGGTAAACCCGCTCATCAGGCTCTAGGATCAAAACGGGAATCAGGACGAAGACCTGGAAGCGAAGTATAAAGAGAAAAAAGGGCACTGTTTGTAAAGGGGTCGGAGGGGGTTGCGGTAATTTTGAGAAAGAATATCTAATAATCCATCCAAAAAGCTAACAATGAAAATTGAAAACCAGATATGACTAAATATGAGGTACCTTTCCAGCCAATTAAAACGATATAAGAAGACTTGATAATCAGTTACGTGAAAGAGTCTTAAAAGCCATGGAAAGAAAAGGCCCCTTCAAAAAGATTTAAAGAGGGGGATGTAGAAAAAGGGCTCCCTACGCGGATAGAGGAAACAAAGCAGACACAAAGGAAGAGGAGGAAAAAAGAAGTTCATTCCGCTCGACTTGTGAGGAACATAAGGCAACGAAAAAAAGAGGACTGGGGCTGCTTATGGGAGTAACATTGTGTAAAACTACTTCAGACGCCGCGGAATGATATACAGGTGAATCAATGGCGGGAAAAAACGTCGGGGTGAAATCGGGGGAATTTGAGATGTTCAGTTGTTCATCGGAATATGCGCAGGCCGCGGGCCGAAAAAAAAACAGCTGTCCAAAGGAAAGTTGTACTGTCTCTTCGGATACATCAACGTATAATTTCTATACTAAGGAATAGAGACTTTTCGCCTGAGCAGGGGGGAAAAAATAGGGAGATGGGACGCCAAATTGAAGATTCCCTCTGTCAG
>Ga0179591_1302796_pt1 | contig 14787 bp, 16 predicted proteins | sample CZOMad2_1_08_16f_FD_182891 | JGI IMG/M metagenome (GOLD analysis project Ga0179591, IMG submission 182891) | Vadose zone soil fungal communities from Angelo Coast Range Reserve, California, USA - CZOMad2_1_08_16fungal (PacBio error correction) | ecosystem: Environmental > Terrestrial > Soil >...
TCGACAATCACTACAAAAAACAGTTGACAAATGCAGGGGGATGAGGGGGGCAAACTTTGCGTCGCTCCTGGGGGTACTTGATACACGAGCGGAAGCTTACTGGGGAGGGGGGGGGGGGGTAATGAAAATAGTCCCTCCCATCTCGCGTTGGGGCTTACAACGAATTAAAATATTAGCACAAGTGCAACTCCTGAGCAACCGGTGATTTCTTCCAGTCCCTGAAGGATGCAAAATAACGTTTAAACACTCGACCACACATCCTGTAAACTGGGGAACGCGGCAATCACTGCTGGAAGTCTCTTGTAAAAAAAAAGTGAGAGGGAGGGGGGGCGTGGGGAAACAGGTGCTACTATTGAATGGTACGGTTTTAACGTACACATCTCATTTAGGAAGAGAAAAAAAACGCGCGGAGGGGGCAAGGGGGGAGGGACAGGAGGCTGAAGATGATCAAGCAGGACAGAAATTGGGGGAAGGAATGGCGGAGCAGGAAGGGTAGGGGGGAATTCAGAAGATCGACTTCTAGGGGGGACGAAGGACAATGCTGGGACGTTAATTCAAGTAGCCGGATAAAAAAAAGAGCGGAAAGATTTGGGTAGATGCCTACGTTTCCCAAACCACCATCGAGAAGAACAAAAAGTTCAAGGGGGTTCTCCACGACAAAGATTCCAAAATACTTCAGAAGAAAAGTCCTGACTACGGGAAACAGAAACCAAACCAGTGCCCATTTCCTTGATTGAACCGAAACTAGATCAGGGGGAGACCTTGGGGATGAAGGACCTCCCCATAGGTGGGGGACTGACTCCTCCAGATGAAGTGGGGGAGGGACCAAACATGTTTCTCATGGAGGGGGGAACTGAAAATACGAGGAAATGGTGGAAAAATGTGGTCTTGTGCAGAAACAAAGGGGGGATATGGTGACAATCCCACTAGGAAGGTTACCAGAGGCCAAGTTCATTCCGATACGGGAAGATGCTCAACATTGGAAGCTGAGTAACCTACTGAAGGAAAAACCAAAGGGTTCTTTGTACCCTGATTACCAATTTCTGCTTTCTGAAAAGCAAAAGGACGGAACTTCATACCAAAGTCTTAATTATTCTCCGTTTATGGGGATTTCACATATTGCAGGCTCGTCAAGGGAGACTCGTGACTAAAAAGAAAAAGGTGGAGGAAAGGTCAATCAACCTCGCACCACCTACGACAAGTTTCAGGGGACCCGTAAACCGGTTCAAGGAGGCCCCCGACAACTTGACAGATGAGGTTTCTACTTCCCGCAAAGCGCGAAATCACGGTTTTGTCCTGGCCCATCGGTTCCACGAGCCCTGTTCCATTGGGAGCAGGGAGTCACTCATAAAGACGAGGCGGGGGGGGGACAAGGAGGAAGGCTTCTCGCCTGATCCATTTGTTAGCCAGGGACATACCCAGTATCAAAAACGGGCGTCTAAGGGAACTAGGGTAGAGGGGGAAGGTTTTTTTGTCTCCCTTTAAAAACCGAATGTGAACACGGAGGGCACGCAGAAGATAATTCCTGCCACCTACGAACAGTCAACGACGGGAGGTCGAATAAAGAATCAAGGAGTGGGGGGTTCGCGTACCATCCCTTAGGCGCAAGTCCGAAAGGGAATGGCGTGTCAACTGACACCTTCACAAAAAGAGATGACAAGAAAAAGAAGAGAAAACAACGTCACCAGATCGGGAACTCTGGGGCGTCAAAGAACGAAATTGTAGGAAGTAGTGATGTAAGATGGAATAAACAAGACATATTTGATCTCTGGTTAAAATACAATTCGCGGCAACTCAGTCGCATTTGGGGGTCAATAGCATCGAGAAATCTGAAAAAAGGAACGTAAAAAAAATCACTGTATATAAAAAAAACCACACTTAGTATTGGGAAAATAGAAGAGTTGGGGAGAGATAGGAGAAAGGGGGGGCAATCTATCTGAAAACAAAACATGCCTCAGGAACTGGCTCGTTTTCACGATATTGCTTGGTCACGGAAAACCTTGGGGTCCCTGCTGACACCAACAAAGCCCGGCGTAACCCATACATCAAAAAGGGGGCATACTGGGTGGGGAAGGAAAACCCCACAGACTAATTGTGGGTAAATGAGATGGAACTTGTTCGTCAATTAAGGAAAATGGGGGGGGTGGCAAGGGGAGAGAACGCCAGAGGCGAATTGTCTCACAGGGACACGAGCTTCGAATCACCAATCGGGAGGGGGGGGGGGGGGGGCCAAAGTCAGGGGCAAGGGTTGTAATAATAGCAAAGGAACTTAGGTTAAGGTGAAAACAGGGGGGCAACCGGCCATAACCTACACCTGGTGAATGAGGAGTAAAGTTGGACAAGTGGTGAAAATACAAGGAACATCAACGAACTGGTTAGCGAATGATGTAACTTCAGGGAAAAAAGGTTGTACACGAAGGCCCAGGGAACCACAGATCTAATCTGTCCATAAAAGCGTGACTACAAAAGGACTGTAAGCAAAAAGCGCCTTCTTGGGGGGTTTGGTTGAAAGTCCCTTTGGAAAGCTACGGGAGAGATCCCTCTTGACCCACGGGAGGGGGAACGCACGGGGGTCTTATTATGGCAAAAAAGTCTGGACTGGAGAATCAACGAACAGAGTTCCACATTAGAACAACAGAAAAACGATGGTTCCCACCTTTTTGTCCTAAACAGCACGGTTCCGGAAAGAGGACAAAAAAAAATGGCAAGGTTTGAAGGGGGTGCAGGAAAGTGGATAGGGGGACTGGAGGGACAATAAAAGAAAACTGTCAAAAAATTGAGGAAAGAAATACAGTTCCAACATCTGACTTCAGAAAAAGGGCAAAAACCATGAGGAGACGAACAATGGAACAAGAGGATCAACCCTCACAACCACCCCCTAATCAGCAGGGTGGAATCAGACCCGTCCACAAGGATTCAAGTGGAAAATGGAAGTTCGACAGCCACTGAGGGTTAACTCGTCAAGAACGCTGGGGAGGTAGGACCACAGGAAAAAGGTGTGAGCAGAGGTGGGGAGGCAACACGGCCGGAGACATCAGTGGGGGGGGGGGGGGGTCCGCAATGCGGAAACATTCCATAAACATGGTGAAAGAGCAGCGACCAAGGATCTAAGGGCGATTAGCATGAACTCGAAACCTGGAAAATGATTAACCAGTGGTGTCCCCCGGCCGCAGACGAAAGTTTTGCCGATTCAGAAGGGACGCCGGGGGGGGGGTGTTCGCCCGAAGATAGGGTTGGAGTCAACCGGGAAATGACGCAGAGGAGAAGGCACGCCACCCCTCAAGTAATAACATCAAAATAGGAGAGAAAGAAGAGTGAAAGGAGGGAGATGTGGTTCAACGAATGAGGGGGACATCCATGCAGGAAAATATATTTTCAAAGAGGGGGGATGGGGTGTCCTCTGGGGGTAGTCCACGAGGACCTGGGCGCGGGAAGAGTAGACGCTGAACCCCCCTCCCCTGAATCTCGGTGGATAAGTGGACAAAGGGAAGAACTAACGTCACTAACCTAAAGGACCCTTTGAGGGGGGAGTGCTTGAATGAACAGAAAAGGGAAAAGGGAGTGCCGACCCCCGTTGGGGGGAATATCAAAGGGGGGGTGATCTTTTGAGCACGATCAGGAAAAAGAAGGTAACCAGACAGTTCACCCAAAGAGAGACAACGGCAGAATCAAAAAGAAAGGTGGTAAGGAAAAAACCTCCTGAGACTTTTCACAAAAGGGGGCCAGTATGCCGAAAAGTTGTAAAACATATTCATGGTGACGACAGAGAAGAGCAAAGACTGCGAATAAAAAAAACAAAAAGTGGGTCTGTAGGGGAATTGTTTCAGCGAAGCCCAGAAAAAAAAAGTCATGGCCAGAGGGCTACTTTCACGTCTTTCAATTGGCATAGGGAAAACAGGAAAAAGCCAATTGTTAGCCCAAAAATCATGGGTACGATGTCAGTATGCTCGGGTGATGGGGCAATCAAAGGGGCAATCGGCTACGAAAGGAACTCTTTCAAAAAAAAAAACCACCTTCAAAGGTAAAACCTGAACAAAGGATGACAAACACATGCAGGGGTAGCGAGACTGAAGAATCAACCCCTAATCCGCCTGCGGACCGGTCGGGATTGCAAAGTCGCTAATGTCCAAAAGCCAGGGAAGTCAGGAAATGCTTGAGTTTGGGGGATCTCTAAGGAAGATGCCTCAGTCCAAAAAGGGAGGAGGGGGGGGCCATTAACTATGGACCAGACAACTTGAACTCTATGCGGCCTTTTGCCATGCGACGGGGAAACAAAGTGAAATTTCCCGCTCGAAAACACCAGGACTGAACCGTGAAAGAGGTCCGGCTCCGAATTCCTCAAAAAGCAACGAATTGCGAGGTGTGATTGAGGAACGTTCGAGAGGGAGGGCAAAGTCAACTTGGGGGGAAAAATCCACCCCAAAAAAGAACTCGTCCCTGGCTCTGAAAAACACGTCAGGGTTTGAAGGCGAATGAAGGAAATGGGCTTGGGGGTATTGAGGTGAACAACTCGGACAGGGTGCGTCTTTCGAAAAGCAGACCATCATCTGAAGGAATCAGAAAGACTAGGGGTCGATGAAAATGGTATGAGGAAGGCAAAGCTTCCTAGGAAATCAGAAAAGTCGTACCGGTGCTATTTGAACGGGGTTTTTATGTCACAAAGCGCGCCACAGGCAATACTGGAGTAAGTTGTTACCAAAGTCCTACGAACAAGAGACGAATTGGCGGGAGTCCTAATTTCATTAGAGATCAAAAAAAACCACTGGGTTTATATAACCGGGGGGAATTATGAAAAGACCCGACTGAAAAAATCACACAGGGTGTGAAGGGGCAAAGTCATTGTTGAATTAGCGCGGGGGCCACCAGGGGTATCACGGGACTTTTCACTAGGGGAAAAATTGGGGAAAACAAAGAAAGTGTCCCTGACCTATCCCAAAAGGGGGGGGGAACCTTTTGGAGGGGTTGTGAAATTACCTGCCGCCGGAAGGTATTGAAAAAAAAAAACTCCGAGAAGAGTGACAAATGATCCCTCTGTTCAGTGGGGGTGGCGGGGGGCTCTTCCTAAAAAGGGGGGGAAAGGGCTTATGAAAATCTGACGAACCGGGGTTACTTTTGGATGTTGAACAAGGGAAGTGCTCTTGCGGTAAAGTCAAACCACACCTAACTGAAACGCCAGCGGGGGCGGCCCCAAGTTTTGGCGCCATAATTGCCTCAAGAGTAAGTAGAAAAAAAGCGTTTTAGTCCGAAGGAAGTGAAAGTGGAAAGAAAAAAAAACGATAAGAAATCGGGCGTTGGCCGACATCGGTTTGCAACCCTGGGGGTACTCAAATGGGGACACTCCTATCTCTAGAGGAGGGGTGGGTGCCATGAACGCGCAATTCCAGAAAGGGCAAACTCCCCAGAATTCCGGACTGGGGGGGTACTTATTGAGGGTCTAGGGCCTGTGTTATAAGGGAAAATTTAAAACGTATTGCTCTTTCACAACAAATCATTCACGTGAGGTAGGGGGTCTCTTGTGCACATTGGTGCTCAACCGTGCATTCCGTGTAAGGGGGGGGAATGATTAAAAGAACCAGGAGGCAACCAAGACTACATCACGAAATCATTGAGGGGGACTAGGATTCTTCGGGACAAAAGAACAAACGATACCTGTGGATATACCAAATCCCTTCAGAAAACAACATCGACTCCCAATTCCAGGGGTCAGAAAAAATAATCCACGCCCCACAAAGGGTGAGGGAAAGAGATCCACTCTCTGGCTGGTAAGTTGAAGGTAAGGTGGCCCTCCAAACTTGGGGGGGATAAAAAAAATTCAACAGTTCTAGAGTGAATTAATCACATCAGCTGCAAAACGCAGCCACTAGATTTGAAGGTGGGTTGAGCGAAGGTACAGTTGAGAAAAAAATGGTGGCAGCAGAAGTCCAAAGAGGGAAAAGAGACGACACAAAAAAAGAAGGGATGAAAAAAAAAAAAAGGAATGGTTGATGGCTCAGTGAAGCAAAGGAATACCACACGTTCACCATTCAGGGTACAACAAAATCATCACGGGCGGAGGTTTCCCTAAGTGGGACTGTGAAAAACACGAAGGGGGGCACCTGTCTTTTGAACACAAAGGGATCACGGCCAGGTGCGCAAAAGAAAACGTGCTAGGCAGCACAAGGAAAAACGCGAAGGGGGGGTGAAGGAAAAAGCTTCCGGGGGGGGGAAAAGGAAAGAAGCTTGAAGTGGTTGTTCTGCAGGGGGGCTCGAAAAGAACGTGGTGTCCCGAAGACTGAGTTCGACAGCAAGGCGATGGAAGAGGTAGGACGGCGCGAGGACGGAATACGTTAATCGGAAGTTGGTATTATGCTCCACAAAAGGGGAAAGGAACACATACTAAAAAGTGTACGGCAGTGAGGTGCCTATAAACACGGAAAGGACAACCTTTCACTTAGTCCGGAAATGATGAAGGGGCAAACATGGCGTTTTGACCTATTCCTGAAACGAAAGCTATCCCACCACTTCAAGATCAAAGGGGGCTCCACGAGGTGTAACGCCAGGGGGAGGGTTCGAGCGGGTTTCTAAAAAAGAAGCCTCCAGACAAAACCTGCTGCAGACTAAGATCGAAAAACCAGTACTCTTCACTGCAAACGTTGATGGACTGAGAACAAGTTTCGGGTCCTTCAAAGAAAGAGGAAATCCTTTAAACCAGTAGCGAGTGTTTAAGCCACAAGTAAAAATCTGGATGCTCGGACCGCAAACCCGGCCAACAGCGGGCAAGACATTATCACAGTGGTAAGACGTGCGGACTTGGCCACAAGGCGGAAAAGCACCAAACATTGTCCCCACCGATGAACGTGGGGGGGGAAACAGCCGTCAACTGGACACCAAGCCTCATAGAGGCCAGCACGAAAAAAGGCAGAAGAAAGAATTGCAGGAACGACGTCCCCGGATCATACGGGTGTCGCAGACACGCCCAGGAAGTCACCAGGTGTGATGCCTGGGGAATGAAAAATTCACGAGCCGACAATCTCTCTGGGTAGAGTGGCGACCCCTTGAAGTGCGGCGCGTGGGGGAGGTTATCAAAGGAAGCATAAAAGGACCGGTGACGAGCTGGGGCCTCGGCCTAAGGGGGTGAAGAAGACAGCAGGTCTCGAGACCACGCATAAGAGTCCTAAAGGCCGGAGAAGGGCTCCGGGGACAGGGCAAACTTCCACGATCGGGAAGGCTGGCAGAAAATCTTCAACAACAAAAAGGGAATCCCTCGAAAGTACAAAAATTCACCTCGGTGGACTGGAGAAAGGGAGACAGTTATTGTCCCAACCAGGACAAGAGAAAAGAACTCCACCGGGGTCCAAGCCTTGAAAGAAAAACCAACTCTGCCAAGCTTGCCCTTCCGGGCCGCGTGAAAACGGAAGAAGAAAGGGGTGAGATCCCGTGTAATTCAAGTAGTAAGGGGCGGGAAGAAAGGGGTGCGAATAGATGGGGGGCACGAGGAATGGCAACAAATATCGAGACACACGCGGAACTGTCGCGAGAGCAGGAACTCCAGCCCCACTCCAACAGCATACCGTTTGGTCCATTGAAGGCAAAAAGAAGAAACGGAAAAATGCCAGCTGATCGGGTGATGTATGCAAGGATAAAGCGTACATGCCATGGTGGCGCAAAATGGGTTTCAGACTCTTCAGAATTTGGGTTAAATCGTTAAAGGGAGAGAAGGGAGGGTGAAAGGGCCCCCAACGCCACGAAAAAAACTGAAAAGGCAAAATCCATGAGGGGATGCCAAAAAAGACCTGCAAAAACAGGAACATGGGGACGGTGACCAAAACGAACTTTTGAACTCCTCAGACAGTCAACTCAGAAGAAAGAGGAATTCACAGACTCAAAACCAACGGGGGAGGAGGGAAGAGAGTAAAGAAAGTGGATGGGGCCTTTTTTTCTGCCTTTGTCGTTAGCCGCTTAGACACGGATTTGTGAAACTAGCGGACCGTGGGATGGAGAAGTTGTCAAAAATTCCTTTAGGAAAAGGGGAAAAAAAAAAAGAGTTAGGGGCACAAAAGCAGTATGTTGTCCTTTGGGGTCAATACAACTCAGGTGCAGCGATGTGAAGTGGGGAGAACGGGGGGCTTGGACACTATATTCCTGCAGAAGGCAACTCTTTGTGTGTGTGAAAACAGCCTTTAATAAAAGGGGGAAACCAGGGGGGGGGGAAAAAAAATTCCTTTAGCGAACATGAACCCGACAACAAAAAAAAAAAACACAAAGGGACCTCCGGTGCCATCCGGAAGGGGGAGTTGCACTTCGCAAGACCCTTGGGGAAAAATTCTAACACCCCTCGTCATGCGAAACTGGGGGGGGGAAAGCAGGAAAGTTCCGTGAAAAAGAAACCACGGGCGCCGGGGGGTGATGCATAAAGAATGGGGCAAAGGGAGGTCCATAAAAAACATCAAGGAGAAATTCTCCAAAAAACCGGGGAGGAAAATAAGTCGTGCAAACTCATAAATTTTCTGAAAATTAAAAAGCATTCGACATTCCGGTTTCACACAAGAAAGCCCAGCACCATCTCAAGATATGTCAAGGGGGCAACCTGGAGGACTGGGTTTATTGCAGGGTGCACTTTCGACGAGTCGCCCATTAACCTTTTTGGGACAATCTCCACAAAGCTCTTGCCTCAAGAACCCATCGAGGATTTGAAATCTCTAAAAACCTTTCACTTAGGGGAGTGGGCCGAAGGGAGGCAAGCAGTCTAAATAAAAGGTGTTCATTCTTTAGATCCCAGCGCAGCGGATGATAAGGAAAATCGTTGGAAAAACGAGGTCAAGATGCCAGTTCACTGAAAGGCACTTCTGACGATTGACACATCCTCCAAACCAAGATTGTTAAAAATTCTCTTTGGGGCCTTTACACAAACTCGTCCGAACAGGAAAAGGGGTGTTTCGGCCTTAGCTGCAACAGCGGGCTGTAGGTTGCGCTAACACCGGAAGAAGGCCAAGAACCATGACAGTTAACAGTGTTATGCTTCAAACCTAGTTTTGTGGGGGGACCAAAAGGGACGCACGACCAAATGGTGGTTTCGGACTGAGTCCGAGGGGGGCAGGTCAGGGTGTCCGGGAAGGGGACATGGGGCCTCTTACAATAAAAGAGGGGGGGGGGGGAAAAGGTTTGGGGTGACCTGGCCAGTGACCTTGGGGGAAAAAAGAAAAAACAGCGGGGTCCCATGCCCCATTCAACGAGGGTAACTTGCAAACAAAAGGGTAACTTCTTTTCTGGGAAGAGTTAAGAGGGGCAAACTCACCATGGACGGCGTCTTAGGGGGGAAACTACTGCACCTGGTGGTCTGCCGGGAGGTTTTGTCAGCTGCGTAAGCGGCCAACCGACGGCTGGAAAAAAAACCAAATTCGCAAAGGGGTTGAGGAAAGAGGGACCGCTCCGCGCAGAGTCCTCAAACTGGGCTAAAATGTCGGAAAAAAGACTATAGAAAATCGGGAGTGTTGCCAGGGGACAATCTGGGGGGACGCAAACCCATGTTCAAAATGTTTGGCAAGAGTCGATCACTCTTGGGGGACCGTTCCGACTTTAAAAACCCACCTCCATTTAACGAATCTCCGGAGAGACAAAAGTCCCAGTTGAAGAAACTGGGAGTGGGTGAAAGCAAGGTCAAGGGTCAACGAAAAAGTGGGACGGCTGTCATAAATTTCCGTGGTAGTGCACATCTTCCAAGTAACGCAAGTGTGGGAAAAAACATAGGTCAGCGAAAGTTAATCCCCTACGGACCCCCGACTACAGATAACTCACTCGGTCCTAAGAGCTGCTTTTCGGGAGAAAAACACACTCCCGCGAATTGTGATATCCCCCCACGGGAAAAAATACCTACTTCAATAGAAAAAAGACGCCAGTCGTCAACATCTTTAAAGTGACACCAGTCTGTGAGGGAAAAAAGATCAAAGCGGGAGGCGTATCCTGGAAAAGGGCGCCCAGGTACTCATACCAGCATTGGAAAGGGTACTGCTTTTCGAACAAGCAAGAGGGAGCAGCGCACAGTGTTCATTTAAAAACAAAGAGATAGAGAAATGACACATTCCGGTCTGCCGCCATGGGGGGACAAATATCATCGGAAAAACAAACGGGATGAGGAAAAGAATTATATCTTCCCATTTAGAGGAGAGAGGCTATGGGAACAACTGAATGCATAAATCAGACCCCCTTGCCCGTGCCCTCGGGAAAATGGCATTGGGACTTAAAGGAGAAAGGGAACGGGCTGGTAGTCCATTAGGCCCCTTAGCAAGAAAGCGTGAGATGGGGGACGGGACACAGCGGGGCAGTTACAAGTCTGCATGGGGGGGAGAGCGGACAGTCGATTTGGTCGTTCATCAAAAAAAAAAAAAAGGAAATTTCGGGGAGTGTGACGAAGGGGAAGAGAGACTTAACACAAGCAGGGATGCAGGGAGTTATTCGGGGCAGAGGTGGCAAATCAATAAGGACCTCCGAACTAAGAGACTAAACAAGGTTGGGGGGACCTTGCAAACAAGACCAAAACTTTGCCTGAAGCAAAACGAGGGAAAATGGAAGGATAAAAAAACCAAAGCAGCGCTTCAAATCCGACTGTGAGGACGCGGTCCCATGGCCAGGTGTTTAATGAAGGGAACAAAGAAAGAGATATGAACTTCCATCAAAAAAAGGGGGGGGCGCCAAAACTTGGAGAAACTAAAGGAACCTGGAACGGAGACGGTGTTGGCTCCAAGTTCAGACATCCTAGAAAAGACGGGGGAGAAAGCGGAATTTGTCCTTACTTCATCACCTGGGAGAAAGGATGCCATGGGGTAGAGACATCCCAGACAACCGCCAAACTAATAACCATGTCTCTGAGTACTGTTGAACCTCCGAAAAGGGTGAGGGGGTCTCGAAAGCAAAGAGCGAAGGCCACTTTTTCATGGACGAATCATAAGGGGAGGTAACAAGGTGCGACGTAAGATGGAATTGCCAGCACAAAAAAACGTCCCACCGGTGTCTTAATTTCAAACAGGGGGAAACCCAAAAGAGCGGGGCGCAAAAGAAACCTGTACTCTACATAGTTAATAAAGCATGAACAAGGGGGTCACACGAGCTTAGCCCATCTTCCTGAATCAGCCTGGTCTCATGACACACCTATCAAAGGATACAGGGGTGTTCATACGTCGAAGAGGGAACTTCGTCTAAGCCCGCAAGCTCGGAGGGATGGAAAAAGGGGAGAACAAAACGGTTGATTCTTTCTAGGGGAGAAAAAGAAGACGCCGGGAAACAAAGAGGCTGTGGGCTCGGGCATACGCCCGTTCAAGGTCATAGAACTTTAAGAAAAGGCAACATCCTAAGGGGGAGATGCGTGCTTTAGCCAACCTCCCAGGGACGTAGTCGGTCATCCTTTAGAACAAGAGGGGACAGCCAAGAAAATGGCCCTCGAAGGGATAATTGGAAAGAAGCGGGGGTCGCGCAGGAAAGAGGGTGGGGGGAATGTGCCAAAACCGCTACTATCGTAATAGAAAAGAAAAAAAAACAGTGGCAACGGCAAGTCTCGTTCAGAGTGGGGGGGGGGGGGGGGGGATGTACCCTTAGGGTTTCCGAGAGGAAAGTTAGGGCGTTGGCCGGGAATCCCGTGCCAGAATAACAGTTTTGAGCATAGAGGGTAAAAAAACACGGTTCAAGAGAAATAAAAAGAGCCCGGAAAGCTTGAGGAACAAGTGACCGATGGATACTCCACCCAAAAAAATAAAAGCAGCAATGGAAAACAACAAGTTGTTAGAAAAGGCCAGGAGCTACGGGGGTAAAAAATCCCTCCCTCAAACAGCGTTGTTCTGTAAGGAGCCGAGGGACAGGCAATGGGTAAACATACTTGGGGGTGCAGACGTTTCCCAATTGACATTGTACAAGCCGGATCAGAGAAGGGGAAGAAATCTCCACTGCACCCAAGACGACCCACTCCGACATGATGTGGATGAAAGTACAGAAGGGCTAAAGACCCAAAGTTACTTTGCCTACACTTTGGGGGGGGAAAAAACGGGTACGCCCATAGCAGGGGGGGCGATAACGCACAAAATCAAAAATCAACACGAAAGGAAAAGGGAAAAGGAAAGTAGAGAGATCTTCTTCGCTCTTTCAACACACAGGGACAGGCTTGAGCCTCCAAGCTAAATACCAAAGAGTCAAGTCTCAATCCGGCAACAAATGAATAAGGGTATAATTGGCCATCCAAAAGCAAAAGTGGCTCAGGGCCGGGGACGGCGGTTTTCACATTGGGGGGCTTGGAAAGAAGAGGCTAGCCCGGCACCGCTTTCAAACGGAGAGGGTGGAGAGAAGTAGGACAACGACGCCAACGGGCTTTAACATCTAAATGAATAATACACTCCGCAAACTCAAAACGGCGGGGGGGGGAAAGAGTTGCCGTACGCCAGGGGGAAATTCTCGCGCTTAAAAACATCTGGCTTTATGGGGGAGAATGAAGGTCCGGAGAACCGGGGGAGACGTGAGCTAAGAATGCCTAGCGAAATAGTGCCACAATTAGCGCAGATGGATTGTTCGAAGGAAAATGAAAAAAAAAGACATAAAAAGGGCCGCGAGGACAAACACCAGCCCTTCCAAATTGAAGTTCGACCTAAAAAAGAAATGGAGCTTTACACCTTGATCGGGACATTTGTGCTCCAGAGGAGCAACATATCCATGTGGGAACATACACAGCTCTGTGCCTGGGGAGGGCGAAAAACCAAAGCCCTTGGTTTAATATCGAGAAAATGATGGGGGGGGGAGTGGCCTAAGGAGCTCAAGCCGTAGGGGGCAAAGGCTGCAGACACAAAAGCACTTTTTACTACTCTGCTGGGAAGGAGGGGAGATGCACTGCTAAAACGGTGGGTGCACGAGAAACCATAGGGGCAAAACTCTCCTATTTTCGACGGAAGGGGACCTGGGTGCCGGAAACAGGCGAGGGACTCAAAGGCAACTTTTGGGTAGGACTACGAACAGCAGATTGCAATGTCGTAAAAACCGAGGAGGACTAAGGCCCCATCACAGTGGACGGGTGCCAGGAACCGCTATGAAAAGAGATGCTCTTGTGGGGAGAAGAAAGACCACGAAGGGGTGAGAGACTTCATTCCAAGATTGAGGCGGGTGTAGCAGGTTTCACATTTCCCGGGAAATATCAAAACGTTGGTGGGTGAGGGTCAGTACCTGGCCGCTGCCGGGAACACGCCCACGGGAAGAAGGGGGGAAAAAGGTTAGGACGCGTAACAAATGGCAGATGGGTGCGGGTGCTTGTGAATGGGGCAACATGGGGGAAAAGGAGTCTAAACTACTCGCTAAACGGCCGTTTGTTCTTGTGGAACTTGAACACTGTATTTAGCCGGAGGGTCCCGTTCGACTGCGTGGACTCAGGAAATAATGATAAGCAACTGAGGGGCAGAGTCAAACCTCAGGGTTCATATGAACGGAGGGGTGCCTTCGAAGAACTGATACTCAACGGGGGGATGGGTGGGGAATGGTGGAGGTGAGAGAAAGAAAGGGAGGATGAGGTAGGAGTGGGGGGGAATGGGAAGGGGAGAGAAAGGGGGGAGAAAGGGGGGGGGAGAAGAGGCAGGGGGGGGGGAGGGCAGAGACGTAGTGGGGGGGAGAGAGGTATAATTGATTTGAGGGATGGAGGGAGGGGGGGTGGGGAAGGGGAGGGGAGGGACCGAAAAGCAAGAGAGAAACGGGCAGGGAGAAGGAGAGGAGGGGGGAGGGGATAAGGGGGGGGTGGGAGTTAGTAGTGAAAGTTTGGTAAGAGGGAGAAAGTAGCGTACGAGGAGGGGGGGAGGAAGGCCGTGGGGGGGGAGGGAGGAGGGGGGTGAGTTGAGGGAGGGGTGGGATCCCGAAGTGGAAGGGGGGTGAACGAGGAGGGAAGAGAGGACGGGAGGGGGGGAAATAGGGGGGGGGAGGGTGCTAGTGAGACATGTGGCCAAGGCAAGAAAGAGGGAGACAGTTGAGGAGAATAGGAAGGCGGAGGAACAGTGGTGGTAGATTGACAAGGGGTGGGTCAAGGAGCGTAGTAAAAGACGTGTGCGGCCAAACCCGGAAAGGGAAAAAGGTATCAACACTGGGGGGGGGGTGAGAACAAATCGGGGGGGAAGCCAACATGTGAAACTGCTTTCCTGGGAGAGAAACTCTATATATGGGGTGTCACACAACTACAGGTCAAAAATGTGGGGCCATTTCGTCCTCGTGCCCGGGAGCAGAGTCGTGTCCTTCCGGGACTTGGATCGTCAAATTGTTAAACGTCCTTATGGAAAAAAACTTTAAGGGTAATGGTATCCTTGCACAAGTTGAGACAAAAAAGGGTTCCAAAGGAAAAGAATTCCGGTATGGGGTGGTGCCCGTAGAAAGAACAAAAGAAGACCTACCATACCTCTCAGGAACCGGATCCGGGGAACTGGGGGAGAAAGCTTTGCGTGGGTCGTCTAAGAAAAAAACTAAAATAGAAAGATGGTAGTCCACTCAATCAATTAAGACAAAACGAACTGTGTTGTGAGAAAGGCATCGACAGAGAGAATCTTTCATCCAAGAATGAGATCTCGCAAACCATTCAAACTGGTAAAAATCCGGTTTGCGTCTAGAAAAAAAGACTGCAAACTCGGCCGTATTTCCCCCAAGAAAGGGATCACTACAATTCATTAAAGGGCTCTAGTGGGGGACGGACAACCTTCTCATCTTCACTCATAAAGAGGAAATTTATGTCCAAGTGGGTGTGGCAAGAAGATCTATCCTGGGGGCGGGGGGGCCCTTTCCTCAAGGGAAATTCCCCACTAGAAA
>Ga0179591_1243026_pt1 | contig 14786 bp, 12 predicted proteins | sample CZOMad2_1_08_16f_FD_182891 | JGI IMG/M metagenome (GOLD analysis project Ga0179591, IMG submission 182891) | Vadose zone soil fungal communities from Angelo Coast Range Reserve, California, USA - CZOMad2_1_08_16fungal (PacBio error correction) | ecosystem: Environmental > Terrestrial > Soil >...
AGCTCTAACAGTGGGGGGAAGTTTGTGCGAAGCACCTGGGAGAAAAGGCACTAATGAAAAACGGGAGTCTCGGTGACCGATGATGGATATATCCTCGGGGTAGAATCGATCTGAAACCGCAGCTTCTAGGGCTGGGTGAAGAGGCAAAAGGATGCGACGATGGGAAGAAGGATGTTTTTGGTAACCCAAACACAGGCTGGACGGAAGGCAGCTTCGGCACCGCACTAATATCTCGACCAGCCGAGCAGGGGAAAAGGGTCGGGGGCTGAGGAGGGAGAGAGGAGAAGAAAACGGGGAGGGTGCGTGTTGCTAACAATCATGCAAAGTTTTGAGGAAACGAGCGTGTGAGAACGCTTACGAGCGGGTCACAAGGGCGGGAAGGCGAGACGGCAAAACGAGTAAGGGGCGAAAAACTACTGAAAAGAAAATGCCTATGTCTGATTTTTGCTGCAGAAGGAGACCAGAAGAGGATTGAGAGGTAGCGAGAAGGACAGGACGAACGCGCCCGAAAGACATCCTTTGGGGGCGGAGGACGGTCGTCCGGACGTCAACGAGGTCTTATTTAGGGTGCCTGAGAGAAGGGAGGGTGCGGTTACGTAACCAGGGGTGAAAAAAAAATGAGCAAGGCCCAAGGTGATGGCCGATGTCATAAAGTAGGGGAGTCAGTGAAATAGACAATAACCGGGTTCACTACAAATGACGAGAGGAGTGGAATTTAGGGAAGAGAGAGGAGAGCGTTGAAAAGCTGCGTAGAACGAAGATAATTTTCGGAACCATGTCTGCTGTCGAAAGTGAAAGGCAGCGCACTTATGAAGCGTAACCGGGAGGAAAGGAAGGGGGGAGGAGGACGGGTGAGGCTGGATACAGAAAAAAAGTCTTTGGGAAAATCAGTCCTATGCGGCCCTGCAAAGAAAACACGTTATCCTTAACACAGGTACAAAAACTAAGAGAAAGAGGGGAAGGAACTCTGGAATGGAAATGGGGACAAGCGGTGCGAGGACTGGCGTTTCTGAGAACTATGTTACTACAAGCAATCAAGGAAAAAAAAAAAGCCTGAAAAGTCCACGCTCCCGCACAGGGGCAAACAAATGGGAGGGTCGGGGAAGGGATGGCACAAAAAACCCACGACGACGGAGGCATCTGAAGTGTCGGCTCCCTTATGTAAGTAGTGTAACCGACCATGTACGAAAAAAGCTTATCTGACGTCAGTAACCCTAGTACCAGCGGGGCCTGGGATGGTCAGGAAAGGGAAAGGAGTCAGTAACTGGTTTGGTGCGTGGGATATAGAACCCAGGGGTCTGGTACTACAAGTAAATCTCAGCGAACGGACTAAAGAAAATAAGCGCTAATATCTGAAAAGAGGAAGTTGGGGATACAACGCTCGGGAATTAGTCCATAAAAGACCGTAAGTGGCTCGGGTAGCGCGAACTAGAAAGTGGAAGAACTACGGAAATAGAACGAACGAAGATCACGAGGAACACCGTCGAAAAATTCTAGGCTCACTGTGAGGGGATAAACCGACGTTAAAATACCACGAAAATGCACGCCCGACCCAGAGTAGCCTAGAAAAAGCACTACTATTACTGGGGTATAGCGTTAAAAAACGGGTCGGGGGGGTATCCGGAAGAGATAGCAAAAGACTATTCATAAGATGGGGCACATCGTCACTATTACCGAAAAAACGTCCCCGCTACAAAAAAAAAAGACACTCTAATCGCGGTGAGAGGTGCTGACGCGGGGGGAGACTGGTCTTTTGAGTGCTGCAGAGGAAGTTGGGAGGCGGGCGAAACGGGCCTACTCCTCTATGGGTCCGGAAAGACGTTGAAAAAAGGGTTAGTCAAGGAAACGGTTCAAGAAAGACCTCTGACAGGGGGGGGTCGATGTTAATATAAAAGTAATAAAAAGGGGGTGTGAAACGGCACCATCTCGGAGGACGCAACCGACACTGTAAAAAAAAGGGGAAAGAATTGCTAAAAGTGAAGTAGAGAAATTATTCTATCGATAAGGAACGGGACAATCAATAGAAGGTGACTGCAATAACATAGTGGCAATTAAATGGGACATGAACGCATAAGTGGGGCGAAGGAGGACTTACAGGAAAAAATAGGAAAAAACCTGGGAAGAAAAGAAGGCTATTCCTCCGGGGGCGGACACTTCTGGGGCGGACAAAGTCATCTTCAACTTGAGCAATAGTAGGGGGAGGTAATTTGAAAACTTGTTGGGTAAAGGACACAAGTTGCCTTCCGGGACCGTACAGTAAACAAACAGTGAGAGACGGGGCAAGAACGTGTGCCCCGTGAGGGAATTCTGGCGCTTTCGCTATAACTCTACAATTGGCTCTTAAATGAGGGAGGGTCAGAAACTAAAAAAAAGCAAACGGAAGGAGGGCGGGACAGGAAAAGACGACAAAATTTCTCGACGGCCTTTTCATTTGATTCACTTTTATACAAGGGGCACTCCCTCTGAAGTTTTACGAGGGGAGGAAGCAGCCGGAGGGCGTTCCAAAGGGAAAGCACAGGTTAATGGGTGAGTTCGAGTGGATCGCGGGATGGAGCGAGTATCGGTTCGCGTATCAGGCCGACATCCTCACAAAAAGAGACTATTAGGGAAGAGCAAAGTGGAACCTAATGTGGGGGGGGGAAGGAAAAGGGGCGCAAAGGTCTGGCATATCAGGTAAAAGACGGGGGTACGAACGGGACCAACAGCCGCCGTCGTTATCAAAAAAACGTTACAACCCACCAACCTCTGGGGGACTAAGAAGCGCTGGGGGAGACGAAAAAGACCATGGTCTAGTCCAATAAATCTGTCGCATGAACAAGAAAGGAAATCGAAAGAAAGCGGGAGGGCTTCAAAGGGCTCCAGTAAGGATAAAACTGACGGCACCGAGGGCCCTGGCCTTAAATGCCAGAAAAACACGGCAGCGTGTTCTCTAAGTAAATATTGAGTCGGGAGGGAGAGGCTAGAAGGGTCGGCCGCGTCGCCTTTCAAATCCAGAAGTAACGCTTATCCTAGATGTTTCGAAAAAGAGGGGAGGGTTACCAAAAAAAAAAGCGGTTAGGGGGGAGGGGGTGGGCCCCAGGGGCGTTAGGTAGACCTCTCTTCTGGAAGACTTATGAGGAGGGTGGAGACCGGCGGCGGGGAAGCGCAATGGTTTTTGAAAAGATGCACCAACTTGGAACCGGATATCCATTGTCAAGTCACGCTTCAGAGAGGACAAATATTAAAAGGGAAAAAACGAATCTCGGAGAGATCCAGGAGAAAATGAAAAACGACAACGTCGGCGAGTTCGACTAATGCTCGGCGAGGACGGATCAGTTCGCACTGAGCACGACGGTTCGTTTCAGGAAGAAGAGGGGGGGAGAGGGAAATCATAAAGAGGAAGAACGCACTGGCGGAGCCAAAAGGAAAAAGGTCGCGGACAACTCCGATCAATCGTCACGCCGGTCGGAGAGAGGGTACGCTCGGGACCGGCCTCCTTAAGCGGACAGGAAGAGAGAAAAGGGGAAAAGGCCGAAACGCAAGAACAAAAAGAGGCGCCGGATTCTAAAAAAAAAAAACCCCGACCGCGCCTGGGCAATACACGATTCCTCTCTTTTGCACGTTTCATAAAGACAGGGGAAAAAGAAGCTATCGATGGTAGGCATCATAGGAAGTCAGATAAGAGGAGACCTGAACTGCTTTCTAAACTCCAGAGGTGTGTGAGAATGGCCAGCGGGCGAGTATCGGGGCACGCAGATTACGATCAGAGAAAACGACGTGCCTACGAGTCGACCAGCGTTTCAAAAACCTGCAGGAAGGGGATCCCTATGTCAATCGAAAAGAAGCCGCTACTTGGAAAGCCTCGGGTACCTTTGTTCGCTTGGAAGGTCATTCTGTGCGTGGGATGGACACAAACCCGCGACCCGAATAAGTAAACGACGGGCCCCAATCATCGAAAAATGCTGAAACTCGGTGAAGTGGAAAGGTGAGAAAAATGAAGGTAAACGATCGCCGAGGCGCAGTACGACTCTCGGGAAGGGTGTGGGCGCAAGCACCAATTGCAACGGGAGAACCTGCGTATCGAGAAAAACTGGGGGGCTGAAGAAGCCAAGGTCTGTTCCGGGACTAGGAATTCGACGACGATTAAAAAAATCTTAAGCTGGCCTCGAAACAACTCATGACATCGGTCATTTACTCTCCGGAAAACCCACATATTTCACTGGTCGGGCTAAGACGAAGAGAAGCGGAGATCTAGATTAAGGGCCATCAACAAGCCGCTGATCGTGCCGTCGGTCGACTACCTGTGAAGAAAATGGAGGGGGGGGGTAGAGGAAGAACGCGATCACCTACAACGGGTAGGCCTTGAGAAACACCCACGGGGTAAAAGTAAAGTTGGCCAGTACTGGCTTCTAAAACATCTTCAAGAAGAAGAATTCATGGTTGACACAGCACTATCAACCTCGCCAAAGCATAGGTCAAACAGTCTTTGGTCCTCGTAGTCGTTTTGGGTCCATATGGGTGCCTCTGGACTAAACACCACATAACTAAGAAATCATCCTCTCCGGAAACATGTCAGCTGCAAAGGAGCAAGAAGATCACGGATCCGCAACTCCGCTGAACTACTAAAGGCACCGGGATGGTTCCGGGTCTCGGCCTTATCACCTGCATAGACAGGCAAAGGGTGAACGAAAAACAGTCAGGCAGCTGAAACCTAAGGACAGTGCTTAGGACGGCGAGCGAAAAATGAATTAAGTAGGAGGGGGGGGGGCGGGAACATACGAGACTTGAGCAAGGGAATGGTGAAACGCGGGTCCGGGGATTAAATCATAAAAAAAGTGCGACATCCTGGATTCAATTTTGACCATAGGGGAGACTAGAGTGAGTAATTCTCCAACGATGAAACCCGGGTAGAAAAGCATCGGCGCTCTTTTGTCAAGGAACTAAACTACGGGAAAAAAAGGGGAGGGCTCACCAATTATCTGGTTCTGGGGGTCCATGAGGGAAGTTCAGTATCGGGGGGAGAGGAAGCAAGATGCGCCGCAGAAGGGACTAGGGAAAAGAACTGACATAATCCCTAGCAGGCGCCGATCAACTTGGAAAACTCCCACGAGGGCATGCCAAGGTCTGAAGAAGGCCGACCTAATGAAAAAAGAAAGGACGGTTGAGCAAACGCTCGCCAAACTACGGACGACCAAACACATATTGCATCTACTAAAGTTGGGCGTGGTACAAGATCGAAACAAACGAGGAAGGGGGGAGGGTAAAAAGAGAGATGGGTCCACGCCAACACTTCGCGTCACTGCCAAAAAGCTTTAAAATCCTGCGCTGTAGGGCATGGGCGAGCGTTTGGCCAGGGGAAAATTCTAAGTCCGTTGCGGGGGCAGTCGGAACTCCAAAGGGATACCGTGGCAGACATGTTAGCGGGAGCGGAGCAGAATGCTTAAGAATGAAGTGGGCGCGTCCGAAAGGTCGTTAGCGACAAAAGGTGGAGAAGAAGAAACTCAAACGACTAAAGGAAGACGCAGCGGGCCAACTCATTCCTTGCTTCGGGCAGGGTCGGGGTCGCCAAACGACGGAATCGGAGGGAAAGGAACAGGCGAGGGGAAGAACGGGCACTTCGGGGGGCCTCAGTGCGAAGAGCGTAGCCGCGGATCACCTCATAGGGGAAAAGCGCGTGGTACTCAAGGGGGGGGAAGACCAGGCCCCGACACCGCACGGAAGTGGGGAAAGTATATCTACGCCGCGGAGCCCAGTCGAGGCTCAAGGGGACGGGTCAAAAAGCGTAAAGAAATTGGGGGCCCGGGGGATTTAAAGTCGCGCTGGGCCCACATGGCAGAGCCTAAAAGAACGACTCCGCCGGCTCTAAACCGACTATGGGGTGGACAACGTAATCCGAAAGCCGCATAACATCTTACGGGGGACGAAAAACGGGTGTTCGATGGAAGGGCCCGGGGGTCGATTAGAGTTGGCATGGATTAAGGGGGCAACCAATAAATGCCCCAGAGTCGGAAAAGAGTCGGCGCGTGTCGTTCAGGGGTAACATACTCCGATACGACACGGAACCCTGAACTGGGGCGGGGGGGCCGAACGGCGTAGTGGAGCCTAGGAGGGGGGGTTAGACTACCATAGGTCTCCACTCCCTTTCAGTCGTCCAGACTGCCGTGCAATTGGCGGGAAGGCAATCTCTCGGGAGCCTCTGAGAGGATGCAGAAGAACGCAGAGGGGGGGAATAAGTTACCGTAGAAAGGTCATACGGGTTAGGAAGGGGGGCCCTAAAAAACGAAGGAAACCCCAAGCGTCGACTTCGGGGTCGGAAAGACATAAAGAGCAGACCGGAGGGCGCAGGGAACACCGATCGCGCCGAAACTCCCTAGCCGGGGCTGTCAAACGCCGGCGATTCTTAGCCCGAAGAGCGGAAAACAGCTATAGAAAAAGGAAAAAAAGAGGCCTCGAAGAAAGGGTGGCAGGAATGGGGGGGTCGCGGTGTTCCCTAACAGCCTGACCTTGGTCAGCAAAAAAGTGGTGAAAAAGCAGCCCGCCGTCGTCTTAAGCGCCGGAGGAGACGGAGAAGGATGTTGAACGCTTCCGCAGGTTGTGTAGAGTTTCGACACGTAGCCCTGATAGCGACTGGGTGCCCTAAGAAGCCGAACCTGGAAAAAAAAATTTTTTTGACCAAAAGAGAACACCTGGTCACCAAGAAGGGAACGTGCGCGACTTCCGAGCTGCCGAGACTCACCGAGGCTAATGCCGGACGGCTGCAAAACGCCCGCGCAACCGGCTTTATCCAGAAGGGGGGACTGGATCGGTATGGGAATCAAAGAGAAAGCTGCGCTTTTGGCGGTCCGGGAAGTGCTGGAGGGGGGGGGAAAAACTCTACTGAAGTCCTACTTTCGTCTGAAGGGGGTGGAGAGACGGGGGAAAATCACTCGGATCAAGGAGTCGACGAAGGGGTGAGCGTGTCGTGGACTCGACCAAGGTTTCACGGGATAAACGGCCTGAAGTTCCTCTCATTATTCAAACGTACGCCCTTAAAGCTGAACAAACCTCTTCGCGCAGGGACTATACAGGCTCACAAGACGATACACGTCGAACAAGCCGGTGGTGCGTCCGCGCAAGCGGAGGGAAACGAGCGCTTAAGACATCACGGGGTCGTTCCCGGCCGAGGGAGACAATGAGGATCAGGGGAACGAGTCACATCGGGCAATCTGCGGGGGGCGAAAAAAGGGGGTTAAACCGCGAGCAGCGAAGAAGGACGAGGTCGAGATACCGACGCAAACGGAGACCTAAAATCGGAAAAAAAACCACTAACACGAGAAAACAGCGGGGGACTTGCCAGGAGACACAAAAGCTCGAGTCGGAGAGTGCGAGCGGCGTGCATAGAGGCCGGCGAGATAAATCGATCTCACACCACAAAATCCCTCAGAAAAAGGGGAGCCTCTGCGAGCGTGGATGTGAAGTGGTCGGAACCTATTCTTAGGATGCCTGGGAGCATGGCCCAAGCGCATTTGCTTGAAGAATCATCTTCGGGGTTTAGTCCGAGAAAAGCGACGAGATGATACCGCAAAATCTTCGTCGCGGGAAAAGCTTCAAACACTGAGCTCAAACATGTGCTTGGCTGGGCTGGAACTTCTCGAAGACGCGAAGCTTGCCAGACAGTGCGATCACACAAGGCCCCGCGGGCGAAGCTCGGAGACATCAAGAGAAGTAATCGAGTGCCGTCAAGATTGACGTACTGCGCCATACAAGTAGAAAGGGGAGGGTAAAGTAGAAAGGCAAACGCAAAGGTGGGAGAGACAGGCATCTCCGCCCAATACCGGCGGCAAACCGGGTAAGGAAGTGCAACCGGGGCACGCTACCTGGACAGTAAGGGAAAAAACAACCGTAGGACATGGATCAGCTCCTCAACGGTTCGGGACGCGATAACTCGAAGCGAAAAAAACGTGAGGGGGGTTCTCAACGGCTGAGGTTATCCGCGATTCCGGAAGACCGGAAGGGGAGCTCAGGGGGCCCGACACCACGGGTGTTTTTCCGTAAAACCGGAGAAGCACGGTCATAAATGTGAAAAGGAGGAGGCCCGGACCCCTGATATTCTACGTCAAAAACGATGACCGCGAAAGTGCGCGAAGAAACTATTTGTAGAAAATCACCGATGGGGGAACGGGCCGCCGAATGTGGCAAAAGCAAGGGAAAAAGAGAGTGTACCTGTCTATTGCACCAACACTTGTGGAAAAGGGGAGACGGCAGGGGATATTGGAATATCAGCTCGATCGCACCTTGCTATAAAAGCACACGAAACAGAACAGGAAGAAAGGTCAGTGGTAGCCGAGATGTCCGGGAAAACACAAAAACGTGGACCAACCTATATGCCTCTTGGCACCGAGTCTTCACGTAACAAGGACAAGGTGGTCAAATGGGCGTGAAAGCGAGGTGACCCGCGAAGGTTAGCTTAGGGGAAAGAACCCTCAAAGGTTCCGCGTTCAGAACAACGAGACTCAGACCAAAAACTCTTCATGCAATTATCAGACAAAGACCGATGTCAAGAGGTGATCTAGAGGTGGGGAAAGGAAAGGATAATTACGAGGGAATAGGTATAAAAAACGGAGAGTCTCCTGATTTCGTACTACACAAAAAGTGAGGGGGAGGGGGTCAGAGAGTTTCACAGGGGGGGGCGTACCCCGGCGACATCCGGGCAGGAGTGGCTTTCTTAAAGTTGAGGTGGGGGGAGGGTTACATAAGGCGAAGGGACAAGAAAACCGTCACAATGAAACGCTTTGCTTGAAAAATGCCTTGGGGAGGTTGGGAAAAGAAAATAAGGTACATAATTTATCTAATGTCACTTTTTCGGTCTGGGGCTCTGAAAGCTTGGGTCAAATAATTAGGAAGAGATGAGAGGGGCTCTTAACGCGATAAGGCTCGTCGTAATCGGGTAACATCATGTGGATAAAAACTGGCAAAGAAAGGACCCGACCGGATCGGGAAGCTGTACTTCGAAACGATCTCCTCCGGAGGTCCTCTTGTTGCCCTCGAACGCATCCACGAGAACATGGAGGAACGACAATGAGCAGGCTGTCGCGCGGAATCTTTCGGGTTGGGGCCCTCAATCAGAGATCAACGCGCAAGAACTTGGAAGAAAAGTGGCGCCGGCGTTTCGTCGGGGGCTGTACCAAGAATGAATTTTTCTTCAAGAAGGAATAATGTGGGGACCAGGCAAACAAAGTTTCGCCAAATGATGAAACAAGCAATGTTACTAGTCATTCGAAAACGATGGTTTTAAAACTGGGGACCTATCCGTCGTGGGCGACGGACGGGACTGGAAGGGGGTTGCTAGGCAAGGTCCGGAATATATAATGCCAAAAATACAGGGAAAAGGGCCGGGAACAAAAAAAGGCGCTTCCGGTCAGCGGCTATCGGCACAGAAGAACTACTAACGCTCCAGGGCTGAACTAAATCAATTAGTTGCACTGTAAAATACAATCATATCGATGTCGAGCGGAACCGTTACTCTGGCTCAAAAATACAAATCTAAATCGTCTCGCGAATCAACGGTCGGGAGCCTGAACAACGCGGGGAAAAAAAAACACCTACATTCCGTCAGACAAGCATACTACCTCACCACTTTAAAGCTCCGACAAGTCGAAAACCGCACCAACTAAGGCGGATGACTAGTTTCTTCTTTACCGTAGGATACGAAGCGAGGACGGGAATTGAGAACATCGAACATCGGGGTCATGCTTTTGGGTCTTCAGCAAAAGAGACTTATGGTCTAATGAGAACTTCCAAATCTGTTACCAGATCTCCGTCTAACGCCAAGTAAATAACGTCATCACCGATCCGACGAAAACTGATCGGGTCTCATACATCACGCAACCAGACCGTCTCGGTCTCCTAAGGACCTTACAGCCGTGGAAGGGGCCCGAGGGTCTCTAACTACGGGGTAAGGACATCTAGAATTTACAAGCGGTTTGGGGACCGGGGAAATCAAGGCCTAATCGGTACGGTAATGGCTGCGTCAAAGCCCTACCTCATGTAAAGGGTGAGGAGCTAATGTAGAACGCGGCAGAAGAGTAAACGGGGGCACCGGTACTAAACCTTGAGGCTTCTTGTGGGGGGGGGTGTTACGTGCGCGAAAAAGGTATCCTCCACTAACCACCCTCACGTCAGCTGATACAACAATGGGGATATTAAAAGTAATATGCGAGGGGAGGTGGGACGGAATCACTTCGGGGGATCGTAAAAGGACATAGTAACGCTTTAAGTCGGTACCGCTCTTCTCGCTGGTAGTCTCAACTACGGGCGGTCAAAAATCGGCGAAAAAGGGCCTCTAAGGTCCTACGAGGCCGTCAAGGTTTTGTCACGGAACCCACAACAAGGGGTATCTGATCGTCGGCGCTAGAAGCCATCGAAAAAGGAAAAAAAGGGAAAGTAGGGGGTCATCTGAATGGGAGATCTAAAGACCGTCAGTTGATGGGGGGACCGACACGATATGTGATCGGCGGCGTCGGGGGTGAAACCGATCTTGGGGCTACCGGCTGCAGGGAATAAGTAATTTTAAGGATAAACCGGCGAACGGAATCGCTCGCCGCTTGCCTACCAGGGGCCAAATCTGTGCCAGATGATGGGGGGAGGGAAAACGGGGGAGGTCATATATGATAGTAATACGGACAGTAAACGAAGACCACTAAAGCAGCGGGGGTTACGAGGGGATGATAAGGCAAAAACCCGCCAGAAGGCAGGAGGTCAAGTGCTTGGTGCGCGCAAAGGGGCGTCAGTCGCGTTGTGCAGGCGCAAAAAATTGATGGGGGGATGGGAGGGAAGGTTTAGATGGGCACAGACAAAAACGGGGGGCTCGAACTTCGAGCATTTGGCACACGAAGCGAGGGGGGGGGGGGGAAAGATGTTCCCGAGGAGGAAAGAATCAGTTCCAGAAAGGGAGATGGCCGAGCACGGGGGGAAACGCATAGACAGGTGTCAATGAAAAATAAGGAAAGTACCGGACCGGGTTTTCGTCGTACGGTTGAATCCCGAACGTGGGGCACTCCGGTAAAACAATAAAAACAGTCGCCCCGCAACTCTATCCACACAAGAACAAAGAGAACGCTGCGAATAACTGGCAGTAACGTGGTGAACCAAAAATAAACTCGGGCAGGGGACAGCATGACAGAGCAGAAGTCATGAAACCACAGCCACTCCCAGCATTAGCACGGCCTGACCGGAGATGGATCGGCTGAGATCCGACTAATGGAACACTCATCATCAGAGACGTCGGAACTGTTTGAGTAAAGATCGTATAGGCAACATGTCCCGAGCCGTCGCGCGAAGTACATTAAATTCGAAGAGGCGCAGAGCGAGCGTCGTAAACAAGATGAGTTCCAGATGAACCGAAAGAAGACGCTATGCCAGAGGAGCTCTAATAGTAGAGGTCGGCAAAGGTGTAAAACGTAGGCCAAAAGATCAAGTTGTAAACGATCCTGCCACGATCCGGTAGAAACAGCACAATCACAAACCTAGATACAGGGCGCACGATGAGTGTAAGTGCGGCGCAAGGCCCGAGGGACCCCGCACGTAAAGCCGACTAAGTTCGATGAGCTGGCGAATACGACGTACGGGGGTACACAAGAAAAATGCGGTGTGCCGAAAGAGAGGAGCAGCCCGACGAGGACGCACTAGAACACCGAGCCGAGGCGAAGGCCCACCCCAATTCGCACCAGGGCTGTCGTTTAGACACTCAGGGGGAGATCAAGATCGGTGGCAGTGGCAAGAAGAAGGGGGGGCGAAACGCGCTACTCATCGATTGGGTCACTCTTCACAAAAGTGGAAAAATGCGAACTGGGCAAACCAACTCGCCGGGGGAAATGTAGTGGGGATCCTAAGGTTTTGGGACCTCCGGCGCAACCGTACCTTGGGCGGGAAACAATGGCGATAGTTTTGTTATCGGAAAGTTAGGGAGAAGAAGCTAAAGAAGGGCCGTTCAAATCATCGGGCTTTCTTTGGTGTTATTGGGCTAAAAGTACATTTCAACTCCGGGATCCACAAGCAGGAACAGGACCGCCATTCCGGGTCTGAATTCTATCTCCGGCCTGAGAACTTTCAAAATGCGGTAATCTCGTCCTTCTTTAGGAAATCTCAAAGGGATTGTGCAATCAATGGGTGGGGGGAAAACTGGCCACAAGGTAAAGGAAGGTGATCGCGGGTCCCGTAAAACGCGCGGTCACGTGGCCTGGTGATACATTCCTAGAGGGGGGAGAGGACGATATTAGGAAAGCAAGGCGTCGTCGCCGGACGCTCTTCAACTAACCGGGAGACCAGGAAAAGTACCTACGTCTCTGGATGTCAGAGAAAAAAGGTTCAGACTGAAAAAAACAGAACTCAAACTGGACAAGGGATGGGTTCGTAGGGCTCCGGGGCGTTCCAAAGGGACACGCACGTGGAGTCAAGGAGGGAACGGAGGGAACAGGAGACATTCACTGGACTTCACTATGTCTGACGGCAACGGAGGGGTCAGAGAGCCCTGCGGATGTGTATCTCTGGTCCGGAAAGAACAACTGGGTATACTTTAATACCAGAAGAATCAAACCATAAGGAGCTCAGGGTGGGGAACTCCCAAAGGGGGGCGGAAAGAGAAACCCTTATCACGATGTCGCCCTCAAGCAAGACGGACAGTGCGCTCTTAATTTTCGCCATGCTAACTAGCCCGAACTGCTAGAAAAAGGGTGACCTGACACCATCCAAACGATCGCGATGGTTGGGCGGGAAGGCCAGTCGCGGGACGGTAAGTTGGTGGCTCAGAGCCGAGCTCTGCCCTCAAAAAGGCACGAGAAGAACTCGAAATCAAGCAACTAGTGCATAGGGCGTCGCTGGGAGTTTTAGTGAACTATGTCGTCTATCAAAAAGGCTGTCGAAATTTCTAAGGGGTCTAAATTGCCGGGTCCAGGTTCCCAGAGCGACGCCCGACGGTGTGCTTCGTTCGTACTATCAGCTACAGGAAAACAAATGATGTCGGAGACGCAGCGGATCAGAACTCGGAACCGAGAGAACCAGTTTCTATCTGAGGTCTTGAGAGCCCGCATGTATCGCTGGAAAGGGAGTGTGCAAGGTAGCAAGAAGTACTGGGCGCATGACTTGAAAGCCCAGCTTAAAACTTTAACAGCGCGAAGAACAGCACTTGCATTCCGACAAAAAGGGGCGTTGCCGATATGTTCATCTCAAACCTTCGTCCGCGGAAAACCGGAATTATACTAAGAGATAAAAGAACCGAAATACACTTAACCGGGGAGAGCGCCGGAGTCAAAAACTGTGAAACGCCCATAAGACCGCCACCAGATGGACCAACGTTTTCCGGGCATTCAGGACGGGCTCGCTCTGGAGGGTCTGTTCAGGAGCAGCTTGAATCGCGAAACTAGACTGCGGGCTCACCGCAGCTGTTGGTCGACTAAAGCATCTGCGCGGAAAGGAAAGCGATTTCGAGAACGACTCACATGCGAGGTGGAAACGACCACCGAGTCGACGGTAAGCGGGGGGGGAAAAATTCTTCAAAAAATCCTCGGCTCACCGACGCCGAGCCTTCTGTCAACTCGCATTGGGGGGGAAGTAATAAGTCAGAATTTCTGGAACGACAAAACGCTACCTAGGCTGGAAGAAAAAATGAAGAACTTAAGTAATAACTGAAGTGCGTCCGCGAAAGTTGATACGACGAGATCTTAAAGTCGGCGAGGCTAACCGCGGAAAGCGCCGGGCTGAAAGAGCCCGGATGGCGCAACTGCGAATCGGGGGGGATAACGTCGCAGAAAAGGGTCGAACAAGAACCGCGCACTACGAGACCAAAACACGAGTGCGGGCATCAAAGCACAAAAAAGCACTGGCCCGCGCAAACGAGCACCTCACGCGGAAAAAAAACGGTCGGGGAGGAAGACTATGAAACGTGGAGAGAGCTGGGGGGACAGAACTAAAGCTCGCACGATCACTCGCATCGTGTCGAAGGTCACCCGCCCATGGCGGAAGAGTCCATAATAACGATATAAAAGCCGGGTGATGGGGTTCAACCAGACCCGATCAACCGCGCCGAAACGCGGAGCTCCGGGGGGGCACGCGAGGTCAGTTGCCCCTCGGGAAAAAACCAGCACTTACCCTCTGACCAGCGCGATTCCTAAAGAAGCACTCGGGCGTCAAAAAGTATCAAGCCCAGCTGAAAAGTCGGAAAGGGGAGTACGTAGCGCGGAACGTCGCAGTCGAAATCGGTAAACAAAGAGAACAGCGACGCCCGGAAAAAGGCTAAGTACGAACTGCCGAATCGAATGCTGGTCGGAGGGGCAGACAGAGGGAACCAGGGAAAGTCTTGGCCGGGAAAAAAATCGTCAGTCCACTTCCTCCATGGGTCCTACAAGGGCCCGGTATCGGGGGGTCCAGGAGTGAGCGGCGCTGTTGGTGTTTGGGTTTGTTTGGTGTTTGGTTGGCCGAGGTGGGGACTCAAACAAAGAGCCCCGCGCGAGTACTGGAACGCTTTTAAAAACCAGTCGCGGTCACAACGAGAAAACGTAGCTGAGTCCGGGGAGGAGAGCGATTCGTCCGACGGGGCTCCAATAGCGGCCGGTCACAGAGACCAGGGGGCCTAAAGGACTATTTCAAAGGAAGAGTCGCCCTCATAGCAAGGAAAGCTCTCAAACGTCAAGCGAAAAAAAAAGAAGAGTGCACTATAAAAAACGGAGGTCCGAATTCGTGGCAAGCGAAACGGACAAGTAGCGACATGTGAGAAAAACGCCGCAACAACGAGCCACATCTCATTACACAAACGTATGAAAAATCTTACGATA
>Ga0179591_1382481_pt1 | contig 14786 bp, 23 predicted proteins | sample CZOMad2_1_08_16f_FD_182891 | JGI IMG/M metagenome (GOLD analysis project Ga0179591, IMG submission 182891) | Vadose zone soil fungal communities from Angelo Coast Range Reserve, California, USA - CZOMad2_1_08_16fungal (PacBio error correction) | ecosystem: Environmental > Terrestrial > Soil >...
TACCAAGGGGGGAAAAAAGTAGAAGGGAAATTCGCCCCAGCAGGGGGGAGGAAGATAGCAAAGAAGTCAACCAATACCTGGTATTAAAACCGACTTCTGCAGAAAAAGGAGACGGGGGGTCGGCAGGAAAGAAAAACTGCTCGCTGAACGCATATGGAAGCGGGGGAAACTAAGTCGCCAGTAAAGTTAAGTGTTGTAGGCGAAAGAAAGGGAGACGCGGAGGGGGGACTCTCCACAAACGACATCAGCTTGGAAAAAGGAATGAAAGGGTCTCATTGTAACGTGTCCGACAAGGAATCGCACCTAGGGGGGTAAAACTACACTCAGCAGTGAACACGACTTGCGGGGGCATGGGGGGGGCAATTACACTGTCCAGAAGGAAAAAGAGGTTTGCCGACTGGGACTTGCTTCGAACGACAGGGAAGTTAAAACCCAAGGGACTTGGTGACGGCGTTCAGGCGGAAGAAAGGGGGGGGGGACAGCATTTCGACAGAGGCGAAACTTCAAGGGCCAGGTTAAGGGGGAGGACCACGTAGGAAAAGAGAAGCTGTGTACAAAAAGAAGGCTAGTCTGGTACCGGTCCCAAGAGGGGGAGTTTGGGGGAGATGCGTGGAAAAAACACGCGGAAGAAAAAACGATCACATGCCTAGACCCAGCCGGGCCACTTAAAACTAGCCTCACACAGAAGTCTCGGAGGGATCCAGGCCACTGAGGGAGGAGCGTTGAACAAGCACGGCATAAAAAGAAATTTGGTCTTCACGCACAGGAAAAATAAAGTCAGGGGGGGGACCCGCAATGTGGACCCGGGAGCTAACCGAGATTGGAAAGATGAGTTTCAGCTAGCGCTTTTTCGGTCGAAAGGATTGAGGCAAGATCAAAAGTTTCGACAAATACAGAAAACACATACTCGAGAAAAAACGACGACTGACGGGAGGAGAGAGGGAGTCGGAACTGATAAAGGTCCGGGGAAAAAAATCGGACAGAGGGGTGGGGCGTCGGTGTAAAGTCGATGGGGTACATGTCTCTGAAAGAGAGCCCCAAAAAAGTGAATGAGAAGGGGAGTACTAGATAGAACACGTGGTTCAGTATTTAGTGGGGGGAACAAAGGAAAGTGACGCGTGGCAAAAGTCCTTGAATTAAAAAAATGGTACAAGCACCCGGAGTTTCCCGGGCGTACGAATCACGGGCAAAAAAAATGTTAAAGTGAGAAGGGGCTATGTGATAGACTGAGGTGTAATAAGGGGGGGGCGCAACATTTCTTGGAGGGTAACGCCTATATTGTTAGTGGGGGGGGACTCGTCTTCTAACGGGGAGACACACATTACAAAGTGTAAGGTGGTATCTGAACTCAGATACAAGCTAAAAAAAGGGTTCGAAAGGTGACAATGGGCAAAGGTATCGGGCTGGAGGCTTTTTCAAAATAGAGTATGAGTTTCTCTACTACACAAAAAAAAAAAGGAAAGGTGAAGGGGTGAGTGAGGGAAAGTACTACAAATGAAAGAGGACAAGAACTTCGTCGTAGGTCTTAAGAAAGTGAGACCATAATTAAAAGGGGGACGGGGGGGGGGCCCGCGGATGGCGTGGGGACGGGAAAGAAGAAGAGGATGGGGGAAAATCCTAGTCATGTTGGGCAACGACGTTCTAAATCGTGCACTATGGTTGCAAAAGAAAAAGAAAAGGTTGGGAGGGCGGAAAAACGGGGAGAAACGTGAGAAAACATTGACTAAAGGTAAAGTTGAAGCTTTGGCAACTCTGGGGGGGAAGGGTGGAATTACCGGCCGGGAAGTAGACGACCAGGTATCAGAACGACCAATGCAACAACAAAGGGAAAAAAGGGAGCATTGTACGACGAATCTCGACAAAAAACAAAGGAAGGGAAAGTGCGGAGCTCTTGATGGGAAACGTTCAGAGGTACAGGTACCTCGACGGGAGGAATTCCGGTAGACGCGAAAATTGCTGCGGAAGTGTCAAAGAGCGCAGGAAAAGATGAGCTGCAGAGAAAAAAAAAACAAAAAAGGGGGAGTGGGATACACCAACTGGGGGTAAAAAACACGTAAAAGAGTAAGAGAAAAAAAGACAGTGGGGAAAGAGTGATAAGTCATCGGGGTCCCAAAGGAGTTCCTGTCACACCGAAATGTCTCGGAAGAACCTGGAGGCAAAGAAAAGGGCCATAGGCATGGGGAGCTAGAAGGGGACCATCAATAGGTACCACAAGAAGCAAACCGCGAGGGTCTCGGCATCCGTGCAGTGGGGGGGGGGGTCCAGAGCTAGTGACGATGAAAGTCCAGAGAAAAAAGAATGGAAAGGGAAGAAAATTCTTTTAGAAGGGTGGTATCATGCGTCTTTTCTAACAGGCAGGGAAAAGGGGGACCTGCGATGAGACAGGATGTAAAAAAAGGTGGGAGGGAACCGGAAAGAATCTAATTTAGATGACCATCGGGCCGGGCATTTAAACACGTTTGGGGGAACGGGGATAAAAAAAACGTAGAGAGGCAACTAGTGATCCGAGGAACTCAACCTTCACGATTGACGGGGAGGAAGAAAAGAGCATTCAAGTGCAAAAAAGGAAAGAAAACCGATCATTCAAAGGAGAAGGGGACAGGCAAATTAGAACCTCAAATGATACCGGAATTACTGGGCCAGCGAACAAAGGGGGCGTGAATAAATCAAATAAAAGAGTAGAGGGGCTGCCTAGGAGGGCGGCTAGTAAGCACTAGGAACATGGCCACACAGCTCCCGACAAGGGAAAGTCAAAGGGAACCTTCAAGAATAGTTCCAGAAGGGGATGACAGAAAGACTGGGGGAATGAACGTGGCGAGGACTGTAAGAAGGGGGACCTATTCTCGGAACTCTGAGGCAACAAGACAAGAGCTCAACGGGGAAAAAAACCTAGATGGGAACCTCATTGCGATCAAGCTAAGGAAAGAGAATAGGCGCATCGTGGCAAAAGGCTAAGAGGGGGGCGGGGGGAAAGGACATGGGGAGGGGCAGGGGCAGCGGTGACAGGGTAAGCGAAGACGTAAGGGGGGGGGAGCTAAAAAAAAAAGTTCTTTACAGGTGCATGCACAGAAACTGTTCCCAAGTACCGTGTCTCTATCCTGACTGGTAAAAAAAAAACACGTCGAAAAAACAATACAGAGGGGATGCAAAAGAGCGCCTCAGGGGGGGTCGATAAGGAATCCTACAAAAGCTGAAAACGATTATGATGGATGACTGAGAACTCAGAATGCAGGGAGGTGCACTCTGAAAAAGGCCATGGAAGGAAGGACAACGGAATGCAACAAGGGAGGGACCTATAACAAACTATCTTTCCGTTCTAATCAAACAGTTGGGAAAAAAGAAGGCATCGAGGAAGTAGGCAATCGGGGGGGGGGTCAGTTAAACACCAATATGACAACGGGGGGAGATGACTGGATTTTACCTCCGGAAAAAGGAGGACCAACTCCTCAAACTGAATGGAAAACTGCCGAGTAACGCCGAGAAAGGGGACTACTGGAGTGGCAGGGGGGGGATTCAATTTCAAAGTAGAAAACAGTATTTCACGTGAAGGGTTCCAGAAACAAAGAGTACAGACTTGTCAACGTGTAGAATAGCAAGGGTTCATCATATCGTCCTGTTTTTATCTCGCGGGGGGGGGGGAGAAGGGTGCTGGGGGGGGGGAAACCACACAACATGCAACAAAAACCTGAGACACACACACCCGGCAACGTTGGGGAAAGACAAAAGAAAGCAACAAAAACGTGACACACGAGGGCCACCGCGAGAGGAGGTGAAAACCCCCCTTGAAACGGAGCCGGTTTAGTGTGTGACAGCAATAGGGTGGGCTTGGTGGGGGGGCAACCACGGCCCAGGAGAATGGTCTGTGTACGCAGGTTAATGACACCGAACACAGGTGTGAGGAGATTCGGGGGGACACGGGGGCGCCCCTGCAGCGGGGATGTCGGCGGTTGGCCGGTCTAAGAGTATGGAGTCGTGCGCCGTTGGTGGGGGGGGTCGAATGGAGCTGGGGGAGTGGATGTTGGGGGGGAGGGGGAAGGAAATACTTGAGGGACGTGGTTGGGCGGGGCCTCAAGTGGGGAGGGGAGAGTGTTAGTGGAGGTTGTGGGCGATTGTTGTGGTGGTAATGTGGTGGGATGGGGGGGGGACAGGCGGGGGAGGGGGGTAACGCGCTGAGGGGGGGGGGGGGGGTGGTGGGGGGGGCTGATCGACAGGGGGTGGATCGGAGGGTAACATGGCAAGGCGAGTAGACGTCAAGGGATGTTGCAGGCCAAGGTGGAGGAAGGGGTTGGGGGATTAGGGACTTGGTCGCAAGCGCAGGGGTAGGTGGGGGGGGGGTTGTGGTGGAGGGATGGGGGGGACATTAAGGTTGGGATGGGCGGTGGAATTTGTGAGTTGAAGATCGGGGGGGGAGGGGGGAGGGAGACTTGAGTTTAGAGAAACGGATTCTGGCGAGGGGGTCGGGGGGTGGGGGTGTGAGTGGGAGTGGGCTGGGGTTGCGTGGGGGAGGGGGGAGGGGCGGAGTGTTGGTCCACGGTGTCGGGGTGGCGCGGGGTGGTGGGGGGAGTGGGAGGGGGGAAGGATGGGAGGGGGGGGAGGGGTAGGTGGGGGAGGGTTTGGCGGGGCAATGTGGTGAGTTTGATGTCGGACGATGGAGTGGGGGGGGTGTGGGGATATGGCGTGAGGATCTGGGATTGCGGCGGCTTTATGGTGGGGGGGGTTGCACGGGGGGTCGTGGGAGAAGGGGGGAAGTTCGAAATGCGGATTGGGGGTAGGGCCTGGGATGTCCTGAGCGGTCAGTTGGGGCGGCAGGGTGGAGGGGAGAGCTGGTTGGGGGGGAGGAACGGGGGGGAGGGAAAGGAATTGTGGGGGCCCGGGGGAGGCTGGAGGGAGACTGGCGGTGAGGCCCGGGATCCGGTGGGAGGTGCGGATAAGAAGGAAGCTGGAGGGGGGGAGGTGTGGAAGTGGGAGGGTAGCGGAAGAGGGAGAAGGGATGAGGGGGAACAGGAGGAGCGGGGGTAAAGAGGGGGGGGAGAGGAGGGAGGAGCGGAAAGGGGGGGTAGGGGAATGGTGTGGAGGGGAAGGTGGAAGCCGAGAGTAGGGGGGGTGAGGAGAGTGAGGGTGGGTGAAGGAGGTGAAGAGGGGGGGGGGCGTGGGCCGCGGGGGGCTGAGTGTGGGGGTGGTGACACAGGGGGGGGTGACTATCCCGGCAGGGGAGCAAGGGGGGGGGGGAAGGGCGAGGAGCGGGCGTCGCCCCGGCGGCGGAGGCCAAGGAGATTTGGCTGGGGGAAGAGGGGGAGGAGGAAGTTGAGGGGGGTGGGGGTCGTTTAGGCGGCGGGTGGGGCGGGCTTGGTGCGTGGGATTGGGGGGAAGGGGGCACGCCGTCGGCATTGGGAGGGGGGGATGGAGTGGGTGGGGTGGAGGAGGAGGGAGGAGGGGGGGGGGGGAGGGAGGTTGGGGGGGGAGGGGGTTTGGAGTAGGGGATGGTACGAGGGGGGTATGGAGAGGATGGGGGGGTGGGGGGAGAGGGACAGAGGGGGGGGGGGGAGGTGGTGGGGCTGTGAAGGAGGGGGAGAGTTGGGAGGGGTGTGGTGTGGGGGGGGATTGGGGGGGGAGGACGAGGGTTGGATGGTAGGGGAGGGAGGGGGGGAGGAGGGGGATGGGGGGGGGGGTAGGGGCGATAGTTGGGAGTAGTGGGGAGGGGATAGGTGGGGGGGGGGGGGGATTCGGAGGGCCGGGAAAGTGGGAGTAATGTAGTGGTGGGGAAAGGTGGGGGGGGGCGGGGGGGGGGGGGAGGTGGGGGGTGTGTTGTTGGGTCGAAGGGGGTGAGTAGGTTGGAGAGGGGGTATATGGGGGGGGTGGAATGTAGGGAAGGATAGAGGCGGGGGTGAGGGGGGAGGGGATGTGCGCGCTTTGGGGGATAGGGGGTGGTGTGGGGGGGGGTGATGGTGAGGGGTGGGATGTGGAGTGGAGGGGGTGTGGGAGGTTGGAAGAAGTAGCAGGGAGGGGGGTATAATGTGTGTGGTGAGGTGGGGGGTATGGAGGAGTCCGGCTAGGGGGGGTGGAGGGTAGAGGTCACAAGTAAGGGGAGAGGAGAGGGGGGGGGGAGGTCTTGAGAGGGGGGTGAGGGAAGATGTGGGGGGTGGGGAAAAGAGAGTGGGGGGGATTCCTCTGGGATGGGAACATTCCGGGCAGAGTATAAAAAAAAAAGAACAGCGTATTTTGCTTTCCCCCTTCCGCGCAGCCCGGCCCTCGAACGGGTAAACCATGCTGCGAGAGGGGGGGAAGAATAGACAAAAAAAAATCCTTGGTGAAAAGTTACGTGGCTTTTGTAGTCACTGGGGGGAGATTCACTCGCTATTTTCAACCAACCGATAAAAACTGGGGGGGGGGGAGAAGGGGATGCAAAAAGGAGACCCCAAAAAAAAAGTCGGGCGGTGCGAAAAAGTAATTTCTCCTCTATTACGCACCTAAAGTAAGGTCTGGGGGGGGCGAAAAAACTGCGGTCCTTGTCGCACACAGCCTCGGGGGACTTGTGTGGCAGGTGCACCACTCCTGGAGGAAGATGAAAAATTGGATTTGATAAAAAAACGCACTCTGTCAACCCAATTCAGTTTTAGGGGGGGGGGGGGCAAAACGTACAGGGGGTTAAGCGGACGTCTCTCTGAGGTTGCAGTTCACTAGTGCCTGCCCTGGGTTTCCAGAAGGGCCCGTCCTATTAGAAGGGAGTTGAAAAAAAACCACCGAACCTGGGCTTTTCCCAAAGGGGGTCAAAACAACCCCGGAAACCTGGTCGAAAAAAAAATCGGTGTAAGTTTTGAGACGACCCCGCCTTCCCTCAAAAGGGTCAGGGTACAGGACATTTTTGTTGGTGGGGTTGGTACATGTTTTTTTCCGGTCCGCCCCAGCCCCGAGGTTGGTTGGGAAAGAGCACCAACCGGTTATAGGGAGGGGTGTGGGTTCCTTACGGTGACCTAACCGGGATTGTGAGGTGCTAGGTTGGTAGTTGGGTATGGTTGGGGGAAGGGTAATACGGGCGGGAGTGCAGCGGGTGTGCCGGATTCGACCAGCAAACGGTTTCCACCGGAATGTGTGGTGTAGAAGGTGTGTGAGGCGCGGTCCGGGAAACCTCATCTACTTGGGGGGCTACGCGGAGACTGTAGTGAGAGCCTCGAAAAACAACGCGCGCAAATAGATGAGAAGTTGAGCGGCTGTCCGGGGGGTGGATACACCCCCGTGTCCGTCGATGTGTGGGGACGAGTGGCGAAAAAACAAGGCGACCAGGGTCCCGGGAAGGGGGAAGAGGGGGGAGTGAAAGTACGGGAGGGGAACGCGAGAGGAGAGGGGAGCTGGGGGGGGAGGGGTCGGAAATTCCCCCCCGCCTGGCCCCCACCGGGCGCGTCCGGGTTGGCCAATGGCAGCAGCAGGGAGGGCGCGGGGGGGGGAGCTTGGTTTCCCCCACCAAACTTAAAAACCAAAACTCAAAAAATTAAAGTTGATGGTGCCCCCAATAGTTGCCACACATGTCTGAAAGAGAACAAAGAGGCCCCATCCAAGATCCCAGGGAGAAAAAGAAGAACGAAAAAGAGAACCCGCGTCGCAAGGGGTACTCCTAATTAAAAAAAAGCCCGGCCCGAAGATCAAAGACGAATTCAAAAAATCCCGCCGTGGTGTCCCCCCCCGAGGAAAAAAAGGAGACGATGACCACCCCACAAACAAATACATAGGGTTTTTTGTGGTGGCAGGTGGGTGGGGGGGAAGCACAGTGGGGGGGACCCCCCCTGCACTGAAAGTTGGCACGGTGGGCCCCGTCCATCAAAGGTAAAGAAACACAAGACCAAAAAAAATGGGTTACCAAAAACCAAAAGCAAACACCGGCAGGGGGCACAAAAATGGACCGAAAAGAATGGGGGCCTCAACCCGAGGGGGTGCCGAATGTCAAAGGGGCCCCCCCAAAGGGGCCTTTTTGGGGGAAAAAAAAAGTGGGGAGGAACGGAAACGAACGGGGAAGGGCAACCGCCTGAAAAGAGTCCCTACCCATGGTGGGGGGCGGGGAAAACAGAGGGAACAACTTTCAATCGAGAAAAAGAGAAGAAACCAATAAAGAAAAATTCCCGGCAAATAGGAAAAGATCAAGCCGCAAATTGGTGATTGGTACTTCGTGGGAAGAACAAAAAAAGGAAAAACCCGGGTGGACGCACCCACATGAGCAACCCCAAAATAGTGAGCCTATTGAGTCCACAAAAAGGTGGAAAGGACCCGTGTTCCCTCGCTTTGTTGTTTTCATGCGGTTTGGTTGTTTTTCCCCCTTAGAGGACGGTGCGGGGACTGAATGTTAAATCCTGAACCTGTTTTTTCTTAAAGAAAGAAGAACAACCGTGAAAAACTCACCCAAAAAAAAAAAGAAAAGGAAAAAGGGGTGTCAAAAAAAGCTAAATCTGGATTCAGGGGTTTTGTAAAAACAGCCCCCACAAATGCCCCAAAACCCTTGAAACCCAAATGGGGGTTGTCCCTACCAAGCAACAACGGGAACAGAAATCCCGCGGCCAGAGACGTCCCCCCAATTCTTGAAAAAAAAAAACGAGTTTTTTTTTTGGAAAACCCGCCGGGGCCCAACGTGGTGGTTTTTTTGGGGGACCCAATTTGGTGGGGAAATGAACCGAGGAGAAAATTTTTTAGGGTGGAAAACCCCTGCCCGCGACGGTGTTCCAACGGGGTTAACCAATTTGTATGTTTGTGTTCCTGCACCGGGTAGAAAGGTTTGTGCCCCAAACGGCCCCCCCATTTTTTCTGGGGGGCCAATCCGACAAAAAACTGGTGGGGAGCCCCTTTGCCAGGGTTGAGGAACTTAACGCCACAAATTCCAAAAGTTTTGACAAAGAAGAAAACCAAGCAAGCAAAATCACATTCCCAAAGAACCTGAGGGTGCCAAAGGTTGTTTTGGGTTTTAAAAAAAAGAACCGGCCCGGGACCCGTGATCACCAAAGGGGCTACTCCCTTGGGGATCCAAACAAAAAAAAACAAACAGGCTTTCTGCCCTAAGAGAAGATCAGGTGGAGGGCCGCCCAAAAATGCAAAAAAAGGGTAACCGCCCCACCCCAGGTTGTTTAAAAAAAGGAGTTGTCGCCACCTACGCCCCAAGGAAGAAAAGGGGGGGAACGAATGGGCCAAAAAAAAAGGCAAACTTCAAGGGGCCGGGGAGGCCCCCCACCATCCCACCCCAAAAAAGGGGACTTCAATTTGGGAAAAAAAAAAAGAAAGAAAACTGCAAACTCCCCCTGTGTGTACCAAGGGTTTTCACACACAAAACCCGCAAAAAAAACGGGTTGTTCCGGTCAAAAAAGGGGGGGTTGCAGAAACCAATTCCCCCTTTGGGGGTACCACGGGGCAGGGGACTGCCAAACTTTGGCCAACAAACCAACAGCACCGGAAACGGGTTTTGCAAAAAAGAAAATATGAGGTCTCCCCGAAAAAACAAAGGAGTCGGGAGGTCACTATAACCGAATTTGAAGGGTGAGGGTAAAAGCGGCGGAAAGTTTTCAATTGCAAAAGACCCCGTGAAAAATCCCCTCCACTTGAAAAAACAACCAAAAAAGGCGATAAACGGGGGGGTGTGGACACCCAACATTGCCCGGGGGCCCCTCGTTATGGGTTTAAAGAAAAACTGGGTTCCGGTTCAAGGGGGTAACCCCTTGGGTGGGAAAAAACCCCCCACAAATGGACCACAGGAACAATTTGTCAAAGACAAATTTAGGGGCTGAGTGTGGAAATTATGGCAAACAAATTGGTTCCCCCCCGACAAGGGGGGGGAAAGGGGGAAACCCGCCATTGTTCCCAAAGACACCCAGGGGACCACGTTAAAGTGGGTGAAAAAAAGAACAAGGAAGAAAATTTTCAGGTTAAAATGTCAGGGAAAAAAAACAAACGCGGGAACCGGGCAAAAAAGTGGGTGGGGGAAAGGGTAGCCCCCTGGGGGGGCCCCATGACGTAGGGGTAAACAAACCCAGTTTTGTTTTGGGAGTACAAACCACTTTTTAGAAAGGGCCTGGGGGGCCAAAGGCCAATTATTATGAAGTCCTGGAAAACGGTCAGACGAACCCCAAAAAGGGGTAATCTTTGAAAGAATGAACGGGGTAAAAAGGGAAAAGTGTAAAAAGGGTTCAGGGACCTAGTTCGGTGAAGAACCTTTTGGTACCCCCACGAGAGGATGGTGGAAAGAACCGTTACCAATCTCAAGGGAGCCGCGGCCCCAAAACTTGGCAGAGCGGAACGTTGGCCTAGTTCACGTGGGGTGAAATTTTGTGCGGGCGTCAAGGAATAAATTTTACGGTGGGCAAAAAGTAGGGGGGAAAAAAAGGGGGGTTGGCCCAAAGGGGTCCCATGGACCCCCAAACTCCCAGGGGAGGTAAGTAAAAAACCCAAAATAGGGGGGACCGAAAACCCATCTTCACCGCCAGCCGTGGGTAAGACTTTTCCAGCAGAACAGATTTGAAAACGAGGAACCAAATAATTTAACCCCCCCCCCTTGAAACCCGTGGGAAGGAAACAAAATAAGAAAGGGCGAAAAACAGTACCAAAACTTCCCCCCCAAAAACAGAGCAAAGAGAAAAGTTTGTCCGTAAATTTTTTAACAGAAACAATGGGTTTTCCCACACTTTTTGTTACGCAAAGGGGGTAGAAAACAGATCCGTGGACCGGAGAAAGAAAATTAACCGGAAAGAAAGCCACGCAGGAAAGTGTCCCAAAAGAACCCCCCCGTTGGCACATGGTTTGGGTTTCCAGTATTGTAAAACCCCCACCCCCCATTTTGGACGGAAGGATCCAAAAACAAATGAACTCAAAGACCAGATCTTCAAAACCGCCACGGGGAAACCAAGAAAAAAACTGGGTACCCCCCCAAGGAAACCTTTTTTTTCCGCCAAGGGGTTTTCCAAAGAATAGGGGGAAAAGGAAAAAGGGCAGGGAAGGCCCCTCGAACAAAACAAATGTCCCCCAAAAAAGCGGACAACGAAGCAGCGGGCCTCACGGGGCACCCCCCCCCACCTGGTTTTGGGGAGTTGTCACGGAAAACCCCGGGGGAAAGGTTGGGGGAAATGCGACAAACCGTGGGGGAACCCGTTGCCATAACCACAAAAATGTTGTGGGTGGTTTCCCCCCGAAAAATGTGCCAAAAAATTCAAAAAGAACCGAAATCACCCGAGAAAGATTTGAAACAAAAGCCAGGACCCCCAAACAACGAAACTCCGGCCTTGGTTTGGCCAGACGAAAAATTATGAACAAAAGAAGAGGTCTTTTCCAGGACACCCCTTTTGACCACGGATGGCAACCCCTCCGCCCAAACCCCTTATCACTCCCCCCCCGAAAAGGGGGGAACTTTGCCAAACAAACATGCCGGGTGAGTCCCAGGGGATTTGTTGTTTCCAAATTTTTTTCCCCAAGGGAAAAAGATGAGAAGGGAAAAAAAAACAAATCCCGCACCCAAGAAAAAAAAAAACAAACGGCACAGCCCGAGTGCCCCAACCAGGAGGGGGGGGACTTCCATTACCACCAAACTCGCAACAAAAAAAAAGGGGGAATTTTTTAGGGAGGGAAATGCCGGGTTTCAGGGGGTCAAAACCCCGAATGGAGGGAACCACAGGGGTTTTGTGGGGGGGGGCACACTTGGGAAAAGTTCAGAGGAAACACCCGGGAAAAAGTGCCTGGTTAAGTTTTGTTTTGGGGGGGGACCAATGGGGCCAACAAGGTGGTTGAGTTGTAGGGACCACTGCAGAAAAAGTCTGCCAAATGGAAGGTGGGAAAAAAAAATAAAGCAAGTGCCCCCCGAAAACCAGCCGCCCTGCCGTTTTTGGATCCCCCCAAACCACACAAACCCAACGATGGTCCGAAAGAAGACAAGCCGGGGAAAACAAAAAAAAACAATTGACGTCCCAAAAATTGGAAGAAGCAGGGCTGGAGGGGATGAAAATGTTTGGGTTCCCAGAAGCCATAAGGAGCGGACAAAAAACCCCCCCACAAAAAAACAAAATAGCGGGTTCCAACAACCAATAAAATGGGTTTCAGCCTGTGGGTGCATTTTGGTTTACCCGGACCGTTAACCGGGGAGGGGGGGGCAGGCCGCAAATTAAAGGGTAAACCCAAATCCCGGGGGACGGAAAGAGAAACAAGACCTGGAAAATTGGTGGGGCAAGGGGAAACAAAACCACTGGAATTTTTCAAAACCCAATACCAAAAGAAACAAACGAATGGCAAACAACCCCCCAACCGAGAGGTTTTTGCCCAAACGCCAGGAACCGGTTGAAAAAAAGAGGGGGGCCCCGTAGGGTTTTGGCAAAACAAGAAACACAAAAAGGGCAAGAAACCCCCGGTCAGATTCAAAAAATTCACGAAAAACCAATCCGTTTTTGGGGGTTATGTGGGGGGAAGAGAAAGACTACCAACCCGGGGTGTTTACAACAACGAAAGCCTTGGTGAGGCTTAGAGGCCCCTTCCCTCACCCCCCTGCAAACAGACAAAGGTCCAAACACAGAGGGATTTCCCGGGGTAGTGGAAAAACAAAGAAAACCTTTTTTCAGTTGGGCCCTCTTGGTGAAGTCAAAAAGAACTGAAAAAAGTTGAACGGGGGGAAGGGGGGGAGGGGCCCCTTATCTGGAGGGGTGGGACCTTTTGATTTCAATTGGACGTTACCCTTTGCCATGAAAAAAAAGGGAATGGTTTTTCGGGGGGTGGTTTTGTTGGACCGAAAAGTGCCCGACCCTGCGAAGAGCGGGGAGGAAAAAAACCTTCAATTGAAAAAGCCCAAGGACGTTGGTGCCCGGGGGGGGGGGGTATTGGTCAAAAGGGTGGGGTGGTGCGTCCCCCCCAACCCCACACCACCCCAGGTAAAAAACACCTCACCCGCCAGCCATAAAAATTGAAAAGAAAAATGCCCGCAAAGGAAAAACCAGGGCCCCGTATTTGTGGACACAGCCGTGTTAAATTATGGGTTTGGACACCCCTAAAGTTCCACGGGAAACCCCCAAACCAAGGTGGGGGCCCGAACCCCCCAAATATTGGGGGGCCCAGGAGTTTGGAGACCCCCCAGGGGTAACAAAAAAACAGGTGGACAAACCAGAGGGGGGGTGTAAGGTAAACAACAGCCGGGGAAATGGGGGGGGGGTTTTGTAAGGGAACTGAAACAAAAAAAACCTGTGCCCAAAAGGTGAACGGGGGGCCCTAAAAATCACCCGGGGAAAAAAAGCCCCACCCACGTTGGTTGGGGGTTAAACCTCCCACGGGGGAACAACCCAAAAAAGAAAAACCAAGAAGGAAAACAGGGCATTGTGGTTTGTTGAACCCAACAATTGAAAAGAACATTGAGAAAAAGATTGTGGTGCCCATGGTATTGTGGTCCTTTCCCAGAATGTCCCCCAAGAAAAACCACGTGGGGTGGGGGGAAGAAAGCCCCCCCCCCCAATAAAAACCCCCCAAAGTCCCACCCAGCGGCCAAAAAGACAAAAAAAGGGTGGGTCACCAAGATGAGAGAAAAAAGCAATGCCAATTCCAAGTTCCCAACATGGAAACAACGTGGGAAAAAGAAAGAAACTGACTTTTTTGGAAGGGTAAAGAAAGTAAGACCTGAATAAGTTTGTTAAAGCACTATCATCACAAAACACAAATATGGGGTGTAGCAAAGAAGATTTAAAAGAAGAAAGAATAGTAGGAGAAGTTGGACAGGTAATTTTAATTTCCAAGGGCAGGGGTTTTTTTTTGGACTGGGTTCCCCGCTGGGAGGGGTGGGGAAAAAAACAGGGTACACCCAGGCTTTTGATGTGGTGGGGATGGTGAAGTTATGGTTCTGCCCCCAATTGACCGGACACCCCGCCAAAATTTTTGGTGAAAACCCAAGCCAAGGGTCCTATGGGTAACAAAAAGAACAAACGACAAACCAGGCCACTCACCACTGCCCTGGGCCGATGGAACCCAAATTAAAAAAAAAATACCCACAAGCGGGACCCTGTTGTGGCACCCGCCCCCAACAGGACGGTTGGGTTTACCCAAACCAGGGTTTGGAAAAAAAAACATGAGTGTTAGGCCCAAGAAAAAAAAACCCCCCTCCCCCCAAAACCCCTGAAAAGGGGGGAAGGGAGGACCCCGAGAGGGGTTTGTCCAACCCCAAAAAAACCCCCATTCAAGGAAACATTTTTCCCGGTGGAAAAATTGGGGGAAGACAGGGTGGGGAATCCCCCCGGGGAAAACCGAATTTTTTTTTGTGACAAAATAAAAATTGGGTTGTTCCGGCCCCCCCCCCCCCAAAGTGATCCCCAAAGAAAAACATCTTGAAAGGTTTTTTCCGTGGGGAAAAATAAAAGGACAAACCCCCCTTTTGGTTTTCGCGGGACCCCGTGCCAAAAAAAAAAAAGAAGTTGGGGTTTTTTTTGGGGGGGGAAAATGAAAAGGGGCGTGGTGTACAGCCTCGGCAACCCCGGGCCCGACTGTCCATCCCCAAATAAACCGGGGGCAAACAAATTCTGGCAAACCCTGGAAAGCCAAAAAAAAGAAAACGCGGCCCCCTCCGGGTTTTGTAGAGCACGGAAAAAAACCCTTGGACCACGGGAACAAATAAGGGCCCAAAAAGACCCCTTGTTGTCGTGGTCCAAAAAACCGGAAGGCAGAAATCACCTGAAGGAGACCATTGGAGGGACCCCGGGGTTGGGCAAAAACAACTAAAGAGAAAAAAACCTCAAGGGAAAAATGAACGTTGTAAACCCATTTGATTGAAAAAGGACCCAATGACTAAAGACAAGCCACCA
>Ga0179591_1188052_pt1 | contig 14785 bp, 20 predicted proteins | sample CZOMad2_1_08_16f_FD_182891 | JGI IMG/M metagenome (GOLD analysis project Ga0179591, IMG submission 182891) | Vadose zone soil fungal communities from Angelo Coast Range Reserve, California, USA - CZOMad2_1_08_16fungal (PacBio error correction) | ecosystem: Environmental > Terrestrial > Soil >...
AGCTGAATTCCTTGAGCATCGGAAAAGGATGATCGTCTAGCTCTTAGTGCATGGTATTCGTTGGAAGAGGGAGAGCTGTGCGGGGTCGTAGGAGGGAAAAAGGGGGGTGTAGACCTCATTTCCATCTTTACGTGAAGGATCTGGAGAAGACGTCGACACTGTGGCAGATCTAGATGGAGGACATAAGGACAAAGTTCGAAACAGGCGTGACCCATGCCTAGGGAAAGATGGAAGGATTGGAGGTAAGAAAATAATTAGGTAAAAAAGAAAAATATAGTGCTGAAGGAGAGAGTCGTGGATAACACTGGCCGTGGGACCAAGACGGGTGTGACCCATCAAAAAAAAGGGAAAAAGGGGCAGATCAATTGAAAGACAAGAAAGGAACCGCATGCTAATGCTCTAATTAAAGAAACGGAAAATGCTAATGCAAAAAAGAGAAACAGGTACCCCTATTAATGGCAATGGAGTTAGAGGGGGAGTGGGGAAGGATTACCAAGTACAGAGGGGATGCGCGGGGTCATTTACGAAGAAGGGAAGGAAAAAGGTTGGCGTTACGTAAAGCCCGTCGAAAGGACAGAGTAGGGGGATGGGGGGAGGGGTTTGTGAGTCCATTTCGTAAAAGAGAGGAAAGAGCAGGTCGACTCCGTATAGGGAAGGAGACAAGGGGTACTATGCGATGAGACCTGTGTCCAGAGTACCCTCCTTTGTCATGGAGTGGTCCGGAGGTGGGAGTTGGGAAGTGTCGAAAAAGGGAAATTGCACGTTGTTATGGGAAAGAAAAGAGGAAGGCCCAAAGCCTCTCTGACGACGGGGGAAAGCTTGGAACGGGATGTGAAGGTGGAGGAAACGAGGGAAGAGGGGGCGATGATTTAGCGCAAGGAGAGAGGGATTACAAAGGATGTCCCCAGAGGAAGAAGAAAGAGAGTATGTCCGGTAAAGGATGAAATGACATGGCAGGCGAAAGGTAAATGGGGTAAAAAAGGACCCAGACTGTAGTGTGTGGGGAAAAGAAAGTGGGATGGCAGCCTGGTGGTTAAGAGGGAGGGAGCCGTGATGCCAGAGGCGGAGTCCGCTGGAATGGGGAGAAAGACCGAAGGTGCATGTAACAGCATAAGAGGGGAAGTGAGGTTCCGGTTTGAGGAAGACAAGGAAGAGAGGGCATGCTTGAAAGGATGCTGAGGGAGATGCGCATTGTCACTAAAAGAAAAGGATTTATGAATGAACCGAGAGACAGTGGGAAGGGGAAGTGTACTCTGTTCTCAGAAAGGGAGGGGGAAGCCGGGTTCAGAAGCACCTCTTGATGGGGAAAGAAGGGCACTGGCGAGGTCCGGTGGACAAGGGACGTGGGATCAAACAAGACTGGGACCGGAAAAAGAGAAAACTCTTGGCCCTTTAATGGTCAGACAGGGACAAAAGAGAAGCCGAAGACATCTCGTGCAAGCCTGGATGGGAAGGGGGCGTGTATGAAGGGTTGAACAGCGATTGTAGAAATCCAGACGAAGGACGAGGAGATCCACATGAGCATCCAAGGGGGTGAGAAGGAAAAAAAAGGGAAAAACGTTCAAAGTTTATAAGACGGCAAGAGAGAAATCGCCCAACATCGTCCCCAGCTTCGATGGATGCCGCCGAAGGGTAGCTGATTGAGTGGAGAACAGTGCAGAAGGGAAGGGGGGTTCAGTAAGTGAATGTCACAGTACAAGCTGAAGAAAGCAGGAGGGAGAAAGACTTATCTGGATACCTAAGACACAGCGTAGGAGGAAATGACAATCGGATTGGTACTGGCTGGTTGGCCGAGAGCTAAGCCTTAGGGGAGGAGGAGAGGGGGCTGAAGAAAAACGGGGAAGGCATACGTGGAAGGACTAGATCCGAAATAGGGGGGTGAGAAGAGGGGGCCCGTGCTGGAAGTCCTATATAGGCAAAAGAGGGAGAAAGGTCATGGAGTTCAATGAGCTATTACAAAGCATTCAACTAAACCTGATCCTTGCTTGTGATGGGACAGAGGGGCAACGAGAAAAAAGAAGAGATCAAAGAAAAAACAAGCAGACCGGATGATATATGATGAGAGAGCAATAGGAGGAATGAGCAAAGTGTCGCTAAGGGCCAACAGCAAGTCCAGATGGGTCCTTGAAGTGATTCCGCGCTGAGGCGTAAGAGAGAAGACTGACAGAGATATGCGTCTGGGGAAAGAAAAGAGAGGGCCGACCTGCCGGGAGCTAGATCGAATCAAGGAAAAGAGCAAGAGGCTTCCGGTATGCTATTATCGATCGAAAAGTTACAGGGTCGACTCAGAAATAAATCGTCGAGACACCACCGAAAACGGACCATAACATCACTGGGAAGGAGAAAACGTCAGATGCGAGTAGAAAGGGAAGTAAACGTAGTTCCCTAGTCGGCCAAGGAGGGGGTGGAGAAGAAGGGGAGGGCCTCTGACTGCTTATGGAAACACCCTACCACTCTTGCAAAGGGGGGCGACCGTCAAAAAGAAAGCTGCCAGAAGAGAGGAAGCCTGCCACTTCAAGTGTGGTAGGGGGAGGAAAAGAGTCGGAGAGTCTTGTTAACGGGGAAGGAAGTGGTTGGAAATGGTATAGTTTGGGGGAGGGGAGAGGAGGAGGGAGTGTAGGTACTTATTATAGGGGGTAACATGAGGTGCCTCGTTTCACTAAACAAGCTACCCCCCGAGAGAAGGAGAAAGGGCACGCTGATACTTCCTGGAGGAAGGGGAAGGGGGGAGCGGGCTCATGCTGGTGTCTTTTTATACAAATGGGAAAGGATGGAGAGCAGAGGTGAGCAGTACTGCGAACAAGGAAGAGGTGTCGGGACACCAGTAATCACCGAGGTCGAAAAAAGATAGAAAAAAGTGCGCCACGGGACTAAAGGAAAAGTCGTGAAGTGGACATGAAAGACGGGGTCTAGGACTTCGGCAAGAGGAAGAAGAGAGAAGACACGGAAAAACAGGTGAGTCGAATGTACAAAGCAACTGCCCGACAGCTCATGGGGCGGGGAAATAAAGAGGGGAAGGCGAGCAGGTCACTAGGGGGGGGGGGAAGGAAAGGGCTCTAACGAGACCGGAATAAAAAGAGGGAGCACAAGACCAAGTGGGGGGACCTACCTCTCCGGGAACGAAATGCCGCTTGAAAAGGCGAAGCCGGCCAGACTGAGGATACACACGCTTTAATACTAGGATAGAAAGAAAAAGGCTGACATACCTTCAATCGAAAGGAAGAAGAACCAGTGGCAGGTTCAGTCGACTAGGCAAGTGTTCAAAAAGAAAAGGGGACTGAGATCGGGGGATAATTTTAGAAAAAAGAGGGGGGGGCCGAGAAAAAAAACTGGGCACTTTCGAAGAAAAAGCAACAAGAAAGGGGACCGCCTTAAAAGTATTGAGGGGAACCGGGGGAGAAGTCTCAAGCACTTGAAGTGGCTAAACATGGAGGGTAAGCCAGTTCTCCGCACGAGCCACGGTCCAGGAAGGGGAGAGGTATGCCTTTGCATGAAAGAAAGGGAAGCCGGGGAGCGCAACGGGAATGGGAAGTCCCGGCAGCGGCCGCTGAAGGAAGGCCTGGGAGACCGAGTTCCTTTGGAACAGGGATGGAGGCAAAATCTACTAGCCGCTGAGGTATAAGCATGTAAGAGGAATTCTAGGAAAAGAGGAGAACGATTCGAACGTCAGAGAAAGGGAAAAGGAGAACCAACGGTTCACGGTCTTAGTGGAGGAAGAAAGAAGTATCCGATGGAGAGGCCAATACGATGAGAATTTGCGAAGCACAATTTGCAGAAAGAGGGAGAACAAGGACAGTAACTGAAAGGGGAAAAGAAAAGAAGGGTAAGTTTTCCAGTTCAGGGGGGGTAGGAGAGGTAGGGGAATCGTCACAGCTTCCTAAATCGATAAAAAAGAGAGAGAAACGCCGAGAGTCTATGAGAGCTAAGCGTGGAAATAGAAAAAGGACTTGCCTTCCAGGGCATGTAGAGGAAAAGGTCCAATGTACAGAAGGGGGGGGGAAGGAGAGGTCTCGGCAACTCGCCAGAATGGCAGAAGAGTGAAAATACTACCTGCGCCGAAACTTGAAGAAAAGAAAAAAAAAGAGGTACTTATATTAACTCTTCGTAAAATCAGACTAGGCTTAGGGTCCAAGAAAGACGAAGTGCGCCGAAACAATAACACATGAGTAACGAAGGGGCGTAGGAAGAAGAGAAAAATAGGAAGACGCGAAATCAACCGCGGACACGCGGGGGATGAAGGTTGGCTAAACCCCTAGAAGGAGCAGTGGGGATAAGTCCAGTCTCTGCAGGACTCAATTGGGGAAAGACGATAGATCATGGAAGGAGGAGGAAGAAGAGGCATCTTCACCCGCCTCTCAGTAGTACTGCAGGGACAAGGTAGAGGTGAATCGTATTGGGATTCGGGGAAGGAGGAAACACGCAGAAAAAAAAACAAAAAACGAATACCCAAGGGGATCTGAGGGAACCAAGGGAAAAAGGAATCTGTGGGGAGCTCTTTCATAGAGGAAAAGAGAAAGACCCGGCCAGGCAAGTGTCCCTTTCAAAGGAGAAAGGTACTGGGCGAAAGAAGTGCCAGCCTGACTTTACGGAGAGTGGTCCGATGGAAACAAGAAAAAAAAGGACCACGGCATGGAAAGCAAATAACGCGACGGAAGAAAAAGTCTGCTTATCGTGCTGTATGCTACAATAAGGAGAAAGAAAAGTAAAAAGGGTAGAACATACATAATTATCCACTGGGGGGGAACAACATAGGCATGCAGTCGGACCAAGAAAAGTAAGAGCAAAGAAGAGAAGGAAAAGTCCAGCGGAGAAAGGCTTATAAAAGAATCTTCATTACCGCGTAGAGCACTGAAGGCATCAGCGCCTAGAAAAAAAAAATAGAGCCAAGATACCGAAGCATGCCCGAGAAACGGCTAAAAAGACGCCTTAGACAGAGCCGATAGCCCGAGAGAGGCAAGCGAAGAATCAAATTTATACGGGGGTGAGAAGAAAAGAGGGAAAGATGGGGCAGGTTACATAACTTAGCTGAGCTTCACTGGACTACTCTCAGTACGTGGATGAAAGGGAGAGGAAACAGGGAAGGAAAGTCAGAGTCTGGGGCTGGGGGGAATGACAGCACAAAAACCTATCTAAAATTAGGAGGGCAGGGTGCGTATCCAACCAGCCACGAAAAAAAAAGAAAGGAACTTGCGCGAAGCTCATTCGCAAGAAAAAGAAAAAGGAAAGGTAACGCCCTTGCAGGGCGGGAAACCAATAGGGGTCATCTGGGCGCCAGGACTGCCGAAAATACGTGCTGACTTCGGAAAAGAGCCGCATAGGGGAGAAGAAGTAACCACGCTGGAACAAAACAGAAAACGCACAACAAAAACCGAAAGGGGAAAGTGAGGGAAGAAGAGAGAAAAGGGATATTACATTTTAAAAAACAAAGCCAGAAGGAGGGGAGAGTTTCAAGGCACTGAAAGCGAGGAAAGGAAAGGATCTGGCGAGATAGACTCCAGGTTTGAAATAAGACGGGAGATACATATTTGTTTTTCGTGTGAGAGCGAAAAGGGCGGGGAAAGGGAAGAAGAGTTAAAGGCTTGAACGCAGAGATTGAGAGCCGGAGAACCCGGCTTAAACAGTGGTGACTGTATCACGCGATCAAAAGGGCTGAAAAAAGGGGCAACGAGCGACAAGAGCGCAGAGGAGTAGATGACGGCAATCCGCGTATCTGGACAGGGGTGACAGGGATCGTGATTAAAGAGCTAGAGGGCTGAAGGTGGGGGGAGGTGAGAGGAATCTGTTTAAAGGGGCGCTTTAAATAGTGAGGGAGTGAGGAGGTAAAGCCGTGGACTTCCATCTCGGGTAACGTCCGAGGAGGTGGATCCGAGACAAATGGTCTCGTCATGGGGAAGGACGGTGGGGGCGCCGGCATGGAATGTAGGGTTCCTTTAGAGTCAGGGGGAAAAAAGTGGCAAGTACAGTAGACTTAAGCAGGGAAATAAAGGGAAAAAAGGGAGGATAGACGCTCTCGTATTGGGGCCAAGTGAGGAGAGAGGGGACGGGTCTCTCAGGAACCCTCGTAAAAGGAGAACAGGGCAGACTGCCGGCGGCGGATTACGACAGATGTGCAGGATCAGGAAGTGGGGGGGGGTAGGGAAACATCCTCACTGATCTCACCTAAAAGGAGAAAGAATAGCGGTAGAGGAGAATGTAGATTGGTACGCAAAGAAACCACAGCGGCTGAATCCAGTAGTAAAACATCACAGTACGAAAGCGCGTGGACTGGTGAACGCAACGAAGAGAAGAGGGGGGGGACCGGACGTCGGCTAGTTGCAAACGGAAGTACGAAAGAAGGACTGGAAGTTGTTCCAAAAAAAGAGGGAGGGTGGTTGAACGCAGGGACTGCCTGGTGCCGGGGTAAGGCAGTCCTTTACGGGAAGGAGAGGCAGGGGATGAAGTGGGGGGCCGGGGAGGTGGCCTCTCTCGGAAAACAGAGAAAAGAGAAATAGAAGCATCCTTCCGTGAAAGAGAGGAAGAGGAAGGAAGAGAAGGAGGAGGCTATCTCTGAGGTACGGGAAGGGTAGTGCAGGTTTACTACTGTAGGCCTTGCTTATGGCATGAAAAAGAAGAGTAGGGGGGAAATACGAATGTCCAATCGAGGAGTCTGAAGGAGGAGGAAACTTAGGCGTAATACTCTCTCTAGTGGGAGAGAGAGAAGACAGTTACGAATACGACAAGGAGAACAGGAAGGGACAAGGGCGAGGACTGCAAAGGGGGGGGAGGGAAGAAAATATCATCAAAACGGAGATGAGGGGGTTAGCTCATTACAGTGAAGAGAGGAGGCAGCAAGCAGGGGGAAAAAATAATACTATCGGTAGGGGTTGAATTATGACAAAGGGGGAAAAAAAGAATACTCGTGTAATACGATGCCAAGGAGGAGGGACGATTCACCCAAGAAAAGGAAAAGGAAAGAAAAATTCCTCAGACGGAGATTATGCGGGATGTGTACCGTGGCCAGGAAGGCAGGGAAGAGAAGATGAAGCCAGATCGAAAACAAGGGTAAAAAGGATGAGTGACATGGCAGTTTAGGAGGGAGAAGGGGAATGACTTGAACACGTCCCTTTATCAAACACGGTGTTACTGTTAGTACTATCCAGGATATGAAAAAAAAGAAAATACGTGTTCAATGTCGAGTGTATGAGGGGGGTTACGTCTAAAAAACTGTCCCTGGTTTTCGGGGCCCCGACCGAAAAGAAGCGCTATCCGACGATACAAAGGAGAAGGGACGGGGGAGGGAACGGGGAGCTTTATGAGAAAAAGTAAATCATGGGATACGGAGGTGGGAGAGGGACGCGGGGGAGTACATATAAGGACACAGGGTGAGCACAGAAGAATTCGTAAATGCTATCGTGGAATCAAGTACGAGAATAAAGGGTCTAGTCTCTATTTATGTGTAAAGAAACAGAAAAAAGGAGAACAGTCTTGGGGACAAAAGATCTCAATACGGTGGGAGGGAAAGAAAAGGCCGAAAACAAGGAAGCGCTGGCAGAGAGACCCTTCGTAATAAAAGCCATCGTCTTGCTTAAGAAACGGGGAGAGGAGGAAATGAATTTCGGACAATCATCTTATAGTAGATGGGTGTGGGGGATGGGAGAATAAACATTTAGTCCCTGAAGGAGCGTGGGAAAAAAAAGTAAAAAAGGAACGGGGTGCGCGAAGGTCGCCTCATTTTATGCGGGGCCAGAGAAGACATGCAGGAGGAAGACTATACATGCATCGTTGGAACGGAACAAAGGAGTATGGGAAAGAAAATCACCCCATCGGAGATCAGGGACCCTGGTAGTTCGGGCGGTGAATAATTAAGAGTCAGCTTCCCACTAGAAAGGGGGGTAGTGAGGTGACTGATGACACATTGCAAAGAAAAAGAAAAAACTATCCGTCAACTGACATGCCGACTGTAACAAAAGAAATGTTCAGCACGGAGGACGTAAAACTGCCGTAGACAGAAAACTCTTGAAGAATGGAGTGGGAAAGGAAAGGGGGGCTGATGTGGTGAGGGCCGTTGAAGGGAACTGGGGGGGAGGGAATAATTATCGTCTTAGGAAATCCTGGAAAAGAAATGGAAATGATACGGGGGGAAAGGGCTGCGAAGCAGTTCGGGAAAGGGAGATTTTTTGACGGGATGGTGTGAAACAGTCGAAAGAGGAAGTAGAGAGGAGTCCATGTGGTTATAATATAACCTGAGAGGGAACAAAAAAAAGGGGGAGAGGGCCGTGGCAGAGTTATCTATCAACTGCGTAAAGAAAAGAGGAGGAAAGATCGATGCCAGTCTGGAGTTAAGGAAGGACTAAACATGAGAAGACCCTTCCTTTCACTTCGGTGCCGGAGTGGGGGCAAAAGGGAGGAGAGATAGAAGCAACAAAAGACTAAGCTTCATTGATTAAGTATAAATAGAGATAGGGGGAAGGGGGTGTCCACCTTTAATGCATCACGCAAAGGGAGAGGTGGGAGAAAGCTTGACTCCGTCAAGTTACGGAAGCAAACTAAACATATAGTATGACAGGTGATAGTGAGGGGCAGGAAGGGAAGATCATCTATCTGACTCCCCGTCATGGCAAGGAACCGGTAGAAGGAGAACCGGTAGAAACATTTGCAGAGGGAAGAAGTGGAGAGGGGGGAAGCGGCGGAACCACACAGACACATTGAAACAAGAGCATCTGTCATTGACTGCAGTCAGTGCAGAGGTTCTCAGGAGTAATGAATTAATCACGTCAGGAGTAGCGAAGGCTAGGAGAACTAGGATGAAGGAAAACGCTCACACTATGCTCTTGCCATGTGATGAAGAAAAACAGCGACGTAGGAGGCGAAATTCCCTTGAGGAATTTGGTGGACGAGGGGAGAGAGAAATGGGTAAGAAGCAAGTGGTGATTTGGGCATCTTTGGTACAATTGGTTGCAGGTGAGGGAAGAGGGTTGTAGGGATAGCTTTGGGTTATTTGATGAAAAGGGGGGGGATCATCGAAATACACATAAAACGGGGGAAAAGAAAAACAGGCTTGACGATAAGTGGAACTATCCGGTGATGAAGGAAAACTAAATTAACTTACATATCTGGCTGGAGGTGGAGAAACCGGAAAGGTGGAATTAACGACATGACAGGTGCTTGCTCCCGAACGGGAGGACATTGGAGCGCAAGGAAAATCAAAAGGAGAGACATTCGCACCAGGCTGCGCGAGGGAGGAACAATGTACTGTTCCACGAAAGATAAAAGAGGAGGGGCTTCAGAAACAGCGCCGAAGAAAAGAGGGGATTCACTACAGAAGCAAGGCAGGAGAGAAAGTCCAAGAAATGAGATGTCTACGACCGGGACTGAGGGCAGTAGAGGAAAGAGGAGTGAATATACTTTCAGGCGTAAAAAAGAGATGAAAAAGGAATAATGTAGCAACAGATGGAAGAAGGACGCTAGGGCCGGAGCACAAACGGAAGGTCTGAAGCTGCAAAATAAGGACAATTGAGGTGGAGAGGGGAGCAACGCTAGTATGATGGCTCCCTGGACGCAGAGAGGGAAAAGAGAGACCTGCGATCAAGCAAGAAGAACTCGATTAGGCCATGTGCGGAACGTTAAAAGGAGTACGTAGACAGACCTAAATAGTGGGGTAAAATACAGGGGGGGGTTGCCATAAAATGTTGCCCGAGAGTAAGGCAGGATAAAGCACAGTAAGGACCTACCGACACTGACAGTGTATGTCCACACATAGAAACATGAGAAAAAATGTAGCGGAGGTGCTCATGCAAGTGAAAAGGGTAGTGCCCAGGCTAACTCCAGCCGAGAGCGGAGAGAAAGCCTCCCATATGTTCCAAAGGAGAGAACAGGGGCTGAAAGAGGAGCTCGGCTGAATTGGTAAGGTGGGGAAAAACAACCCTTTGACCTTTCCTGTGAAAAAGAGAGGAGAAACAGAGGCCACTATGGAGCTTGGATTTAGGAGGTTGGGTTGCGACGACTGGGTAAGTGAGTGGTCCACTCTGGAAAGGATAAGGGAAGTTTGTCATCTACTCTAGGCGGGAAGAAGAAGGCTGGAACTATCTCTGGGTATGTGAGCCCTAGGAGAAGAAAGGTGCACATGATGTTGCAGCTCGCAAGGATACAGGAAAGAGAAATACCGATAGTATGTGAGGAAAGAAGGATACAACCGAACCGACCCACTGAAAAGGGAGGAAGGAAAGTGGGACGCATGACTTAGATGAACGGAAAAGGGAAGTAATCCAGTCTCCAGGAAAGAATTGAGAAAGGGAGAAAACCACGAAGACTGCGAGGTTGCTTGAAGGAATAAGGCGCGCAGAACCCGACAGCATGTCGCAGACGGAGAAGGAAAAGTCAGGGAAGACTCAATCGCTCAAAGGAAGAACTCTTCCACGCGTAACAGAAAAAATAAAGAAAGGGTCAACATACCGGACGATCGGCGCAAAGAGTGTAAGGAGAAGAGGAACGAGTAACTGCGAGAACCTCTTCGAACCGAAAAAGAAAGAAAAGGGGCATGTTTTTATTAAGGGAGGGGGGGGTTCCAGGAAAAGAGCAGGGGGAGCCCTCGACACGAACACAAATCAAGGGAGAAGAAAAAGGGACGGAACAGGCGTCACAAAGAGAGAAACAAAGTCTTAACCAAGGATACAGGGACAAAATCATCCCGAAAGGAGAAGAAAGCGTAGAAAGGAAAACAGGACCTTTTGACAAGCGGAGAAAAAGGAAAAGAAATTCCCGGCGCTGAGAGAAGGATTTTATAAGGACGAAGGGAATCTAGAAGAACAAGCCTTGCAGAAAGATGCTGGCGGACAAGGAGCCAGAACGTTGCATGGCCCAGAAAGATAGCCGGAAGAGGGGAGGCAAAGTATTTCGTAGGTAATTCTGAAGGAAATACGAGGGATCTCTTCTAAGAAAATATAGACTGTGATTATGAAGGGAGGAATGAGGGCCTCAACTGAAAAAAGAAAGGACACAGCATCCCTGACGTCCCTTGTACCAAAAGTGCCGGCAAGTGAGAGAGGCCTAGGGCGGGAAGGAGTGAAAAGTTGAGGGCGAATAGATTAAGAATGGGTTGGAGAAGGGAGGACAACGCTGGACTACAGACGAATAAAAGGAAAATCCAGAGGTCTCTGGCAGGCAGGGAGGACGCTTAACCCTATACGTGTGTAGTAGGGGGAGAGAGAGACGAGAGACAATTCCGAAGCAGCGATCGGACAAAGGGATTAATACACCTACAGGTTTGGGAAAGTATAATGGAGGACAATAGAGAGGGCTCACAAAAACATCAGGGGGACAAAGGGTGTTGAAATATAGGCCAGGGACCGGGGGCGGAAGGACGAGAAGATTTCTGCTATAAAAGAGGGGAAAAGAATCTGGCAAGTGTAACCTGGTTCAAGTCGAGGGAAAAGGGAGGGGGGGGGACAAGAGAAAAGGGAAAGGAACGCGTGAAGGGGAGCTGAGAAAGGAGTGAATAAAGGAGAGAGGCTGGAACGTATCCAAAAGAGCCGGCTCGTCGAGAAAAGGTGCCTGAGAGAGAGGAGGGCGCAGGAGATATGATCAACGGAAGAGGAGAGAAAGGTGCTGAACTTTCAAAGTGCCTGTCGTAGGGATACGTTCGGAGAAAATGGCAGAAAGAGGCCAGCTGAGGTTCTCTGAATGGCAGAGTGGGGAAGACGCAACCAGGAAGACGGGGGGGTGGCTCTGGGGTGAGTGTTTCAAGGGAAAGACAGAAATCGCCAGCAGGCCGAACAGGACGTAGATCAAATAGGGGCCAAATCAAATGCGGAAGAAAAAAAGAAAAACCAAAAAACAGTTGACGAGGCAGCAGGGCTGATGGGCGCGGGTAAGGGGAAAAAAATGAAAAAAAAAAGCGAAGAACCGATGATACCTGCTGCTTCATAAGAAGAAAGGAACCCACATAATTTGAGGGAGGAGGGGTTCAAACACGAGAAACAGAAAATAGATGAGGGTCATCTAGAAAAAAAAAACAGAACGGAATGCGGCTTATGAAAAGAGAAGAGAGGTAAGTAATGAGAGAGAGAAGAGACAGAGGCCAAGAGTGTGGGTAGCGGATGGACCGCTGTCCATAGAGGGGAAGGCAAGGAGGGGAAGGAGAGGGAGTGGACGAGTGCCTTGGGGATGCAAACCTAGTCATACTACCATAGTTATGGGGAGGGGTCTTGGCTCAAGTGGAGGGAGAACAAGGGTGAGTTCGTATACTTGAGTGGGAGGTGTAGGTTGAAGATGGCATGAAAAGGTAAAGTAACCGGGGATCCATTTGAGGTGGTGTAGTGGATAACACAAAAGAATCGGATAAAACACAGGGGACTCAGGTAGCACAAGGCTGCAAAGAAAAGTGCAAGTCAATGGTCTGAGTGAGGGAGGGGGGGAGGCATCGGACTCTCTTATACCTAATGGGGGGGGTGTGGGGGGGGGTTTGATGGTTGGGGTTGGAGGGTGTGTTGTGGGAGGAGAAGGGGTGGAGGGGGGGGTTGGTTGGTTTTTTTCGTGAAGGGGGAGGGGGGGGGGGGATCTACAAGGCCCATTCGTAGAAATGAGGTCTTGGGTGACTCTACTGAGAGGGGGTGACTAGCAAACTGTTTTTGGCGAACGGGAAAAGAGGTGAACGTTTTTGCGTACCGGAGAAAAAAAAAAAGGAAGTGTCACTCAAGATAGGGAAGGCCTCTAAACTGTGCGCAAGGACTTGGGAAGGTTGAGGTGATGTAGGGAGTGGGGAGGAAGCAAGATGATGATGTAAAGAAAGGCAAGAGAAGGAAGATACCAGGGATCGGCGGGTGTAGACCCATCCAAAAGTAAGGAGGGGGGACGGAACAATCTTTACAGGGGACCGGGAGAGATGACGCGATAAGGAGGACACCAAGGCATGTGCGAGTGAGTGAGGAAGGATGGAGCGATGCGGCATCTTAAATTAGGAAAAACGTAGGAAAATTCTTGCGTTTTCACAGCGAGAGAAGAACCATCGTTGCTCTCAGGGAAACTAGTGACTGGCGCGGAGATGAAGGAAACGAAGGGGAACGGGGAAAAAGGGGCCGTAGGGAAGGAGGGAGGGGAGGGGGAGTGGCCCTATCCAGGCGAAGTAGAAGCCGGAGGTGGAAAACGATGTCTTATACTCGTTACTATAGTGAGGGTACGCCATACAAAAACTAACTCGGGGAAATGGCGCAAGAAAGAGGTCACAGCAGAGGGGAGAGGGGCTGGTAAATCTCGAAGGTAGGAAGGAGGTGGTAACAGTGAGCCAGAGGTTGACTGATAGAAGGTGACACAGCTACGTGTCCACGAGGATCAGTAAATTGTCGATTCTAAAAGTGAGAAAAGGGTTGCCCGCGCTTTGAAAAAAGGGTTCCGCGTGTTATTATCATAATATTGAGACGAGAGGAATGAGGCTGGAGGGGGACGAAGTGGGGGGGAGGGAAAAAGGGGGAATCAGGTGTCGAAGATCTGAAGTAAAAAAAAAAAGAAGCGGCGAATCGCTCCTTGTGCGAAAAATGAAAGGCGAAGGAAGGAGTGTGGGCGGGATGCATTGGGGAGAAGCTCGATCTTGCTGTGAAGGGGGAGCGGAGACGGGAGGAGGCGTAGGTGACTCTGCTAGGGGGAAAAGACAGGGACCCGGAACTATTGTCCAAAGGGGGAGAAATGCCTGATGTAATGATGGGTGAGCAGGCTGTTCTCAGGGGAGGTCGGTGACGGTCGCAAAGGTCGAAAAGTAAAAGAAAAGACAAGTCATGTGTCAACGGGGGGTCATGCGGGAGGAAGGGGGTAGGGAAGAGCTAGTTGGATTGGGTGTTATCGGTGAAAAAGGGAGGGGGAAAATAGAGTGACGCCCAAAATGAGGCGTAGATTGAGTGCGCGGCAGTTGGTCCTGAAAACGCAGAGGAAAAATGGGCGGTACGTCCACGAGTAGTGGGATTCTAGTCCACCAGATACGTGGACAGGGGGTCAAAGTCAGACAGCGATCTCAGGGGGTGCGAGAGGACAGGACCTTACACATGGAAGACACAAGGGGCGGGAAGGAAAACAGAGGGGAAGACTGAAGGCCAAAAGGAGGAAATGTTCAGATTATTTGGCGTGGAATTAGGAGATTGCAAATCACGGATAAAGCAGCCTGTTGTACGAGGAAAAAACTGAGACCCTTGAAGACTGTTTCCGGCTCCCTTTATCTGAGGAGGGGTGGAGTGGTTTAGCTTGGCAACACTAGAAAGAAAGGGTAGGGGAGGGGGCCCAAAACGCCTTCCCCGACGCAAGGGAGGAGGGAGGGAGCCTGGATAATAAGCTTTTAAAGTAGAGAGACCAAAAGAGAGCTTCTTGTGATGTTTCGCTTGGAACGGGGAGAAAGGGGGGGTCAACAGTAAGAAGAAAGAAAGTAACGAGGTATTCGCTGTCGAAGCTGAGTAAGGGAGAGGGGCGGCTAGTGTGAGTATCTACGCAGAGGGGCTGGTGGTTTGCCACCATCTGAGGAAAAAAAGCAAGGGAGGGGTATGAGCGATCAGAGCCCAAAAACGGTAAAAGAAAATCCCTATACTTCCATGCGAAGGGGGGGGGGAATCAGGGACAGAAGATGAATCACGGCCCTGCTGGAAGAGAAAAAGGACGAGTACAAGAGGTGGGGAAGAAATAAAAAAAAGAGGAGGAAAAGGAAAACCTAGCAGGAGACGGACACTTCTAGGGGGCGAAGGCGAGAAAGAAATGATCCTTGCTAACTCCTCTGAGAGGGAGAGAAGAACAGGGCACGCGGTCCTGCAAAACAATGGGGTTATCAACACAG